>ENA-OOZG01002465-OOZG01002465.1-human-gut-metagenome-genome-assembly--contig:-NODE-2465-length-11517-cov-6.049119_pt1 | contig 11517 bp, 10 predicted proteins | sample MGYA00241706_ERZ501384 | MGnify/ENA primary metagenome ERZ501384 (study PRJEB25962, sample SAMEA2042742) | human gut metagenome | biome: human gut; feature: human-associated habitat; material: faeces... | reverse complement strand
CTGCAAAACGCGTCTCAACAACGCCCAGTTTGTAACCGTCCATGTGGGCCTCCTTCTTTGCCGGTCTACTTATGATAGACTTCTGATGCTTGAAGTCTATCATAAGTAGACTGTACCTGTCAAGCATATTTTGCACCGCTGAAACCAATGAAAAATCTGTCAGACCAGAAAAACGATAGCGAAAAAGGAATGCCTCTCGTTTTTTCAAACTGTTCTATACGTTAACACGAGGACAATAAATTTTCAGAGCCGCACTAAATTATAGGTTGAATACCCTCTGCTAATTTAATCAGTTCCCCCTCAATCAAAAATACTGCATCCTGCTCGGAAAGCACCATCGCCACACACCGCAAGAACATTATAGAAAGCTGGGTATCCACAGAGCCTATCAGCTCAAAATCTGTATTGCACTTCTGCGGCAGGAACAAGAAGCACAGAATTGAATAAGGAAAAAGGGGGCGCTATTTTGCAACGCCCCCTTTATGCCTATTTCTGCACCGCGCAGCCGCCCCATTCGACGACCGTGAAGCCCGTGCGCTCGGGCGCGGAAAGCTCCTGCGCGGGAAGGTCGACAAATTTTTCCGATGACTGCCACGCCATGAAGACGCGCAGCAGCGTATCGGGCGCAGGGTCGATCGTCAGCCTTGCCGAATCCGTGTAAATCTCCTGCTGGAACGAAATCAGATTGTAGGCGTTGTCCTGCATCTGCGGCAGCCAGTAGATGATAAACTCGTTCGCCTCCTCGCGATTAAGGCCGAGCTGCGCGAGCGCGTCCTCGAGAAACGCCGCAGTGTTCTCCCCCGCGACGCAGAAGCCAGTGGAAAAATCGTAGCTTGCCTCCGACGTGCCCTCCCAGTAGAGGTAGCGGTAGGTTTGGCCGCTCTCGTCCGTCAGCGTGCCGTCCGGCGCAGCATGGACGTTCCAGCCGTCGCCGTAGGCGGGATAGGCGCACGTCAGCTCGCCCGCAAGATCAAGTGTCACGCGCACATCCGTCTCCTGCTCGGGATATAGATAAATCACAGGCTTTTCGTCACTCACCTCTTTCTTCGGTTCCCGCCCGCAGGCCGAGAGCGAAAAGAGCAGCAAACACGCAAGGGCAAGGGAAAGCAGCTTTTTCATGGCAGAGTCCTCCTCATCAGTAGTTGTTTCTTTAGACGCAAAAGCCGCCCAAAAAGTTCCAAAAATTATCTCGTTGCTCGGATCAAGGATTGTGTTTTCAGTAAAAGTGCTGCCAGCGTACGGTGATCTTCCCGCTCCGTCCACCACTGAGGCTTTAGGAATTGAAGCACCTGCTCTGCCCATAGGTAGTCCTGATATGTCAAAGTATGCTGTTCCAATCCTTTGCACAGCCGGGAATAAGAGGAGCGAACCGTATCACAAATAGAATCGCGGTCAATATACCGCCCAATAAAGCCGCAGAGAATGGCCGCTTCTTCCTCTGTATAGTTTTGCATCACAGTACCTCCCATCACACACGATGAGTATTGTACCATACCGAACCGTCAAAGGAAAGGCAAAACTTTTTTACTCTGCGTAGTACCTCGGTCTACTGATAGATGTAAAGCCCTCCTTGCCAGTAATGACCACATTGTTATAGCCGCTGGCGCAGTGAATGATGAGCAATTCTCCGTTTGCGTCCCTGCCGCCAACGATGCCCACATGGGAATTATCCGGGTAGAACACCAAGTCACCGGGCTGTGCGTCTGCCCACGAAATATCGGTGCAATAGCTGTGCTGCATGGTGGCTCCACCGCCGTGGCCGATGACATAGCTGCCGCCAGACTGATTGTAGAACACCCAATCGACAAAGCCACTGCAATCTAAACCGTAGGGCCGGTAAGTACCGGTGGTGGAGCTGCCTGCCGCCGTGACCTGCCGCAGCTCGCCCCACCGGGCGTCCCAGCCGATCACAAGGGATTTTCCTCCCCAAAAATAATTCACCTTGCCGACAAGAGAACAGGCGGCGCGTACCACCGCTTCGCGCTCCGGTGACAGATCCTCCGGCAGACTGCGGATAAGCGCTGCCGTGTCCCCGCTGACGGAGTACGCATCCTCGATCAGCTCTCGCAGGAGATCCCGCTGCTCCAGCAGCTCGTCCAGCGCTGCGATTTGGTTACGGTTGAAATGATACTCGGTTTTCATCTCCTCTGCCGTTTTTGCGGTAACGGTGATATAGAGGTTTTTCTCCGTCCAGCCGTCATCGCCCTCGCCGCTGCCTGGATGATGAATGACCTCAATGCGGTGGGCTATGGTAGTCATATCCCAAAAGACCGCTTTCAGGCGAGCGATGCGGTCGGTGTCCATGGTGGCCACGTCCGCGGCATCCGCATCGTTACTGCCTGCCACCTTCACCGCGAACACCGCCAGCACCTCCACCCAATCGGCAGACTGCCCGGTCACGGAGATGGAGTCGTAGCTGTCCGCTGTTTGCAATTCCTCCAACCGCTCGTTATACTCATAATTGACCTGCGCCACCGCAGCGGAGATCGGCACAACGCCCGCCTCCCGGCTCTCGTTGGAAAAGAGGATGCCGAAGGGGGACGCCACGATTGACGCCACGAGGATCACCGTCAGTATCAGCACCAGCACCACCGCACCGCCGCCTGCCGACAGGATCGAGCTGACCGTAGATGCCACTCCTTTCCCGATTTCTTTCACTGCCTGGACTGCCACGCTGCCCAGCTTTTTGGAAGCCCTTCCGCCGCTCTGCGCGGATTCCTGAAGCATCTTCCGCTGCGCCTTTCTCTGCGCCGCCGCCCTTGCGCGGTGCGTGATGATTGCATTGTTCGGCGCTGCGTGGTCAGTTGGTCGAACACGCATGGTGCGCGTGGCCTTGGTCATGGCCTGTCCGCTCTTGGGGGCAGGACTGCCCTTGGCCGATGCCCCCGAATTGCCTTTCTGCGGAGTGGTCATTGTACCTCCACGGTCGGACGGTGGAGGTACAATGTGCCGCTCTGCTGTTCTTTTCTCGGCAAGGTTCCGCCCATAGGCGGCTTTCGCGTCCTGCGCAGCTTTTTGCTGCCCACGCTCCTGCGGGGCGGCATTTGCGCTTTTTGTACCTCCGCGATTTTGCGGAGGTACGGTCTGATTTCCGACTTCGTTTCGTGCAGCGTGTGATTGCGGCGTATCGGGCAAGTTTCTTCCTGCCGGTGTCACGCGGTTCGTGGTTTCGAGCGTTTCTGACGCAGTACGGCTTTCTGACGCACTATTCCTACCTTGCCGTTTCTGCTCCTGATAGCGCTTTATCATACGCCGCGAGGCATCCGCCGCCCCAGATGCGCCACGGCGCATATTTTTCTCCACGCGGTCGGTGGCGTAGCGCACAGGGTCGCGGCTTTCCGGCTCTTTTTCCCGCTGTCGCTTGTCCATGTGCTGTTTCAGAAGGGAATCCGCGTCCTTGGGTGCGGAGTTCTTCAGTTTTGCCTTGGGCGTATCCATGCCGGGTCTGATCTTCAAGTCCCGCATGGCATCAGTCCTCACCGGGGCGTGTTGACATTAAGCGGTACAGCTCCGTATTTTTGGGCAGCTCATTGGCGAAAGGCACGATGGCTCCGCCCACCTTGATGAGCCCGTGGCCAGCCGGGGCATTGTCCACATAGCTCATCTGCGTATCCGACGCACCCAGCAGGCGGGCAAGCTGCTCCCGGTCGGTGGTAGCCTGATTGAGCATCAGCAGAAACTCAGAGTTTGCGAACATCATACGCGCCGTATTGGACAGCAGACATTCCTCCACATTCTGTGTAATGCCGGTGAGCGTCGCGCCGTATTTACGGAAGCGCTTCCAGCACTTGTAGAGAAATTCGCTGCTGTAATTGGTAATACTGTGTCCGCTGCCGCTCCCGTTGGCGAAAAACAGATAGATCTCGTCGATGTAGACATGGGTGTATTTTCCCTCTCTGCGGTTCTGGATAACGCGGTTGTAAATGGCGTCCAGCATCACCAACAGGCCCACCGATTTCAGATTTTCGCCCAAGTCCTGAATATCGAAGCAGAGAATGCGGCTTTTTGTGTTGATATTGGTCTGGTGGGAAAATACATTCAGACTGCCCACTGTGAACAGCTCCAGCGCCAGCGCGATCCGGTGCGCCTCCGGGTTGACCTGCTTCATCAAATCGTCATAGAGGTCTTTCAGCGTAGGCGGCTGACCTTGGAAATTCTTGATATACTCCCGGTAGATGTTTCCCACGCTGCGGTCAATGATGGACTTCTCCTGCGGCTCGATCTTGTCCGCGCCCATGAGTTGTTCGTAGAGTGACATAATAAACTCGGACTTCATCACCAACGGCTCCTTGCCATCGCCATACCCCTCGGACAAATCCAGCGCATTGATGTGGCAGCCATTTGGATCAGAAGCGGAAATGGTGATGACCTCGCCGCCCAATGCCCTCACCAACTCGCCATATTCACGCTCCGGGTCCACGATGATAATATCATGGTCGGTGGAGAGCGCCAGCGCGGAGACCTCCTGCTTGGCCGCCATCGACTTGCCTGAGCCGGACACGCCGGTAATAAAACCGTTGCCGTTGAGCAGGTTTCCGCGGTTGCAGACGATGAGGTTATGCGATACGGCGTTGACGCCGTAGTAGATGCCGCCCGCGTCCTGGATCTCCTGCGATTTGAACGGCATGAGAACGGCAGTACATTCCGTGGTCAGGGTACGGGTGGCGTCAATACGCTTTAAGCCGAGGGGCAGCACCGTGTTCAGCGCGTCCTCCTGCTGGTAGCGCAGAATATTGAATTGACAGCCCCGCGCCCGCCCGATGGCTTGCAGAGCCTCGGTGTCCTGATCGAGCTGTTCAAGGTTATCTGCCAGGTGCGTCAGCGTTACCAAAGCCAGCATCATGCGCTGGTCGCGGCTCATGAGGTCGTCCATGAATTCCTTCGTTTCGCTCCGCATCTGCTCCAAGTCATAGGGGATATTGGCGGTAAAATTGTTGTTCTGATTCTGCCGCTGCTGCCAGCGGGTAATATCCGATTCCACGGACATAATCCGCTTGCGAATATCGCTCACTGCTTCGTCCATCGCCACAGGGATAATGTCGATGGAAAGCATCATGTTCCGAGGATAGTCCATCAGCTCCGTGATCATCGCGTCGGAGATAAAGCTGGCATACTCCCGCAGGAACAGGGTGCGGCCCACATGATCGCCCAACTCATAGTGATTTTTTTGAAAGGAAATACAGTCCGGGGCGATGCAGTCCCGGAAGTCATGCCCCCTTCGCATGGTGTCCTCCAAATTGAACCGGAATAGCTGTTCCTCGCCGGGGCGATAGAAGTCGTGCAGAAGCCGCAGGCGGTCATTGACCGTGATCTCACGGACGCTGGAGGACATACGGGAAAGTCCCGTAGTGAGGTCAGTTCCAACACGGGAGAAGAATGCGCGGGCCTCCTCCACGCTTTTCTTTTCTGCCGAAACGGTGATGTACTTCTCCTGAATGAGATTGTTGCTCTCCGCCGCCTTGCCCAAAACAAGCGCGTTATACTCGTTCCGATAAAGGTCGCGGCGGTCGCCCTGCATGGGCATGAGCAGCGTCCGACCGAAGTCCTTTTGATTGAGCTGACGGTTAAAGAGCGTGATTTTTGCCGTGGCTCCGATGGGCAGCGAGTTCAGGAAGGCGCAGTAGGTCATAAAGAGTTCCCGCTGCTTTTCCGGGGAGGCCACGGCATAATTGACATCAAAAAAGCGCCAAGTTTTTGAAAACTTGCCGCTTACCTGAAACACGCCGTCTTGATAAATGCGTTTGATGGGAATGGATTTCTGGACGCTGCGGGGAACGGAAAAAGTGTCCCGTTCCGCGCTGCGCCGATGCTTGAAAAAGATCAATGTTTCTTCACCTCGCGTTTCATCGCTTCTTCATAGTAGTTTTCCGCTTTCCAGACACGCTTGCCTGCCATAATGACCTCGGATTTCAGCCACGCCCACAAAAACTTTTCAAGTGTCAGGCCGTTGTACTGAAAAAAGCCCGCAGCGGCCACGGGAGCCGCGCCAACGATGCACACCCAACTCACCGTTTCCCGGTCCAACACTTGGCTCAGGGTGAAATACAGCGCCACAGCAACGCCCACCGCCAAAACGGAGCAGACAAATTGCCGCACGGACAGGCCGAAAAAGAGCGTTTCGCGGTAAGCGCGAATCTCCTTATTGATTTTGATTTCCAATTAAACCCCTTCTTTCTGCAAATATAATAAAAAAAGATGATTTGGAATAGCCTCCAAATCATCTTTACTCAATCCGCGATATACTCCGCAATATCTTCCAACTTGCAATCTAACGCCTTACACAGCTTGTCTAAGGTTTTTGTCTCCATGTTCTCGTTATTTCTGAGCCGCCGAATGGTCTTGCTGTCAATGCCGCCCTTTTCTCGAAGGGCGTAGGTGGTGACACCCTTCTGCTCCATAACCGCCCATAGCTTGTCGAATTTAATCATGGGAACCTCCTCAGCTTGACTACTCATATTATGGGGGTTATAATCCCATGTATTAAGGGGATATAATCCCCATACAGAAAGTTGAGGTGTTCAAAAGTGGAGTTGGCTATGGAATTATTAAGCCACATCCTTGCCCAAGGTGAGGTGCAGATCACTTTCCCGCAGCAGAATGAGCCATTTACACAGATAGTGGAAGGACAATGCTATCAAGCGCTCTGTAAAATCAAAGCAATTATTGAAGATGATCGTCTTGATGACAGTGAGTGCTTTCAAAAAATTGAGGAGATCATTCGCGCATTTGAAGAAATCGGAAGCGGTGGCGGTATTCGCCATGATTTTGGTTAAAGTCCCAGCATTTCCTTCGCAATATGGTCGGCGGACTTCACCAATCCTACCAGCACCAGCAGGTTGAATATGACCTCGCCCAAATAGCTCCACACCTGCGTCACTACGGACGCGCTGCTATCCACCACCGGCGTACCGCTGGAGGAAAAGGCCGAAAAGATAATGCAGGCCAGAACGATCACCGCACCCTCCATGCACACGCCCACATAGCTTCTGAGGAATGCCTTGCCGAAATGGGAAGTCCCCTCTCCAGCAAAGGACGCCAGCGCCACCGGGGACAGCGCGGCATACATATAGATCTTAAAAAAGCGCCCATAGACGGTGAGGATCATAATGAAGGCCAGCACCGTAATAAATAGGCTCCCCAGCAGCGTCACCAGCCAAAGGGGGATACTTGCCAAAAAGCCCACATCTCCAATGGCATCCGCGATTTCCTGCGGCAACGCCACGGATGCGCCGGTCAAGCCACCAATGCTGCCCGCCGCCGTTGCCACAATGCCGTTGCACACATCAAATATATTTACCAGCAGGTCCATGCCGTAGGTGATGCCCACCTTTGCCAGCACGAAGTAGATAAAGTGCCGCAGCAAATGCTCCGGCCTTTGAAAGTCCCGAAAGCCGGAGGCACTGCGAAAGATACCGATGGCAAAAAACAGCACCAGCAGCCCGTAGCCGATGGCCTGCATCCCGCCGTTGATGGTCACAATGGTCTGCCAGATGGTGCCGCCCTTGAAGGTCTGGGGCGATTCCGTCAGCAGTGACCACATCTCCGTCATTTTACTGTTCCAAACGCCAAAGGCGTTGGTCAGGTTTTCTACGATCCAGTTGTTATCCAAATGAAAATCACCTCCCGCAAGGGAGCCGGGAGATCCGCCGCAAGGCAGTATCACCCGGCTCTTTTCATTAGATCGCGCCGATGGCGGTCAGAATTTCCTTTGCAAAGGCGATCATTAATCCACCAAAGAGGCAAAGAAAGCCCTGTGTTCTCTGGCTGGCATCGTGGGACTGGATCGACATACCCACCTGCACGATGCCCCAGCCGAGAATGATCACGCCCAGCGCCTTGATGATGCTGAAAATAAAATCGGAAAGGTTATTTACAATGTCCAACGGGTCGCTGCCCGCTGCCATCGCGGGCGTGGCGCAGCAAAGGCAAAGGACGGCAGCACCAGCCGCCGTCCAATAGCATTTTTTCACCTTACTCAGTCTTGTCGGGTTTGAAATCTTTTTCTTTTTCAGATAATTCATGTTCAAGTTCCTCCACGTCAATAAAATCATAATCGTCCAGTGATTTGAACGCATAGGGCAGGTCAGGCAGCGCATAATCCGGCGCGCCCAGCGGCTTATGGATATAAGGCTTTGCCTTACCATCCGTCGTCAGCTTAATGTTGGGATGGCGCTTGATGTTGTACTTTTTGTCCAGTACAGGATCTTCTCCTCGTATAAACAGGATCGCTTTATGGGTGTCCAATTTTCGCACCTCGTCAATGGTCATCAGGTCGCGTCCCGTCTGCTGGAAGTTGGTAGAACTGGAGCCGCTGCGTCCCTTTGTCTGCCCCCGTGTGCGGGTGGCGATGGTCTCCTTGCCCAGCAGCTTCACGATAAACTCCAACGAAGTCGGCTCGTTGCCGCCGCCGAGGAAGAGCAGCGTATCGCAGTTGCCGATGATGCTCTCCCATTCCTTTTCATACAGCGCCTTGATCTGCTGAATGTTCTGCACGATGATGTTCAGCCCGATATTGTAGCTGCGGCAGGTAGCCAGAATCTTCGGATAGCTCTCCGGCTGGGCCACATTCGCCCATTCGTCCTGAATGACACGCACCGGCACAGGCAACCGTCCGTTGTGTTTCTCGTCCGCCCTTCGGTAAAGTGCCTGAAAGCATTGGGTATAAAGCATTCCCACAAGGTAGTTCATACTGCTGTCATCAACAGGGATCACGCAGAAGATGGCTTTTTTCTTCTCGCCCAAGCTGCCGAAGTCCATCTCGTCCACCATTGTCATTCTGGCGTACTGCGGGATATTGAAGGTGGCCAGCCGCACGGCGGCGCTTACCAAAATGGATTTCGCCGTCTTGCCCGCCGCCTGCTTGAAAGCCTTATATTGCTTCACCGCCACATGGTTGGGCTGTTCCTCCTCCAATGCCCGAAAGAGCACATCCAGCGGACTGCGGTATTGATCGTCCTCCTCCCGCACCTCGGCAAAGTTCATCATGTAGATCAGCATTTCAAAGTTCTGTTCCTCCGGGGGCGCTTCGCTGACGAGGTAGAGCATAAGGGCTGAATCCAGCGCGATCTCCGCCTTCTCCCAGAAGGGGTCGTTGCTGGAAGCGTTGCGGGGCGTGGTATTTTTGATTAGGTTATCAATGAGGGTCAGCACATCTTTTTCGCTGTGAATGTACGAAAAGGGGTTGTATCCGTCGGACTGGCTGGGGTCGATCAGGTTGAACACCCGGACTTCGTAGCCCTGCGCTGCCAACAAAGCGCCTGCCGCGCGCAGCAGCTCGCCTTTGGGATCTGTGATAAGATAGGAGCAATTCGCGCTATAAATATTGGGCTTGCAGAAAAACCGGGTCTTGCCGGAGCCGGAACCGCCCACCACCAGAACATTCATGTTGCGCTGGGTGATGTAGCCGTCCATGCCCAACCGAACGCGCTGGGTCAGAATGATGTTGGCGTCCTTATGCTGGTGATCCATATACTTCCGGTTCAGTTCCTTGGGATTGCCCCATTTAGCGCTGCCGTATTCCTCGCCCGGTCGCCGGTTCTCCCGGCTGGAGTAGTAGAGCGCAATGCCACAGCCGTAAAGCAGCAGGCTCCCCAGCATACATTTCAGTGTGTAGGGCGTCCAGCCTATGGAAAAGGGGCGCTCCAGCACTTGGCTGAAACGCCCCATCCATTGAAAGAGGTTCATACCGTCCTCGTAGGCATAGGCGGCGATTGCCGCCAGCCAGAGGACCAACGGGGAAAGCGCCGCCCACACAGGGGCAGCGCTGCGAAAGTCATTCTGCCGCAAGGCTTAGTACCCCGTCTTGGGCAGCTTCACCGTTGTTTTGGCGTAGACGGTAGTGAGCCAGCGGGACACCGCCTGAATCCACTGCCCATTGTAAAGGCCACCCACATCTGCCACATTCACAACGCTGGCATTGTTGGCAAGGCCACTGCGAGCAGTGGCGTAGATGTACGGCGTTTCTACCTGTGCAAAGCCCGCCTTTACATTTCCGAACACGAACATGACTTCGGTGACGCGCTCATTGGCGGCAAGGCCGAGGACAGCGGGGCGGGCGTCCAATACGTAAACCTTGCTTGTACTTAGGTTGTCCGCCAAAGCGCGGTAGTCCCCGGAGAGGTTGGTCTTATAGACCACCTTGTAGGAAAGCGGCTGATTGTAGCTGCCGGTGACGATTTTGCTCAGCGTTACCTGCGCGGGAAGCTGATCCCGCCAGTAGAAGGACTCCAGAGCGACGCTGGAAGTGTTCTTGATGTCGGAAAACACATAGCGGATCGGCTGACCGGGGACAGCCTGCACAGGGCCGGTTTTCTTAATGGATACGCCGGTGGAAACGCTGGTATTCTGCACTTCAAAGGTGACGATCTGTCCGTTGAATTCCAGATAGGCGGTCATCACTGTGGGGTTGATGGAGTAATTCGCAGGCGCTTTGATCTCGCGGACGGTATAGCGGGACAACGGCAGCGTCTTGGAAACGGCGCGTCCGTTGCGGTCGGACTTGATGGTGTCCACCACATTACCCGCCTTGTCGTAGATCTCAAACACCGCGCCCTCCAGCAGTGTACCGGCAGGCAGGCCATTGGTCGCGTTATCGTCTGCGGATTTCTTGATGATCTGGATCTGGCCGCACTCCGCAGTATTGCTCCACTCGATTTCTGTGGTGGAGCCGTAACGGACATAGATCGTTTTCAGTTCAGGATCAAGCACATAACCGGGGGCGGCTTTGATCTCACGCAGATAATAGCGGCCATCGGCCAGTTCCTCATCGGCGTAGATGTAGCCGTCCTGGTCCGTTACATATTCCCCGATGGGATTGTGATTTCCGTCGTACAGCAGGAACACCGCGCCGTAAATCCCCTTGCCCGTGGCCTTGTCCACCTTGTGGAGCAGGATTCTGGAAGACTTGTGATTGGTGATCTCCAGCGTGGCCGTCCGACCGTCCTTGACCTCAATACGATGAGGTGTGGTATCCAGCAGGTAGCCGGACGCAGCCTCCAATTCCGTCACGGTGTACCAGCCGCTTTCAGCTTCGGGGAGATAGATAACACCGTCGCTGTCCGTTGTGTAGGTGCCGATGATTTCACCATTCATCTTACAGATCTCGAATTTGACCCCAGCGATACGCTTTCCACTGTCTTTGTCGCTCTTGATGATCTGCAACCCGCCCACAGGCGTGTTATAAAAATAAAGCGTCTGCGTATCGTTGGGGTTGACCACGACAGTCTGGGTACGGGCGTTTTCGTCAATGCTGTAACCGGGGATCGTTTCGATCTCTGTGACCACCACGGTGCCGGAAATACCGGAAATGGTGATTTTTCCTTCTTTATCCGTCCAGTACAGGCCGGTGGAGGACAGCGTGCCGCCCTCGGCATCTACATACGAGCCGTCCGCATAGGTGATCTTAAACTCGACACCTTCCAGCGGCTCCTTTGTCACGGAATCCTGCTTGACGATGATGAGGTTGCCCTTGGGCTGATTGCGGAACTCCACCGTGACAACTTCATTGGACTTGACCTT
>ENA-OOZG01002464-OOZG01002464.1-human-gut-metagenome-genome-assembly--contig:-NODE-2464-length-11519-cov-2.234997_pt1 | contig 11519 bp, 10 predicted proteins | sample MGYA00241706_ERZ501384 | MGnify/ENA primary metagenome ERZ501384 (study PRJEB25962, sample SAMEA2042742) | human gut metagenome | biome: human gut; feature: human-associated habitat; material: faeces... | reverse complement strand
TCACCACGGAGAGGTAGCATATTGGGACGGCATGCCATGCTTTAGCATGGCCAAATTTGTTGTTTGAAATCGCCAACATTCACCAGATTTTTTAGACATTTGTGCACATATCCTAAATAGACAGAGTTGCTATACGTTATCTTCCTAGAGATGGAGTGAGAAATCACCCCTTCAAAAATCGTTTCAGCGTTCTTTTCAGTGGCATAGGAATCAGCTGCTTTATGTATGAACACAGCGATGGCTTCTTCAGGTATCCTTGTGCCAACTGCGGAATCATGAGAGAATCCATCTGCATCATGAATGCATCCCTCTGCTCCGGTTTTTTGCAGGACTTCACCAGCGATGGATTTCCGTACAGTGCCTTCTCCAAGGAGACTGGTTCCATCACAATTTTTCCCTCTATCGCCTTGAAAACTGTTCTTCCCATAATGGAATGACACAGTACAAGAGATAAGCCCTTATCATCATCCAATTCTGGACACACACTGTCGCAGCCCCAGAAATCTGCAAGGGTAATATCGCTGACACGATTCTTCTTTTTAAATGCACAAGCGTAACAAGATGGCCTTAAGCAGAGGTTCTGCAAGAACATCTGCATGAACAAGTCCTTGGATAGGACTTGTTCGTACGCTGTATTGTTTGCAAATTCAAACAATACAGCGAACGTTTTCCAGCCATATTTTTTATGTCTGAAAAACGTTCGCTGCGCAGCAGCGCCTGCGCAATTTTCTCGATAGGAAACATACTTCTCCCATAATTTGGCACTTGGTACACCGTGGCAGATCAAATCCACACACAGCAGGTTTTCGTATTCCCTTCGGAGATATCTGTGCAGTCCTTCGATTTCACAAGGCGTTCCAGAAAACAATACTCTACGCCCCTGTTTCAATGCATTTTCCGCCTGCCGGTATGTGCTTCCAATCTCGCTCTGTAGGTACTTACTTCCACGCAGCTTCCATAAATCCTCTTGTCGCTCCACTGCAATATGCTGCGCTTTGCGGCAGTCCTCACTCATTGCAGCACCGAATACAACTCCACTATTTTGCAGAATCTCTTCTGCCAGCAGTGAAAAAACACCCCCTGAGGAGCTCTCCAAGCGTTGCTCCGTGTTTTTGCTGTATGCCGCATAGGCATCTGGTTCTCCTGTCGGTTCCGGCGAAGTATTTTTTATCGGACAGACATGCTCACATGCGCCACACGCAATACACGTATTTTCGTCAATTACGGGATATAAAAATCCTTCACCATCTGCCTGCATGGTAATGCACCCTTTGGGGCATGCCTGAGCACAAGCTGAACAGCCGCAACACGTACTCCATTCTTCCAAATCAATATGTTTACGCAAGATGTCCCTTCACTTTCTCTTCTAGTTTTTCCCACAAGATACAAAGTGGTTTTTCTCCCAATTCACGCAGTTTTTTTCCATACTGAACAATGAGCTTTTGTTTCCCACCTCGTACTGCTGCAATAAACATACTTCTTGTGCATTTTATCTGAATTCTTTCTTTCCATGAGCACTTTTCATCCTCCGGCATTTGCCTAATTGCATCGACAGTTTCTGTCAGCAGAATTTGAAAGTTTTTTTGTCGGTTGATCAGCTGTTCACACGTTCTCTTGGTTCTGGAATGGCTATCAAAATGTTCCACACACTTAAACAATGGTTTCTCGATATAACCTGCTTTAAAGTTATAGGCAAGCGGAAGCATCAGTTGCCAATTCTGTCCTTCTCTGCTTTCAAAAATCTGTCCGGTTGGAATTGCCTCACGAAGTGCGCTCATTCGTGTCATAATTGTGCCCGGGCCAAAAACGACATTATTTTCATAGATCAAATCACTGAAGAGATCATCTTTTTCTGCCGGTTTTTCACGTTTCATGATTCCCTTCACATGGTCTAGTTGCCCTGCCTCTACGATTTCCCCTTGTGCCAAAACAAATCCGCATTCCGGATGTTGTTCCAGAAATTGCACTTTTTCTTCCGTATTCGTGGGAAGCATAATATCGTCTGAGTCTATCCACATAAGGTACTCGCCGCTTACATCTTTTAATCCACGGTTGATTGCTGCTGCTTGTCCTTGATTGACCGTCTGTCGCAACAATTTCAACACAATATCCGCCTGACAAAATTTTTTTCGATAGCTCTCTACGAGTTCTACCGTATTATCCGTAGAAGCATCATCGACAAAAATCAATTCCAGCGGTCGGTATGTCTGTGACAAAACCGATTCCAGAAAGGGTGATAAGTATTTTGCGCCATTGTAGCAGGGGGAAATTATCGAGACCAGTTTTTTCATTTTGCAAACACCTTGCTTTTTATTTTCGCTGCAGCTTTTTGCAGCATCGTTTTAACATACGCAAATTCTTCTGAGTTTTTTGTAGCAAAAAAAAGTATCGCTGCGGGCATTATCACTGCTACCACAAATATTACTATAAAGCGAATAATATCATTTTGCACAGGCAGCTTCTGAATAAAAAGCTCCATACCAACAGCAATCAGAAAAATCAGACATACACGTTTGACATAGTTCTGATAATACTCTTTTGAACTTGTAAAAAACACATATTTGTAGACCATATATGGCCGCACTAGATTCGGAACAAGGCTGCTGACAAGCGTTCCTACGTATACACCTTTCAGTCCCCACATAATTGCTCCAACCACCGAAACAACAATATTGATGACAGATTGTACAATCGGACACCACCAGTCTTGCTCATATATGCCTGCGGCGCTTTTGATATTTCCCAAAGGAACACGTAATCCGGTAAAATAGTAATTTACACAAAGCAGAACTATTGTTGCCTTATCTACAAGCATTTGTGGACCAATCCAAATTGTCACAAAAGGTGCCAACAGGCAGTACAAACAGATTGCACTCCACCCATAAAACATAAATGCGAGATAGTCGTATTTTTTATAAATCGCTCGGCGCTTTTCCGGTGTTTCTGTTGCCACAATGTTTCCAAGCCCCGCCACCGCAGCACTGAAAAAGGAACTGATCATACTATTTACAAAATTTATGATCAACGTAAAATTGGACACAAGACCAACCGACGCAATGTTCACAAATGCGGATGTAATGATGCTGTCCGTCTGATTGATTGCCACATCTCCCAGTTTATGCACCATCATTCCTTTAATTTTGGTATAAATGATCTTTTTATCCGCTTCCGGAAGCTGTTCATTATTTTTTTCTCGGATGTAGGGGTAATATCTTCCGGTAGCATAATTCTGAACAGCTTTTCCAACAAACTGGACAAGTGCTCCAATCAGAAGATAAACAATAAAATTCTTGTAAATCAGAAGTACTGTGATTTGCAGAACAGACGTTGCCACCTGAATCACAGTGTTAATATTGGTTATGATGTACTCACGTTGATCCGCACTCAGAAGAGTCGTTTTATACGTCAGAAGATAAGATGTCACCGTATTGAACAGATAAATGCTATAAATGAGCCGAACATGCTCGATTCCGTCTGCATCTTTGATAATAACATTTAAAAAAGGAATAATCGCAACGCCAACTACCGTTACACTTGCTGCAACCATCCGATACGCTGACCGATAGAAGTTTATAATCTGTCGAATTTTTTTGGTATCATGTTCCGCAAGCGGCTTGTATAAACTAAAGCTGATTGCTCCGCCAATGCCCAGTTCAGCCAAAGACAGCATTCCTAGGATATTGGTAAAGAGTCCATTCACACCAAGGTATACACTACCTAATGTATAAATAAAAACGGTTTGCGATGCAAAAGCAAGTAGTGCTTTTACTAGCGTGCCCATCATTGACCAAGCAAAGTTCTGCATCGCATAAGCGGTTCTGCTCCGCAGTTGTTTTTCTTCCTTCATTTACAACAAAGTCCTTTTCAAAAATGCGTAAGATTCCAATCTGCTCTTTTCCAGCTTCTCTTGAACTGCGCTCCGAAGTTCAAGAGCATCATCCTCTTCTTCTGACGGAATTGTTCCGTTTCCTACATAGTGGTTTTGCAATTCATATTCCTTTAAAAAATCATTTATTCTTGCATTTATAGAATAAGTGCTATTCCGCTCATCTCTGTCAAAGGCAAAAAATTTCTTATTATAAATTGTTGAGAAGACGACCGCATGAAATGAATCCGTGAAAACATATTCGGCATGATGGATCAGTGCCACTACATCTTCCGGTCCATAGTTATAAATACCGTTGCCATATTGGTTAAGCGCAATATCTGCCTTTCTTGCGTATCCCATAATGTACGGCAGATAAATCAATTGCAAATTTCTTTTTTTACAAAACTCTACTGCATTTTCACGAGATTTTTCATTTTCCCCCAGAAAATAGCAAAACACATAAGGATCCTTTGGAACCACCTCCACTTTTTCCAGTGTCGTCCATTCCTCTGCATCGAGAAGAAGCGTCGGATCAAGCACCACTCTTGCATCTATATCTTCTGTCTTTTTCAAATAGTCTGCGGTACTTCTCTCTCGAACACTTATATAAGAAATATTGCGGATATTATTTGAGAACTCCTTCTTTTCTGTTACTGTCTCAGGAAGCCGTCCCATGCTGGCTGCATAAGAAATTCTCGACTTGTTCTTATCGGCAAATTGTAAGTAATATGCCGGATGCATCAAATTCCCGGGATGCCAGATTACATCACTTCCGCACACAAAAGCGTCATAGATCTCATTTACTTTTGTCAGGGTCGTATCAGTATAAATATCTTGCGAATGAGGTATTATTTTTTCAAATTCTTTAAATCTTTTCCATTGAAGATCAATTTTTCTCTGTTCTTCCGCATTTGTCTCTTTTTTTATTTTAAGTATTTTCTCTGTGATCTTCTTCACCAATTGTTTGGGCGGGCAATGAAGGATCTGTTCAACTTTCAGCCTCACCGCTAGCACTCTAATCTTCGGGTCTTCCAAAACCGGTCTGTAGCAGATTTGTTCTGCCTTTACCTCAAGTTTTGATAATGCCACGCACATTGCGTACGACTGCAGAAGTCCGCCAATATTTCGGCTTCCGTAATAATGTGTAATTATACCTATTTTTTTCATTGTGCTATACTCCCATAAATGTTCCACGCACACTCAATTTCAGCATTATGCAACATCTCAAAATCGTTTTCTCTCAAAAAAACAGCTCATAGTGTCTCATGAAATCTGCATTCATGTTCAAAAATCTTGCAAAAACAATAAGAAACATTATAAAAATCACGCACGCTACGATTGTACCGTTCTCTTTCCTCTCAAATATTTTTCCGTATTTTGCAACCGCATAGCTATTTGCAATAGCAAAGTATTCTGTCATCCGCACAACCAGCGCTTGCGGAATCGATCCAATCAGAAAGCCCATCACTCCAATATACAAATATTTCTCAGAACCATCTTTCCTGTTCCGAGTGAATTCGAGATAGAGCAACACCACAAAGCACAATCTCAGAATAAAGTTTATGGCATTTGATGATTCCCCTGCTGCATTCAGATACATACTGTAACGTGTATCGACATAATTTGCCATGAAGTAAAGAATATACGATATCAGCCTTTTTCCAGCAAAAAACACAATCACACCTATCAAAAGACTCCCTGGAACAATTTTTCGAGCCGGAAGTTTCCGAATCACCCACAACGCAATAATTGCCGCAATTGCAATATAGGCCGATGTATGAAGCAGTGTTGCCAAATATAGTAAAAGTGCTTTTTTTATGAGAGCGTGCTTTTTAAATTTATGTTCCAGCACAAACCAGACAACAAGATTTGCCAGATTCTGTCGCAATAGAACGCAAAAGAACCAAATCATTTGCTGTGAAAGATATGCAAATAAAAAAAGCCCCTTTTCTTGCTGTTTAAGCTGCATATCCTCTATAATCAGAATTAAAATTCCAAAACTCAGCGTTACATAAACCACTTGAAAAAACTCATAGGTCGGTACAATTGTTTTTATAACTGATGCCAGTAGAGTAAAGAGCCACCCAAATCCCCATTTGTCTTGAATTTCTCTTTGAAATACGAAAGGATTCCACTCAACCTGCAATAATTTCGGCACTGCCGTGTGGAACCACTCCTGATATACCTGTGCGTCGCTTCCACCTAAGTCTATGTTACGAAATGCAATTAGAAACCACAGCACTATAATGGCTGTTGTGTACAATACTTTTGATTGTTTCGGTCTACACCAAGCAGAATAGAACAATACGCAATCAATCACAAGAAAATAAATCACACCAAACCCTCATTATTTCAGATACTTTCTCTTCCAGTAACTGTATAGCATCATACCCGGCAAAGCAGTCAACATCATTCCCACCGGTCTGCCACTTGTGGAAAGTGCTCTTTTAAAAGAATACCCCGCGCACTTTGCATAGACCCAATACAGTAATTCTTCTTTAATGCGCACAACCACACAAACTTTATTGTTAAGATACATTCGGCAGTCATCCATCATTCCCAATGGGCATTTCATCCGCAGGGCACGTCCGCTTTTTGTCAAGCCACCCTCCAGATACTCACATATGTAAATCGTTTTATTTCTGTACACGGTTTTGTAGTTCATGGCCAATGTGTTCCAAAACCATCCTTCAGAGAAAAATCTTTCACCAGGATAAACCGGAAACGAGTATTTTTTCAGGAAATCCGTCCTCACAACTTCGCACCGATCTCCTTTAATCCTTCGATTTACCAAGTAATGAATGTCATCATCAATGTAGATATCCTGTGCATTTGCAACACTCAGATGACTTCCATCCTTTTTCCCTCTAAAGTAACTCATACCGCAAATATCCGCACAATTTCTATATAAAGGCCATTCTTTTTCAACGGTTTCTATTGCGTCATCTGTCAAATAATCGTCACTATCAAGAATCAGAACAACTTCACCTTTAATATATTCGTGAGCAAAATTCAGCGCAGTGTGCTTTCCTCCGTTTTCTTTTTTGTGGTATTCCCACTGAAACGGAAGATCATAGTTTTTTAGCTTCTCGAAAATAGACTCTGTGTCATCCGTACTTCCATCATCAATTACCAACCATTGGAAATTTGTGGTTGTTTGACTGTAAAGACTTTCAATTAATTTAGGAAGTGTTTTAGCACGGTTATAGGTCGGAGTCAAGATTGTCATCATTACAGTATAGCTCATATATTACATACCAACCAAGTTTCATCATTAGTTTTCTCAACAAATGGGAGCATTGAATAAATATCGCAAGAAAATCCAAAGCATACAAGAGCGCTACAGCTTTAGTTCCTCTTCATAAATCCAATCACTCATACTCTCTTACTCTTTAGATCCCTTTATCCCTCTCAGGAAATAAATTGAGTGTTCTATTATTTTTCCAAGGATTCCCTGTTCTTTCATGAGACTATATTCTCCCATGATTTCATCCGCACTTCGAAACAGCGATGCGTATTTCTTTAAGAAGTCTTCCAAATATGCAAAGTCTTGTTCCTGCATATTATTAGGATGATAGACAAATGTATACACACCCTGCAATGGAAGTTTATGGGGCGTATCAAAAAGTGTCGGCAGGAAATCAACACCATCTCTTTGGTACGGATGAAGGGCATATCCGTCCGAAATATACATGGAGCACTCTTCCGTTTTCATTGATGCAATCGCCTCAACGGTTGCTTCATCATAGGTATGGCAAGGAGCAAAAAAACAGGTTGGAGTTAACCCATGCCCCTTGAGTATCTGATATCCCTGCTTCAACATTTCATACTGTTCTGTACTACTTTTCCCTGCCCATTCTGTTTTACTGGAATGTGAAAGCTGGTAGTATCCTCTGGGCTCGTGAAAATGCAGCTCGTGATGTAAACCATGCAATGCGATCGTCCAGCCTTTTTTCTGCCATTCACATGCTTTTTCCCAAAAGTTCTCATCTGCAACTGCAACAAAATCCGGATCACGATTTTCAGGAATCACACCGACGATCGGTCTGACTTTATATTTATCCAGAATTCTTTCTATTCTTGCCCATTTCTCCGCGTTCATCTGTGGACACGCATCATCCAATCTAATACAATACTCCACTTTTTTACCTTTCCGTTGCCACTTCATACGTTTTCCGAATCTCATCCGCATATTTTTTCATATCGACATATCGTTTGCTTCTCAGCACTGCATTTGCCGCTGCACTTGTATATCGCACATTGTCCTGAAGCAATTCAATAATTGCATGGGCATATTCCTCCATTGAGCTACACTTTGCGCCACAGGTGCTGTCTACAATATCGTTCAACCCGCCAACGCCACTGCACACGACAGGCTTACCAAGGCACATGCCTTCTACTGCCGCTAATCCAAAGCCCTCCCATGTAGAGGGCATCACCATGATTTTTCCTGCATTCAGATACGGATAGGGATTGCTTTGAAATCCAACAAGTTCAATTATATCTTCCAACTCGTGGCTACAAATGTATTCCTTGACCTGCGTCATCAGTTCACCGTCTCCGATCATCCTTGCTGTAATGTTGGGAAACAGTCTCTTTACTTCACACACGATTTTGCAAAATTCCAACGGATTCTTCTGCAACGACATCCTGCCCAAATACACCAAATCCACTGGCTTACAGTCACTTTTTTCCTGTGCTTTTTGGCGGACAGCTTCTGCATCTACAATGTTTCCAATCACCGTATTTTTGTTTTTCATCAATCCACGGAAAATGTATTCATCTTCAACCGCTTTTGAAACGCTGATAACCTGCCGGATTCTTGATAGGGCGAATGCAAAAACAACTGATCGCGGGCAGATTTTTTTTAGCCAGGGTGGATTGTTGTGCAGGTGTGCAACCACCGGAATGTCTCCGGCCGCCCATGCTGCCGTACTTGCCATGGTAAAGTCATGTGCGTGGATCACATCCGGATGCAGCTCTCGAATTGCTTTTTTCACTTCCCGAATGGTAGGTCTATTCAGTGGATAGAATTCATGACCTCTGCTTTCTACTACTTCACGAATTGACCCGTCGGGTGAAGCATAAACCATATCCATATCCGAGCACACATCCATAATTGTCAGAACAACATTTTCTGCTCCGGAATATTTATTACTTTTTAGTAGATGTAGAATTCTCATTTGTTGTAGTTCCTTCAATTACAGCTGAGTAAATGCTTCGCATCTCTTTGCTGACATTTTCAATATCATACCTTTTCAACATTTCCCGGTTCTGTGCGCACTCTTGCTCGGTCTGCACACCATTCGCTGCATCTTTCAGCAACTGGCAGAGCGCACTTCCATCCGCTGGTTCAAACAGATATCGACTATTCTCCAACAAATCCACATTTCCACGAATACGGCTGGCAATGCACGGCAATCCTGTAGCCATCGCTTCCATTAGCGAAACAGACAGTCCTTCTCGGAACGAAGGGAACACAAAGCAATCGCAGGCTCTTAGGATTTCGCTCACGTCGGTCCGGAAGCCCAACAGCTTCACCTTCTCAGAAATTCCCAATTTTTGTACTAATTCAAAGTGCTGCTGCTTCAATTTTCCTTCGCCGCAAATCAGGTAATAGCTATTGGCAATATCTGCTTTTGCCAAGGCACGGATCACCGTAGAATGGTTTTTGTTTTCATTCAGTTCCCCTACGGATATAAACACAAACGCATCCTGCGGAATCCCCAGTTCCGCACGCTTTTTTGCCTGGTCAACCTGCATAGAAGAAATCTTCTTCACATCCACACCAATGCCAGGCACATAGTATGCTTTCCCACGCAGAGGAAACTTTTGCGCTGCTGCAAAATCTTCTCGATTGATGGTGATCTGTGCATCCGTATAGCGGGCCAAGAAAGTTTCTGCTGTCTGATAGATGAGTTTGTTCTTTAGCGGGCAGCCCTTGTAAAAATGGAAGCCGTGGGCGGTATAAAGAACCGGCTTTGTTCCGGTCGCATTGGCGGCAAGTCGTCCTACAACTCCCCCCATCGGTGTATGACAGTGCAGTGCTTCAAAGCATTCTTTCTTCATCAGCGTTTTGATTTGTTTATACGCCCTATAATTGCTTTTCAGCTTTGCAGGAGAACGTTCAATGTCAACCTGGTGACAGATGACTCCATGCTCCTTCAACGTCGTTTCAGCATCTGTCCGCATATACTCCCCTTTAAAGTTCGTAGCACAATGAACCTCATACCCCATTTCTTGAAGGATACGGATATCGTTCAGCTCAAATTGAACCAAAAACCGTCCATTATGCGTTACAAATAAAATCTTTTTCATTTTTTCACACTCGCACCGTCTGCAATTCTTGCTCTAAGTTACCGCTTCCTTTGTCTGTCGAGGCCATCTTACTTTCCCTCAACAACACGATGCTCTCCTGCCGAAACTTCGGGTCAACCTTTCCATCAACCACGCCATGTCGCCCCAGAACCACCAGAACACTCTTCCAGAGCACCTTCAGGTCAAATTTCAGACCGACGTTTTGGACGTACTCGCGGTCGTAGTAAACCTTGTCGTACATATCTACTGTGTCTCGACCATTGACCTGCGCCCAGCCGGTAATACCCGGCGTCACCTGATACACGCCGTACCAACGCCGCAGGAAACGAATCTCACGCTCCGTATACACCAGCGGACGAGGGCCAATCAGGCTCATTTCCCCCTTGACCACATTCATCAGTTGCGGCAACTCATCAATGCTGGTATCCCGCAGAAAACGCCCTAGCCGGGAAATATACATTTCCGGACTTTCCAAATCACCAGTTGCCACATTCTTCGGAGCCGAACTCTTCATCGTCCTAAACTTGATGATGTTGAAGCAGTGCGCTCCCTTACCCACGCGCTTCTGTAAAAAGAAGATTGGCTCATCCGGTGCACTGAATTTTTGGGCAATACTCACCGCCAAGAACAAAGGCGAAAGTAAAACCAGCGCCAGCGCTGCCAAAATGCGGTCAATTATAGACCTCACCGCAAGATATCGCTTCTGCTTCTGGGTCAAATGGACATAAAACGGTCCAAAATCAACGTGGTAATTCAATTCTTCCATGTTTTCCTCACACTATCATCCTGCTTTTGCAGGCTCTACATTTTCTTTAAATTTGAGACATGATTTTAGATTTCTGGTTTCCCACCGCATCCCAATCTCATCCAGCTTTTCAATTCGCTCCTCCGTCAAAACGGCACAGCTTTTTGCTGGATTGTGACGGGTATAGCGCTGCCGCCTGACCCAATTCCCGAGATTGTATCCGTCAGGTGACACATAACCGGCCGGAACATTTAGGTCACCGTGGGTATCAAAATAGCGTTTAGCTTCCTGATACCCTTCGTTCCACTGGCTGTCATTGCGGTTACCCCAGTACATTCCAATTCGGTTAAGCCGCTCGACCTGTTCGTCTGTCAGCTTTCCTTTCGGGTATGTCCATTGCTGGCTTACAACCCATTGTCCCAGCCGTTCACCAGCCGCTGTCACATAGGAACGTGGGATATTCAGGTTGCCGTTTTCCTCATAATAGGCCGCAGCCAGCGCAAACGCCTTTTCCCACTTGGCATCGAAAATGTTCCACACCATACCGATTTCATCCAGCTGTGCGATGCGTTCTTCCTTCAAGCAGCC
>ENA-OOZG01002462-OOZG01002462.1-human-gut-metagenome-genome-assembly--contig:-NODE-2462-length-11525-cov-10.150567_pt1 | contig 11525 bp, 9 predicted proteins | sample MGYA00241706_ERZ501384 | MGnify/ENA primary metagenome ERZ501384 (study PRJEB25962, sample SAMEA2042742) | human gut metagenome | biome: human gut; feature: human-associated habitat; material: faeces... | reverse complement strand
ATTTGGGGGTGCAAGTTAATCAATTCACTTCAGTTAGTTTTTTGTGGGTGGCTTTTCCCCCAGCACCTCAAAATAGGAATTAGCCGATTGTTTTTTCGCCACACAACCTGAGCAAGCTCCTCTGTAGTCTTTTCCTTTTTTGTAACTTTACGGATGAATTGAATATAGCCTGTGCCTTATGATGAAGCATATCGTATCTATCGAGCAGTGTGATGAGCAAGATATACTACGTATCCTGGATCGCGCTGCACTCTTTGAGGCCAATCCTAATCGCCATCTAATGGATGGAATGGTGGGTGCCACCTTGTTTTTCGAACCATCGACACGTACCCGACTGAGCTTCGAGACGGCGGTCAATAGGTTGGGCGGACGAGTCATCGGCTTCTCCGATCCTAAGTCCAGCAGCTCGACAAAGGGTGAGTCGCTCAAGGACACCCTACTCATCGTCTCTAACTATGCCGACGTGATCATCATGCGGCACTACCTAGAAGGTGCTGCGCTCTATGCTACAGAGGTCTCGCCCGTGCCGATCGTCAACGCTGGTGATGGTGCCAATCAGCACCCCTCGCAGACGCTCCTCGATCTCTACACGATCCGCTCTACACAAGGATCGCTCGAGGATCTACACATCGTGATGGTGGGCGACCTGCGCTTCGGACGTACGATCCACTCGCTCATAGAGGGGATGCGCTTCTTCTCACCTCGCTTTACCTTTGTCGCACCGCCTGAGCTGCGACTGCCCGAGGAGTACCGACAGTATTGCGATGAGCATCATCTACACTATGAGGAGACTTCGCTCTTTACCCCTGAGGTGATCGCCGATGCCGACATACTCTATATGACTCGGGTGCAGCGAGAGCGCTTTACCGATATGGAGGAGTATGAGCGTGTCAAGGATGTCTACATACTTAATAAGGAGATGCTACAAGGCACTAAGGACAATCTGCGCATCCTCCATCCCCTACCCCGTGTCAATGAGATTGCGATCGATGTGGATAGCAGTCCTAAGGCGGAGTACTTTCGCCAAGCACAGAACGGGCTCTACATACGTCAGTCGATACTCTGCGAGGTACTCGGTATAGAAGTTGATAAGTAACACACTACACACTATGAATGCTAAGTCTCAGAAAGCTCTAATCAAGCAGCAAGAGGGGATGATGGTCACAGCCATCTGCAATGGCACCGTGATAGATCATATTCCCCCCAGAAAGCTCTTTAAGATAGCCCACCTCCTACAGCTCGAAGGCATGGAGGAGCCTATCACGATAGGCAACAACTTAGATAGTCGCTACCTAGGCAAGAAGGGGATCATCAAGATCTCCGGACGGATGCTCTCCGATGAGGAGGCAAGCCGTATAGCACTCCTCGCCCCTGATGTGCATGTCAATATAATTAAGGACTACGAGGTGGTGGAGAAGCGGACGCTACACCTGCCCGAGGAGATTATAGGCTTCGTCAAGTGTCCCAATGCTAAGTGCATTACGAACAATGAGCCCGTGCGTACGCACTTTCACCTCATCGATGCTGAGCACGAGGTGCTACGCTGTCACTACTGCGGACGCAAAGTCTCGGAGGAGCGTATCGAACTACTCTAATCAACGAACTCACTAACAAACAAATACTTAATACTATGACAAATCAATCTACAGCCACCAAGTCACGTCGTGGTCTGACGATCACAATTATCATCGTGGCGGTCGTACTGCTCCTTGTCTTCTGGGGCGTGGGTCAGTACAACTCGCTCGTAGTGCTAGACGAGCAGGTCAACACCTCGTGGAGCCAAGTGGAGAACCAATACCAGCGCCGTGCCGACCTCATCCCCAATCTTGTGGAGACGGTCAAGGGCTACGCCTCTCATGAGCGTGAGACCCTCGAGGGAGTGATCAACGCCCGCGCTAAGGCTTCACAGCCCATCGTCCCATCTGGCGAGGGGATGACTCAGGAGCAACTCAATCAATTCCAGCAAGCTCAGGGAGACCTGACTAGTGCGCTTAGCAAACTGATGGTTGTCGTGGAGCGTTACCCCGAGCTCAAGGCAGACGAAAACTTCCGTCAGCTACAAGCGAGCCTAGAGGGTACGGAAAACCGTATCACGACGGCCCGTATGGACTTTAACAACCAGGCACAGCAGTACAATACGAAGATACGTCACTTCCCGACGAATATCTGCGCTGGTATCTTTGGCTTCCGCCAGCGTCCTTACTTCCAGGCAGAGGCTGGTGCAGAGCAAGCTCCTCAAGTGAAGTTTTAGTTGTTAGAAATTTAGAGATTAGAAGTTAGAGATTAGAGATTAGAAGTTAGAGGAGAGATCCTATAGCTCTACTCCTCCCAGATTCTCTACTCCCTTCTAATCTCTAACTTCTGATCTCTAACTTCTGATCTCTAATCTCTAACCTCTAGACTCCCCCATGAAGCACACTTTACTCTTTCTCGGACTCTTCCTCACTCTCTGGGTACTACCTGCTCAGGAGACTTTGTCATGGGAGGATATCCCGAACGTACAGCTGCAGGACAGCACGCAGTTTGTCTCGGATGTAGCGCATATTATCGAGCCTAATACGCTGGCGCGCATCAATGAGACTCTCCAAAGTCTGCGCCAAACGCATGGCGTGGAGGGAGTCGTCATCACTCTCCCCACCATCGGTCAGAGTGGTTCTATCGAGGATTTAGCACGAGAGATACTTCGTGGCTGGGGTGTGGGCTCTAAGATAGACAATAGTGGCTTCGTCATGCTTATCTCGCTAGATAGTCGTCAGATACGCATCGAGACGGGCTACGGACTAGAGGGCGTGCTACCCGATGCGCTCTGTAGTCAGATCATCGCTCATCGTATGGCACCACACTTCAAGCGTGGAGACTATAGTACAGGTATCCTCTCTGGCGTGCAGGCGATACAAGAGACGATCACGGCAAACTACGAGGGGGCGACACGCACCGATGGTGCTGAGGAGGATCAAGTGGCGGAGGGCGTGTTCAATGGATTGGTGGTCCTCTTGGTGCTGATCCTCTGTGTCGTCATGCTGGTCTCTTACAAAGATGAGCAGACAGCTCCGGAGCAGCGTATCAAGCGACTCAATAAGCAGATGCTAGGCTTCCTATTCATAGCCTTGATCGCTATGATAGGTGGAAGCTTCCTCTTGATAGCGAGCGCCATCGTCGTACTCCTTGCTCTCTACGCGATTTTGCGCCACCGCCTCTCTCAAGAGACACTCATCTGTCGCACATGCCACCAGAGCAAGCTACAGACTCTCTCTGACACAGCTAAGCTATCACTACTCACGCCTGCACAGCAGCTGGAGGAGCGACTCGGCAGTGTGCACTACCTCGTCAAGCAGTGTGATAATTGTGGCGCCGTAGAGCGTTATGGCGAGGTAGCTGGGAGCTCCCCCTACAAGCGTTGCCCGCACTGCGGGACCTATGCCCTGCAGCGCGTTGGTACGCGTCGACTGCGCTCTACTGATCGCCGTATCGCCTACATCCATCGTCAAGAGTATCACTGTCTCTATTGTGATCAAGACCATCACAAGGATGAGACGGTCTACCGTGATGATGGCTCGGGCGTTGTCACTGGTGCCATCATTGGCTCAATACTCGGCAATTCACTCGGACGAGGAGGCCGTGGCGGAGGCTTCGGCGGTGGTTTCGGCGGCGGAGGCTTCGGTGGCGGTTCAGGCGGTGGCGGCGGTGCCACTGGAGGCTGGTAAACTTGTGATACACCTTACATCTTAGCGATTATGTCCATACTACTCTACTTCTTATTACTTATCCTAGGCTTAGTCATGATTACTGCTGGGGCAAACTTCCTCACAAGTGGATCGGTGACGATAGCTGAACGTCTTGGCGTGTCCCAACTAGTGATCGGTCTCACGATCGTAGGCTTTGGCACCTCTGCTCCTGAACTAGTCGTGAGCATCACCTCGGCTCTAGCCAACAAGCCGGACATAGCCATCGCCAACGTGGTAGGAAGTAACATCGCCAACATCCTGCTCATCCTAGGCGTCAGTGCTATGATCTACCCGATCCGTGTGACGCACGACGCTATGAAGCGAGACATCCCGATCGCTATGCTGGTCACAGCCATCTGTCTAGTCATGGCGAGCGATAATCTCCTCACGGGAGGCTTCTCGGGCAACTCCATCGACCGCGGTGATGGCATCGTGCTCCTCTGCTTCCTCATCTTCTACCTTTATCTAGCCTTCACGTCTGCAGCTAAGGAAAAAGCTCCCGAGCCTGATCTCTCGTCACTAGAGGATGATGCAGACAAGTCTAAGGCAAAGCATGAGACCAAGACACTGCTAATCTCTATCGCTAAGGTCATCGGGGGACTCGCGCTACTGGTCTTCGGTGGACGTCTATTCGTAGACAATGCCTCTAGTATAGCACGCTCGTGGGGTGTGAGCGAAGCAATCATCGGACTTACTATCGTCGCCATCGGTACCTCACTGCCTGAGCTGGCGACATCAGTTGTGGCAGCCGTCAAGCGTCAATCGGACCTGGCCATTGGTAATGCCGTAGGGAGTAGCATCTTCAACATCCTCCTTATCCTCGGAGCCTCCGCCACGATCACGCCCCTGGTACCAGCTGGCATACAGTTGCTGGACTATATGATGATGCTGGTGTCTGTCTTCCTCCTCTTTATCTTTAGCAATGTACTCGGACGAGCTATGATCAGCCGCAAGGAGGGCATCACCCTGCTCGCCGTCTACGTAGCCTATATGACCTACCTGATCCTCCAGTCGCTAGGCGTCGGCATCTAACCACTCAGCCGCTCCCCCTCAGCACTCGTTTTACAGAGTCATCTGGTTTAGCAAACTGCGGGATGCACCTTTACGGGCCTTTGAGTCTCTGGGGAAGGTCGAGCGATCAGCGCTAATCGCTTCATTTTGTATCTTTGCACTTGCGGAGGTCATCGCTCTAGAGTGAGAGCCTCCCAGTGACGTATCATGGATATGGCAGTAGATTGGCTTGTCGCTGTCGCTAGTGGATGAGAGCCTCGGCTCTGCATCTCGTGCGAGAGAGGAAAGTCCGGGCAACGCAGAGTACCATACTCCCTAACAGAGAGCTATCCGCGAGGGTAGGTGACGTGTAGAAGAGAATGACCGCCTAGAGGTGCCTCGGCACGCTAGGTAAGGGTGAGAAGGTGAGGTAAGAGCTCACCAGCAGTGTGGGTGACCCACTGGCTGTACACACTATGGGTTGCAAGATCAAGTATACCGACGCTATGAGGGCTACTCGTCCTAGTCGGAGGGTAGATTGCTAGAGGCACTCGGCAACGGGTGTCGTAGATAAATGACAAGCACCACTCCTCGTGAGTGGCACAGAACCCGGCTTATAGACCTACTGTCCTCTCCGTGATTCGCTTCGTCAGCGTTGGGCGAGGTGATGCCCAGCAAAGCACACCTCCCTGTCGTACCATATATAATATAGTATCGCTAACTTCATGCCACAACATACCAACTCTATACAGCATAAGCGCCCCAGCTCTAAGCAAGCTACAACTATAGAGCACGCCGCTCGCAAGCCCTCCACCTGGGTGCGCAAGCTCAAGGTGGGAGCCTACAAGGTGGTTCGCTTCCTCACGAGCGACATGTGGCACATACAGCCACAGGAGGTGCGAGGCTTCCGACGGCTCTACATCAATACGCTCAAGGCTCTCTACATGGCCATCAAGGGCTATGTGGATCAACGATTGAGTCGCCACGCCTCGGCGCTGACCTACCGGACGTTTCTTTCTATCGTGCCGATGCTCGCACTTCTTGTAGCTTTTGCCAAGGGCTTTGGTTTTCAAGACACCATCTATGACTTTCTGATGACCTATATGCCTGGGCATCAGAACGAGCTAGACACGATGATGGGCTTTGTGGATAACTATCTAGGGCAGGTACAGGGAGGACTCTTCTTAGGGGTCGGCTTGGTGCTGTTTCTCTACACGATCTTCCTCCTCTTGAACACGATCGAGCAGACCTTCAACGTCATCTGGGGGGTGCCGCGAGGACGCTCCATAGGACGTAAGCTGACGGACTACATCACGATGGTCGTGCTACTGCCTATCTTGATGACGCTCTCATCGGGAATGACCGTGATGATGGCGACGATAAAGAACACGTGGTTCAACGACTACATACTCTTCACGCCTCTGTGGGAGTTTATGCTCAAGCTCTTCCCGTACATCATCCTCATCTTTATGTTTGCGGGTATATTTATGGCACTGCCTAACACCCGTGTCAAGTTCCTCCCAGCACTCATCGCTGGTGCCATAGCTGGTAGTGCCTTCCAAATCCTGCAGGCACTCTACGTTAGCGGTATCCTATGGATCTCTAAGTACAATGCTATCTATGGTGGATTTGCAGCTATACCGCTCTTGCTCTTATGGCTGCAGGTGGTCTGGTCCATCACGCTCTTTAGTGCTAAGCTATGCTTCTCCATACAGAATGTGGTGAACTTTACCTACGCCAAGGACGCAACCAATGTCTCCCCTCGCTACTCCGACTTCCTGACGGTTCTGGTGATGGCTCACATCGTGCAGCGCTTCCTCGATCACACAGAGCCTGAGCCACATGATATACCTTCGCTCTCAGAGGCTTGTCACCTGCCGATCAATCAGACCAGTGAGATCATCGCCAAGCTACTCGAGGAGGAGCTGATCATCGAGGTCGTCTATAGCTCTCGTGACAAGGAGCTACACTACAACCTAGCCGTCGATCCCGACCTGCTGACCGTGGGGTACCTCCTGGATCGTATGGATCGCTCAGGACATCGTAACCACATGCTCACGCAGCAGCAGTTTGCCGAGGAGTGGAAGCTGGTGGTCGCTTCACGTCGTGCCTTTACGGAGCCACCAGTGACGACGCTGCTCGCAGACCTGCCTCTAGGCAGAAAACCCTCAACCACCTAAATGAACCTGATATGGCACTCAACACTTCCGATCTAAAAGCTCAGGGAGAGCGTCTCATAGAGCGTGGCTCTGCCCTCATATCCACTTCGCTCGATAAGCTGGTAGAGCGTGTCCGCACATGGACCTACGGCAGTAGACCCACCTTCGGTCTAGCACTCTGTGGTGGCAGTGCTCGCGGGCTAGCCTACATAGGCATCTTTCGCTTTCTAGAGGAGCATAATGTACGCCCTAACATCATCGCTGGGACTAGCGTAGGTTCGCTCATGGGGGCACTCTATGCAGACGGCTACAGTAGTGAGGAGATCTATGACCTGTCGTCAAATTTTGTCTTCATGAATATGACCTCGCTGACTACTCCGAGGCTCTCACTGCTCAAGACCAATAAGTATCGACAATTTCTCAAAGAGACCCTACGCCATGAGCGCATTGAAGATCTACCGATCCCCATGCATATCATCGCGACCAACTTGAATAAAGCCGAGGCGCGTGACTTTACAGAGGGTGACCTAGCCTCTACCGTGGTGGCCTCCTGCTCGATACCGATCCTCTTCGAGCCGGTTGTCATCGATGGCGAGCAGTATGTCGATGGTGGAGTCTTTATGAATCTCCCCGCACGTCCCATCCGTGAGTCGTGCGACTTCCTCCTCGGGATCAACTTAAGCCCGGAGGTAGACAATACGCCTACGAAAAACATGCTCCGTCTCTCAGACCGTCTCATTCGCATTATGATGCGTGCCAATGTAACTATCGACCTAGAGCTATGCGACGTCGTGCTTCAGTCGCCCCTACTCTCGCACTTTGGAGCCTACGATGTATCTCCCGTAGATATCATCTCAGACATTGGCTACCAGCTCATCAGCAAGGCATACAAAGAGGAGGAGCAGTTTAGAGAGATCATCGATCTACTCTCACAAAAGGGCAAAGCGTAGGCTATGCGCACCATAATCTACTCCACACTAGTACGTCTATGGGGTAATAAGAAGGCGCACGCTCAGCTGACGCCTTATGGCACTCTAGAGCAAAACGGCACGGGCACGCTCGAAGACTTTGACGATGCAGCACTTGACTACCTTGCTTCGCTAGGAGTCTCTCACCTATGGTCGATCGGGATCATACGCCACGCCACCCAGACACCTCTGAGTGGCTGGACTGACTGTCCTGACCAGCACCCCGACATTGTCAAGGGGCAGGCTGGCTCGCCCTACGCTATCACCGACTACTACGACGTACACCCGACCATCGTGCGAGAGCCGATGAGGCGACGAGAGACGTTTCGCTCTTTTGTAGAGCGCTGCCATCGTCATGGATTGAAGATGATCATAGACTTTGTCCCTAACCATGTGTCACGACAGTATGATGGTACTCACACGCCCCAGGGGGCTACTCCGCTGGGAGCTAAAGATGATAGGAGCAAAGCATTTGATCCGAACAACAACTTCTACTACCTACCCGGCACCTCGCTTCAGTTACCCAATCGCTCCTCTAGCTATCACGAGGAGCCAGCGCGTGTCACGGGTAATGACTGCTGGTCTGCCACTCCCTCAGCCAACGACTGGTACGAGACAGTCAAGCTAAACTATGGCGTGGACTACCGCCCCGATGGCTCTCGGATCTCACACTTTGACCCGACGCCTGCCACGTGGCTGCAGATGCGAGACATACTCTGCTACTGGGCTGCCGAGGGGGTAGACGGCTTTCGCTGTGATATGGTCGAGATGGTACCAGTGGAGTTTTGGCACTGGGTCATACCGCAGGTGCAGGAGCAGTATCCCGTCACCTTTGTCGCAGAGATATACCAGATAGACAACTACCACAAGTACTTAGAGGAGGGAGCCTTTGACCTACTTTACGACAAGAGCGGACTCTACGACACGCTCTACCAAGTGATCACTCAGGAGCGCTCGGTCTCTGCTATCGAAGAGCGACTCATCTACAATAATAAGGAGTACGCTCCCGACGAGCTGCTCTACTTCCTAGAGAACCACGACGAGGTGCGTCTTGCCTCGCCATACTTTGCCGACACGGCTCAGCGAGGACTCACCGCCATGACGCTGCTTGCGCTCGCTACCCCTAGCCCCCTACTCCTCTACGCTGGTCAGGAGTATGGAGAGAGAGGCATCGATGCCGAGGGGTATAGTGGTCCTGACGGACGAACCTCGATCTTTGACTACTGGAGCATCCCCGCTCTGGGTCAGCGTGATCCTGCCGACCCGATCTATCAGAGCTATCATCGCCTCATGAAGTGGGCGCAGCATCCTGTCGTCCTAAGAGGTGCTTTCCACTCAATACAAGAGCAAGCTCGTGCCTGGGGTGGTTTCAACGCTGAGCGCACTTACGGTTACCTACGACTACTAGACCCCGCAGAGCAAGAGGCTGGCGAAACAATCGGTATCGCCGTCCTCAGCAACTTCACGGCAGACCCACAGCGTTACCCACTCTTCCTCCCAGTCTCGGAGGAGCGCAGAGACTCGCAGCAGCTGCTGTGTGTGACGACACACGCCTATCTAGAAGCTCCCCACGAGCAACTCTACGCCTTCCAGCCATGGGCACCGCTGATCGTCGAACTAGCACCTTACAGTGTACAGGTCATCGAGCTACGAAACGCAAATTCCGGTAGAATGGACGCATTATAATCGCTCTCTCAAGAGCTACACATTAGCGACAAGTGATGCTTAGATGAACTCATTGTATATAATGAGTCAGTATTATTTTGTTTGTTCATATGGTTTTTATATATTTGCAACTAGATAGTGTTTGACATCGTAAGTGGAAGTTTTTGATAGAAAGCTTTTGCTCCTTGTTGAGTAGCTATCTCATTCTAGGGTATAGGAGCGCACTTATCCTAGATTACTAAACAAATTTAGAAAGACGATAAGACTTAACTATGAGGTACGCCGTACCTTTATATGGGAGTCTCTTGTATCAAAGCGTTTCTTACTTGGTACTTTGTAGCCAAGTGGGTGCGTGACACCCTTTTTGGAGGGGGTGAAGCTTCAAGAGATAGAAACTTGTAGTGTACGACTAGCCGCAAATAAGATAGATGTTCACTTTTAACACATACTACTATGAGAAAAACAGTTACATCGTTACTCTTACTACTCTTAGCTCTTTGTGGCTTATCTATGGGTCATGCAGCTGAGAGAATGCTCGCTCCTAGAGACATCACAGGCTCTTCGATACGGGCTATTACATCCGCAGAAGTTACTACGGACTATCTGATAGCTAAACCTCAGAGTGGCGACTCAGATGAAAGCCACACAAGTGCTCTCTCAGGTCTAAGAGGCCAGGAGTCAGAGCCTTGTGTTATCATCAGAGTTAAGCCCGACAAAGATGTTTTCGTGGGGGTCTCTGTCTTCGAGGAAGGTACTAAGGTAAAGGTTGAGACCGACGAGGGTGTCGTCTCTGAGATAACGCCCCCAAAAGGTCAGCCCTCTATCGAGAAGTATACGTCCAAGCGTGGTATGATCCGAATCATCGGGTTGATACATTCGATAGATAGTTCCGAAAATGGCGGCAGAGTATACGAGATTGATGCCTCTCAAAATCCTAAACTCGTCAGGCTGTTTGCCCTACACAATACGATGAACTCTATCAATGTCAAGGGGTGCAAAGACCTTACCTTCTTCAACTGTTCTGGTAGTGAGCTGCCATCAATTGATCTCTCTGAATGCACAGAGCTGGAGACTGCTTGGATCCAGGGAAATAGGCTTACAACTATAGACTTAACAGGCCTAACCAAACTGAAGGAGGTGAGCCTAGAGCGCAATAACCTCTATGAGATAAAGGGCCTCTCAGGCTGCACCGAGATAACCGAGCTAAATGTTGCTGAGAATCAACTCACGGCACTCTCTCTCGAAGGCTTGTCACGTCTAGAGAAGCTTGACTGTAGGGAGAATGGACTAACAGCACTCGACCTCACCCCCTCCCCCGCACTCAAAGAGATATACTGCTACAAAAATGCTATCAATGGTCAAGCTATGAAGCAACTCGTTGAGAGTTTGCCCTCTAGAAGTGGAAGGGGCTATGGCGATTTATATGTGATCAACTCATCAGACAATAATGAAGCGAACCAAATCTCTAAGGAGGACATAAAGGTAGCAGACAAGAAGTCTTGGAACGTCTATGACTACAAAGACTATGAGAATGGTGGCAAGAATCCACTGGCCAATGACCGCGTTGCTAAGGCTGAGAGCTATAGTCTACAGCTTACGAGAGACTACATTGATATAGTTTTTGCTACTCCTGACACAGAGGTTGCTCTATATACGGCTGGTGGCACGCTCCTACAGAGTGCACGGACAGACCTTATGGGTAGTCTACAGCTACAGGTCGCAGAGCTGCCCGCAGGCACTTACCTCCTATCTATAGGAAACGAAGTCGCTAAGATAATGCTCTAACATTTGCAATAACTCTTGCTATGAGACTGTTTCGTGCAGTCTCATACTAAATGCACAAGGAGAAACTCCCTCAGCCGATGTCCGTCAGACCTTGAGCTGAGAGAGTCACTCTTAACTAAGATAATTGGAGACTGTTGCATAAAGGCGATTCGCTGTGTTGCTTTCGGGATTCGGCTTCGGTCACATACGGAGGTATGCTCCCGTCAGACCTCACCCTCAGCGCCTTGCGCTTC
>ENA-OOZG01002456-OOZG01002456.1-human-gut-metagenome-genome-assembly--contig:-NODE-2456-length-11529-cov-3.901516_pt1 | contig 11529 bp, 9 predicted proteins | sample MGYA00241706_ERZ501384 | MGnify/ENA primary metagenome ERZ501384 (study PRJEB25962, sample SAMEA2042742) | human gut metagenome | biome: human gut; feature: human-associated habitat; material: faeces... | reverse complement strand
GTTGAGCCGGCGCTTTTTTGTGCGGCGATGCCGAACGATCGACGGGAGGGACAACTTCGTTTTTACTTTCGAACTACCCCATGCTATAATAAACAAACTTTGACCAATTTTGCATATTTATGACAGGTATCGAAAGCTGCCGCAAAGGAGACAAGCGCATGAAGCAAGCAGAACATCCGCCCGCGACCGCAGGGGCGAGCATTGCGGCAGAATACAGCCTTGCGATCATCGACCAGCTTGCGCGCATCGACCGCTCCCGCAGCAAGGAGGAGATGGACGAGTTGGTTTATCGCCTGCTGAGTCTGATCGGCGAGGCCATGCAGTCTGACCGCGTGTTTCTCTTCGAGCGGCTGGAGGGGACGGCGGAGGCCTATTGCAACACCTTTGAGTGGTGCGCGAGCGGTGTTGCGCCGCAGATCGACAACCTGACGGAGATCGTTCCAACGGACATGCCCTACTGGCTGGAGGTCTTCGGCCGCGGCGAGACGATCGTCATTCCCAATATTGAAGATGTGAAAACGCTGATGCCGAGCGAGTACGAGCTCCTGAAGGCGCAGAGCATCCGCTCTGAGATCGCGGTGCCGGTCTTTTACCGCGGCAGCCTGAGCGGCTTTTTCGGCCTTGACAATCCGCAGCGGGCGATGACGGACAATAAGCTCCGCATGCTCGCCTTTGTCGGCGGACACCTCGGCAGCGCGCGGGAGAACCTGCGCATGCTGACGCTGCTGGAAGAAAAGCAGAAGTCACTCGAGCAGAACTTGCAGGCCGTGAAGCTTGAGCAGCAGATGCTCAAGGTGCTCTGCAGGGACAGCACGTCCGTCTACCGCGTGGATCTGGTGAACGACCGGGCCGAGATCGTCAAGATTGAGGAGCACTCCAACTCCGCGGGCGACCTGCTCCCGCACGGGCAAGAGCTGTTTTCCTACCCTGTGAAGGACGGCAACTGGCATCTCGTGCGCTTCATTGTGCAGACGCGTGGGGAAAATGGCGAAGCGGAGCAGGTGCTCTTTGCGATGCGCCTTTACAGCGAAGAAAAACGCCGCGAAAAGGACTTGATGAGCGCGGCAGATGCGGCGCGCCGCGCGAACGAGGCAAAGTCCGAGTTCCTCTCGTGCATGTCGCACGACATCCGCACGCCGATGAACGTCATCATGGGCTTCACGAATATCGCCTTACAGCACGCGGACGATCCGGCTAAAATGAAAGAGTGCCTGGAAAAGATCCAAATCAGCGGCGGCAATCTGCAGGAGCTCATCGACGATGTGCTGGATATCTCGCGCATCGAGAGCGAAAAGTTCAAAATCGTCTCGCAGCCGGTGAAGCTGCCGGAGCTGTTTGACTTCTGCTGCCAGGCCATCGCGGGCATGGCGGAGGCGAAGCACATCCCCATCATTACCCTCACAGCCAACGCCTACCATGAGGACATTCAAAAATGCCTCGCCGCGGGCATGAACGCCCACCTCTCCAAGCCCATCAACATCGACTGCGCGGTGCGCACGATCATCGAATGCGCCCGCACGGCGAAAGAGAACGGATAAAAGAAAAAGGCTCACGAAAGCATTGCTTTCGTGAGCCTTTTTGCGATATTTACTGCTTGTCGCCGCCAAATATCGAAATTTGACTCTCGTCGCTCTGGCTGTGCACCTCGGCGATGACGGCGAGGCTCTCTTCACTTGCGCTGCCGGGTTCGGCTTGCGGCATCGCGAGGAAGAAGCCCTGCAGAAGGTCGACGCCGAGCGACAGCACGGTGCGTACCTCGTCCGCGGTCTCAAGGCCCTCGGCCACGACCTTCATGCCGCGCTGGTGCGCGTAGGACACGGTGTTCGACACGATCTGGCGCTTATTGGCGTCGGTGTCGATGCTGCGGATGATGGACAGGTCGATCTTGATGTAGTTGGGCGAGAGCTCGAGAAGGCTGCGCTCGTTGCTGTAGCCGCTGCCGTAGTCGTCGAGCGCGAACGCACCAGAGCTGCCACGGATCGTCTGCTTGATGCGCAGCGCCTTGGGGTCGAGCACCTCTTCCTCCGTGATCTCAATGACGATGCGCGGCAGGATCGAGGCGTAGCGCGCGGAGTATTCCGAAAGCTCATCGGGCGTTAGATACTGGCTTGCAATCGAATTGACGAACAGCAGCGCGCTGGGCACGACCTTACCGGCGTTTTCAAGCGCCTGATATGCACTTGACGCGCGGAAGAACGTGATGCGCTCGACCTCGTGCAGGCAGTTTTCCTCGCGCGCGAGGCGCAGCACGTCAGCAGGGGAGTGCAGCGTGGGAAGATCCACGCGCATGAGCGCTTCATAGGCAAAAACGCTGCCGTCCTTCGCGTCGATAATCGGCTGGAAGTGATAGGTGACAAGCTCCTCGTTGATGAGACGGCGGAACTCCTCATGGCAGCGTCTTTCCTGCAGGTCGGTGCGGTAGACCTCAGGGTCGAATTCTAGCAGCTCGCCCTTGCGCGAGTGCTTGACCTGATACATGGCAAAGTCCGCGTATTTGCGCAGCGTGATGAGATTTGTGCTGCTCTCGGGATACCACGCGACACCGCCGGAGACGCTCACGCGCAGCTCACGTCCGCTGGGAAGCTGGACGACAGACTGCTCAAGGGCGGCTTTCAGCGCGCAGATGTCGGCGCGCAGCGTATCCTGATCGTTGTAGCCGTAGAAGAGAGCATTGAACTCATCGCCGCTGATGCGCGCGCAGACGGTACGCGCGGGAGCATTCTTGGCAAAGCATTCGCCTGTGAGGCGGATGTACTCGTCGCCCCAGTCGTGGCCAAATGTGTCGTTTATCTGCTTGAGGTTGTCGAGGTCGAACATCAAAAGCGCCGCGTGGCCGAGCTTTTCGGGTGAGCAGAAGAACTCGGCGCAGATGCGGCGGAAGGCACGGCGGTTGTAGAGGTCTGTGAGCATGTCATAGTCGCGCTCGTGCTCAATGCGCAGCTTTTCAAGCGTGTTGGCGGTTACATCCTCAGCAAGGCCGACCTGTGTGCCGTCCTCGTGCGTCGTCTCGATGCGAAGGTAGCGCTCTTTGCCGCTTGGCAGACGGATGTGGTAGAGCATCGCGCCGTCGGGCGCGGGGGAGTGGGGGCACGAGCGCTCAAAGCGCTGCAAAAGCTCGCGGAAACTCTGCGCTGTTAAGTCGTCTGCGTCAACGCCGGGCATGCCGAGAAGGTCGAAGAAATTGTCGGTGACATAGATGCTGTCGGGAGCGGAGCGCAGCTCATAGCCGCCGAGCTCCACGCTTGCCATGTCCATGATGCGCAGAAACTTGGTCGAAGTATCGAGTACCTCGCGTCCGAGCTGAGTGAACGCGGAGGAGAACCGGTCGAGCTCGATGATGCCGGTGGCGGAGAGCATGGGGATGGAGCTGCGGCTTTCACGCGCGTGCGCGACCTCGTCGGAAAGGCGCGAGATCGGGCGCGAGAGTTTGCGCGCCAGCACAAGGCTGCTGAAAAGTCCCGCAGTGAGCACGACGAGGACCGCGATGATCAAAAGCCGCACCACATCGCCTGAAAAGGCGTAAAGCGCCGATACCGGCACCGAGCCGATAAGCAGCATCTGCTCATTGGAAAACGGCGCGTTGCGGTTGTAGAGCGTCAGCGGTGCCACGGCGGCGTGACAAAGGCCGAGGGGGGAGTCACTCTGGTAGCCGCCGCGCTTTGACGGCTTGAACAGCAGCGTCTGGTCATAGGATTGCTGCGGCGCATTTGCAGCGGGAGAGGCGGAGATGACGCTGACGGTAAGGTCGTCTTTTCCGATGGCGGAATTCGATGCGACGCCGAGAAGATAGGTGCCCGAGCTGTCGTTCTGCAGTTCGGTGCCCGGCAGCAGGGCTTGCAGGTAGCTTTCAAGAATTTCGACGCCGAGCACGCCGTAGACCGTGCCGTCATCTAAAATAAGCGGGATGGTGTAGGCGATGGCGGAGTGATCGTCGCCGGAGAGCGTGTAGGGCGAGGACGTCCAGTGGCCGTAGTCCGCGGCGTCCAGTTCGCCGTTTCCGTGGTAGGCTGCCTGAAAGACAGGATAGAGAAAGCCACTGCTGCCGTTGGCCCCATAGTTGATCGAGGGCGTCCAGCTCGTGTCGGTCGCAATGTAGAGCGACTGTACGACCTGTGCGGGTGCGCGCACGAGCATAAGATCAGAATTGCGCTGCGAGGGGGAAGAATCCGGATCAAGGTCGCGCAGGTAAAGGCAGGGCAGCGGCTCGCCCTTTTCGCGTGTGTCGAGATCGTGCGTGTTGAGCACGACAAAAATGCCGGTGATGGGGCGGTGGCGCATCGAGGAGATCAGGCTGTCGCCGATCGAGAGCAGCAGGGGGGATGCGGTGTCGCTGCCGCTGTCGAGCGTGTCGAGGCTGATCTCGCCGTCATCGAGCATGGCCTGCGTCACGGCGTTGATCTTGCCCGCAAGCGACGAGAGATCCTGCGCGTCGAGCATCTGGCCTTGCAGATAGTTTTGGCGGTTTTCCGTCTGTATCTGCAAGATGTCGACAGCATTCTGCTCAAGGCTCGTGTTGATGCGGCAGAGATAGAGAATGCCGACAAGCAGCGCGATCTCGATGAACAGGATCCAGAGCATGGAGCGCAGGATCGTATGGAAGATGGTGACATGCGGCACATGATCCGATGGTTTGCGAAAGAACATAAAACTGCCCCTTTTTGTCATTGAACAGTCACTCAGCCCTGAAAGGCCTCAAGCAATGCAAGCGTATCCTGATACCAGGCTTCAAAGCATTCGTCGGAGAGAAACTGTGCCGAGGCCTCTTCAAAGCTCTGTCCCTGCGCCATTGCCTCTTTGACCGCAGCGCGGTCAGCGCTTGCCTTATCGCTCATGGAATATTCAAGAATGGCGCGGGCGTTCGTGCCGCCGGAGAAGGCGCGGGGCGTGTAGAGATGGTTTTCGTTGACCGTGTCGACTGCGGCGGAGAGAACTTCGTCCATTTCGTCGCTGAGAGCAAGACCGCTTGCGCGGATCGCGTCGATGGAGTTGCCTTCGTGCGTGACGGGGAGGTAGCCTGAGTCGACAGAGAACGTGATGTTGTGCTCGGGCGAGGTGAACCATTTGAGGAACACGAGGCTCGCCTGAATCTCAGCGTCGCTCGCCTTCGTCACGACCATGCCCGCGCCCTGCTGCACGGCGTAGTCCTCGCCGTTCGCAAACTTCGGGCTTTCAAGCGCCTTGCGCGTGATGTCGTGGCTGTCCATGTCGTCGGCGATGACCTGCGTGGGGAAGAACGTTGCGCTCGAAGACGAGCCGACGTAGGCGATGATATTGCCGGTCTTCACATCATCGCTGCGGAAGCGGCCGCTTGCGGAGAAATAGCCCTTGATGAAGGGTACATAGTAGTTATCCCAGAGGGTGCGCACGGTATCATGGTCAAAGTTCAGCGTCATGCTGCCGTCCTGTGCGTCGAAGATCGTGCAGCCGAGCTGCTTGGCGCCGATGAGCATGTAGTTCGCCATCGCGTCGCGGCCGAAGAACGCGCGTCCATCGTTCGGGATGTCGGGCGTCTGCGCGTCGGTCCACTCGTAGTAGCGTTCGGCGACGGAGACGAGGCCTTCGATCGTGGCCAAGTCGTCATAGGTTGCGCCTGTGGCGGCGGCGAACGGCTCCCAGTCCGTTTCATTGAGAAACAGCAGCTCCGCCGACTTGGCGACGGGGAAGATCTTGATACTGCCCGAGCCGGAGAAGTCGCCTTCGCTCAGATAGTCCTCAATAAAGGCGGCGCGGTCCTCTTCGCTTAGATAATCGCTCAGATCGGCAATTTGACCCATCTCATCGAGCGCGTAGGCAGTGTCGGCGTAGGCGGAGAAGATGTTGGGCATCGCCTCGGCACCGACCTTGCCCTCGGCAGAAGCGAGCACGTTTGTCTCAAGATCGGTCACGCTGCCGTGGCTGGAGTTCTCAACCGTGATGCCCTGTTCCTTGCCGACGGTCGAGTTGAACTCATCGACGAGCGCGTTGAACGCTTCGAGCTGTTCGCCGTTATAGTACGTCCAGATCGTGATATTGACAGGGTTCGCCGGGGAAAATCCGGGGTCTGCCTTGCTGCTGCAGCCTGCGAGCAGCATCATCGCCGCCGCTGCGGCGAGCACGCGGGGGAGAAATTTGTTGTGAGCCATGATGCTTCCTTTCTATTTTGCGCGCCGTCCCGAAGGAAGCGGCGCGATCGGTCAATGCCTGCCGCCTTCGGGCCTGAACTGCCCAAGCGCGTAGGAATACGCGCTATCGTCTGGCAGCCAGACCGTGCGCACGGTGAGCGCATAGGGCTTGTCCTCGCCGGCAATGTGCAGCGTGACGGGCATGGTGACATCGGGCTGGGCGGGCAAGGTCTGCCGCACCTGCTTTACGAGCGCATCGTGAGTCTCGTGGTCGAGGAGGTTGACGGTGTCGCCCTCGTTTAAGTAGAGCGTCTGCTGGCGGTGCTGTTCGTCTTCTCGCGCTCATAGACCTGCTCTTCCGCTAGGTGCACGAGATGCTTCTGGCGCGCGTAGAGCGTGAGTGCGTTGCTCACGCGCCGCTGCGTGACCGTCAGGTTGAACGGGCGGCGGATGTAATCCGTTACGCCGAGCTCGTAGGCCTTCTGGATGAACGACTCGTCATCCTCGGACGAGGTGATGATGACGGGGATTTCCTGCAGCCAGTTGCGCTGCTTCATCACCTCGAGCACGCCGAAGCCGTCGAGGCGGGGCATGTTGATGTCGAGCAGCAGCAGGTCGATGTCGAACTCTGAGTGCAGATGCTCAAGCGCCTGCAAGCCGTCGTCGGCATAGAGGTATTCGTAGCGGACGCCGAGGATTTCGGAAAGGATCTGCTGGTTCATTTTCGAATCGTCCGCGATCAGGATTTTGGCTTCGACCATAGTGTAGACCTCATACGCATTTTAGGGCGCGCTCTTTTGTAGAAATGCCGTCGCGGGGCGGGCGGACAAGAAAATAGGCACCGGAAAAGCCAGTGCCAAACAAAAACTGTTTATGCGTGTTTTTAAGAAACATTTGATACTTAATGTAAACTTAGCACAGAACCACGGAACATTCAAGGGAAATTTTCCCGGTTTTTCCTGCTGTTTTGCCAGAAATGATTGAAAAAAGAGCGGAAAGGGCGAAGCGTTTCCGCAAAAAAACGGGAGAGCCGTCAGCGGACGGTAAAAAATGCACGAAATGCACGATAAATTTGAGGAAAAAAGAAATATGGATTGTAAAATATGTGCGAAATGGGGAGAAATATTGAACATTATTGACAATTTTTAGAAAAAAGTTTATAGCAATAGCGTATTTTTCCTGATATACAACTTCTTAACATACATCGGCAGATAGCAGACGGAGGCGGATGAATATGGCGCACATGCGTTTGGGCGATCTTCTGGTCTCGTCGAGCGTCATCACGAACGAGCAGATGGAAAAAGCGCTTGGAATGCAGAAGGAGACGAAAGAGCGTCTGGGCGACCCAACGATCTGCATGGAGCTGACGAAAAAGGACGAGGGCTGCACACTCAAACACGGCGTTCCGCGCGGTGCACACGCTCAAGGGTGTGGCGCTGAACCTTGGCCTCGGCTCGCTCGCCCACGCCAGCTCTCAGATGACGGAAGCGCTGCGCGGTCAGGATTCGATGCCTGAAAGCGTACAGCCGCTCTATGTGGCGGTGTAGAAGGAGCACACTGCCGTGTGCAGCGCGCTCGAGCAGCTCGAAAGGTAATTGAGAATAAAAAAAGTCGAAACCTTTCGGTTTCGACTTTTTTACTTCTTACAGCAGCGGGGCGATGATGCGCATGCCGGGGCCGATGAGCTTTCGCATAAACGGGTCGTTTTTGAGAAGCTCTGCGTCCGCGCGGACGCACTTGGCGAGCGTTTGCTGGAAATCCTGCTCAATTTTTGCGACTTCGGGCGATGCATAAAGGTACGTGCCGCATTCAAAGTGGTGGTACAGGCTGCGGTAGTCCAGATTGATCGTGCCGATGGTCGCCTTGCAGTCATCGCTGACGAAGACCTTCGCGTGAACGAAGCCCGGCTCGTACTCGTAGATCTGTACGCCGTTTTCAAGCAGCCTGCGGTAATACGTGTGCGCAAGCGAGAAGGCGATCTCCTTGTCGGGCACGTGCGGCAGGATAAGCTGCACCTCCACGCCGCGGCGCGCGGCGTAGGTCAGCGCCGTGATCATCTCGTTGTCGATGATGAGATACGGCGTCATGATGTGTACGTAACGGTTGGCGCGGTTGATGATGTCCATATACACCATCTCGCCGACGAGGTCGCGGTCGAGCGGGCTGTCGCCGTAGGGGATGACATAGCCCGCTTCCTTTTCGCGCACCGGCTGCGGCACGTCGAGATACTTGCTGTAGACTTCGGGCGTAAAGTGCACGGAGCTGACGTCCCACATCTGCAAAAACATCAGCGTCAGGCTGCGCACGGCGTCGCCGCGCAGGGCAATGGCTGTGTCCTTCCAGTGGCCGAGGCGCGAGGTGCGGTTGATGTACTCATCCGAGAGGTTGATGCCGCCCGTGAAGCCGACCTTGCCGTCGATGACCATGATCTTGCGGTGGTCGCGGTAGTTGTAGTGCGTGGAGACGAACGGGCGCAGCGGCGCGAACATCTTGCAGGCAATGCCGAGCTTTTCGAGCTTCTGCGGGTAGGAATAGGGGAGGAGTGCGACCGCGCAGGTGCCGTCGTACAGCACGCGCACCTCGACGCCCGCGTTGACCTTTTCCTTGAGAATTTCAAGGATGCGGCCCCACATGTAGCCCTCCCTGACGATGAAATACTCGAGGAAGATGAAGTGCTCGGCCTTTTGGAGCTCGTCGCACATGACCTCGAACGCATCGTCGCCGAGGGGGAAGTATTGCGCCTGTGTGTTTTGATAGCAGGGGAAGCCGCAGGAATTCAGGTAGGAGGCAAGGCTTTGGAGCTCCTCCGGTAATTCCTCCTTGGAACACGCGCTTTCCGAGGGGGCGAAGTGCTCCGTCTGCGACAGAATGTCGTTGTAGCGGCGGATCATCAGCCGATGGCCGAGGTCGGTCTTGATGTAAATATACAGAATCAAGCCGAACACCGGCAGCACCGCGAGGATGAAAAACCACGTGAGCTTGATGGTCGGGTTGTCGTCGTTGCCGAACAGAAACAGCACGACCGCCGCTGACAGCAGCGTGTTGCCGCCCCAGAAGTAGGGCAGAAAGCCCTCGAGCTTGTAAAAGGCGGCAAAGAGGAACAAGATCTGCATGATCAGCGAAACGATGATGATGCCCGTGCGGCCGAAGATGATCTGCAAGAGGCCTCGTTTGCCCTTTTCTAAAAGAAGAATGTGATTGTCGTCGTCTTTCATAGCGGTCCTTTCTCAAAGATGGCCGCGCCCGCATAAGGCGGGCGCTTACATTTTATTATATATCAATTCTATCATAGCATGATTTTTGCAAAAAGCCAACCCATTTCCACTGCAAAGCGGGCGCAGGCGCGTGAAACGGGACTTGGCGATTTGATGTTCCTGTGTTAAAATGGCGAAAAAGGCAGAAAGGGGACGAGAAAATGGAGCTTAAGACGCAGGTCCATAATATTCCGCCGCTGTATGACGAAAAGTCGCGCGTGCTGATCCTGGGCTCGTTCCCGTCGGTCAAGTCAAGGGAGGCGGCGTTCTTCTACGCGCACCCGCAGAACCGCTTCTGGCTGACGCTCGCCGCTGTTCTGGGCGAGGAAACGCCAAAGACGGTCGAAGAGAAGAAAGCGATGGTTCTGCGCCACGGCATCGCCATGTGGGATACCATCGGCTCGTGCGAGATCGTGGGATCGTCGGACGCGAGCATCACGAACGTCGTGCCGAACGACCTGTCCGTCATTTTGGACGCGGCGGACATTCGGGCCATCTTCTGCAACGGCGGCACGTCCTACGCCTGCTACAAAAAATACTGCCGCGCGAAGCTCGGGCGCGAGGCCGTCCAACTGCCGTCCACCTCGCCGGCTAACGCCAGATGGACGAAGGAAAAGCTCGTCGAAGTCTGGGGCACGGCACTGAAACCGTATCTTCTTTGACGCGGCGTTGACAAACAACGGCAAATGGCTTATGATACAGGCTCAAACGATACAAGGAGAGTGAAAGCATGGGCAAGCTGGCAGCGCCGGTGCGCGCTGACAAGGATATGATGTTTACGAACCACCAGCTCGTCACGCTGATGTGGCCGCTGCTGCTCGAGCAGTTTTTGGCCATCACGGTGGGACTTGCTGACTCGCTGATGGTCGCGACCGTCGGCGACGCGGCGATCAGCGCGGTGTCGCTGGTCGATTCGATCAGCAATCTGATGATCTACATTTTCTCGGCGATGGCGACCGGCGGCGCAGCCGTTGCGGGCCAGTACATCGGACAAAGGCAGAAGGAGGACGCCTGCAACGCGGGCCAGCAGCTCATCGCGCTGCTCGGCGCGGTGTCGGTCTTCTTCGTGGCGCTGCTGTACCTGTTCCGCACGCAGATATTGACCGTGATGTTCGGCCATATCGAGCCAGACGTCATGGCGGCGACGAACACCTATTATTTATATGTGATGGCGTCCATCCCCGGCATCGCGCTCTACAACGGCGGCGCGGCGCTGTTCCGCACGATGGGCCACAGCGACGTGTCGCTCAAAGTTTCGCTCCTGATGAACAGTATCAACGTGATCGGCAACGCCGTTTTGATCTTTGGCTTCGGTATGGACGTCGCGGGCGTCGCGATCCCGACGCTCGTGTCCCGCACGATCGCGGCAGTCGTCATCCTTTCGCTGCTTTTCAACCGCAATCTGATGCTGCACCTTTCTGATATCCGCGGCTTTCGTGTCGATATGCGCCTAATGAAGAACATCTTCTACATCGGCGTGCCAAGCGGCGTCGAAAACGGCATGTTCCAGCTGGGGCGTCTCGTGCTTTTCAGCCTGATTTCGACGTTCGGTACGGCATCGATGGTGGCGAACGCCATTGGCAACACCCTTGGAAACTTCAACTGCTTTGCGGGCCAGGCGCTCAACCTGGGCCTTGCCGCAGTCGTGAGCCAGTGCGTCGGCGCGGGTGAATTCGATCAGGCGCGTGCATACCTCAAAAAGATCGCCAAGTGGACGTACGGCATCATGGCGGCCGTCAACCTGACGATCATCGCGCTGCTGCCGCTCATCATGCGCGTCTACAACGTTTCTCCCGAGGCGGAAAAGCTCGCCGTCACGGTCGCGATGATCCACGGCATTTCGGCCATCTTCATCTGGGTGCCGGCGTTCATGGTGCCGGGCTTTCTGCGCGCGGCAGGCGACGCGAAGTTCACGATGCTCGCCAGCATGCTGACGATGTGGATCGTGCGCGTGATGCTTGCGTATGTGCTGGGCAAATACATGGGCTACGGCGTTATCGGCGTATGGTTCGCGCACGCGATCGTGGACTGGTCGGTGCGCAGTGTTATCTTCTTCCTGCGCTACCGCAGCGGCAAGTGGGAGACGATGGGAATCAAGACGTGATTATTTTTTAAGGATGCCTATGGCATCCTTAAAAAATAGGGGCTGCGCTCCGCTTCATGCCTCGCCGCCC
>ENA-OOZG01002455-OOZG01002455.1-human-gut-metagenome-genome-assembly--contig:-NODE-2455-length-11530-cov-1.639477_pt1 | contig 11530 bp, 9 predicted proteins | sample MGYA00241706_ERZ501384 | MGnify/ENA primary metagenome ERZ501384 (study PRJEB25962, sample SAMEA2042742) | human gut metagenome | biome: human gut; feature: human-associated habitat; material: faeces... | reverse complement strand
GCGTGGTGGCACAATTTTATTTACTTCTCGCTGTAAAGAGATGATGACACCGGAAGGCCAGCAGAAAGCTGCTGACATCTGCCGCAAACATGGCATTGATGGTATGGTTGTAATCGGTGGTGACGGTTCTTTCCGTGGAGCACAGAAACTTTCCGCAAATGGAATTAACACAATTGGTATCCCGGGAACCATTGACCTGGATATTGCCTGTACCGAATACACGATTGGATTTGATACTGCCTGCAACACGGCAATGGAAGCCATTGATAAGGTTCGTGATACTTCCGCTTCTCATGAGCGATGCAGTATCATTGAGGTAATGGGAAGAACGGCCGGACACATTGCATTATGGTGTGGTATTTCCAACGGTTCCGAGTATGTTTTGATTCCGGAGCGTGCTGAGGAAAACGATGAAGAGGAAATTATTAAAAAGATTATGTCAAAGCGTCGTATCGGAAAGAAACATCATATTATTGTAAATGCAGAAGGTGTTGGTCATTCTCATGAAATGGCAAAACGAATTGAAGCTGCAACCGGCATTGAGACGCGTGCAACGGTGATTGGGCATATCCAGCGTGGTGGAAATCCTTCTTGTCGTGACCGTGTATACGCATCAGCAATGGGAGCAAGAGCTGTTGATCTTTTATTGAAAGGTCAAACAAATCGTGTAGTTGCATATAAAAATGGCGAATTTACTGATTTTGATATTGACTATGCATTGCAGATGACAAAAGATATTGACGAGCACTTGTATAGTATGACAAAACGCCTTTCACGATAATTGATATGGTATAGAAAAAGAACTCATAGACCATCTGGTTTATGAGTTCTTTGTGTTATGATGAATTTTTATTCTTCTTCCATGTCATCCGGAACTAATGTATCGTCTGTTTCTTCTGATTCTTCATCCGGTGAGAGTGTCACGTAGTCGCGGTCGTCATCGTCCTCATCATAAAGGTCATTGTCAAAATCGTCGTCATCGTAATCATCCAGATAATCTTTCATCAGAACATTTTTCAAGAAATACAATATACCACCTACTGCTGCTGCAACTGCAGTCAGACCAAGGAGGAATTTTACAAATTTTTTCATTTTAATATCCTTCCTTTCTTACGCATTTATTATATCCATTGCGCTAGTATTTATCCTTATTTTACGTGATAGAAGAAAAAAAGTAAAGAGTTTTTGGTGAAAGTGTATGTATTTATTTGACAAACGGTTTTTTTTGGGTCATAATAGCAATTGTAAAGAATCAATAAAACATGTATAATATTTTATATAATACGATACAATGTTTTATCAGAAGTAATGGAGGGATTAAGATGGCTACAAATAAGGCAAACAAAGTATCTAGAACAACAGCGACAAAAAGTTCAGTAAAACCAGCCGCAAAACCGGTTGCTAAACAGGCAGAGAAACCGGTAGTAACACAGGCAGTTCCAATGAAAGAAGAGTCGAAAAAAGAAGCGGAAAAACCTGCAGTAAAAACGACAGCTGTAAAAACAACCAGAAAGACAACCAGAAAACCTAGAAAGACTTCAAAAGCTACGATTCGAAAAACAGCCGCTACGGTTGACTCTGAAGTTTTTGTTCAGATTTACGGACAGGAATTTTCCCAGCAGGCAATTATGGAAAAAGTTGTGGCAGCATGGGAAGCAGAAGGAAAGAAAATTACATCTATTAAAAGAGCAAAACTGTATGTAAAACCGGAAGAAGGAAAAGCTTATTATGTAGTAAATGAAGGCTTGAAAAACGGTTCTACCGGTGCTGTAGATTTGTAGAATACGGAAATATAAACATAGAAAAAGAATTCAATTCGCTCCGAGACGGGATAACGCTACGCGTTATAGTCTCTCACGAATTGAATTTTTTTATATTTAGGCAGGAAGAGAACAGTTTCCTCTTTTTCTCATAAATTATCGCAATCTGAAAAAATACCGCTTTTTAGATAACAAAAAATGATATTTATAATACAACAAAAATGTGATACAATTTATCTATACATTTTTATTTGCAACTAAGGGAGAAAATATGGGTATCGGATTATTTTTGATTGATTATTATGACCTTTTGAAATTGATGCATGATAATGAAGATTAATAGTATGTTTAGTGTGTTACAAAAACAGGATTTCGTTGAGGAAACCGGAAAAAACAAGAGGGAAATATGTGTTGACAGATAAAGCTGAAATGATAATTGAGACAATAGAAAAACTGCAATAATTACAGATAAGGAGCAAGTTAATATGCCTACATTGGATTGGATAGGAAAAGATAAGGTAATAAATCATCATAATGATGTGCCATATAAAGTTCTTGAACGCAAGTATAGTTATGATGAAAATGGCGTGCATAAAGATGATATTCACAGTGAGAATATGGTTATACATGGTGATAATTTAGAAGCATTAAAATCGCTTTTGCCACAGTATGAAGGGAAAATTAAATGTATCTATATTGATCCACCGTATAACACTAGGAAGAGTTCAGAAAAAAATAAGGCATGGATATATTCAGATAGTGTGGATGATCCAAAGATAAAAAAGTGGTTAGGTGTGACTGTCGGAGATGAAGGGGAGGATTTGTCTAGACATGATAAATGGTTATGTATGATGTATCCCCGGTTAATATTATTAAATAAACTATTATCCGATAAAGGAATAGTATTTATCAGTATAGACGACAATGAATGTAGTTATTTGAAAATTATTTGCGACGATATATTTGGAAAGAAAAATTTTGTTGCACAGTTAATATGGAGATCGGATGGAAACTTTGATAATCAGGCGAAAATAAAGAATGTTCATGAGTATATTTTATGCTATATAAAAAATGCTGATGAGGTTGGACTTCCTCAGGCAATTGATCCAAGTGCTTCCGAAAATAGTAAAATATATAATGAAGAAGTGAGAAACACAGTTGTTAAGAATGGTCCTAAAAATCCTATGTCAACAATAAAGTTACCTAAGGGTTTTCCTTGCTCGGTTAAGAATTTGATAATAAAATCAAGAAAAGATAAATTTCCATATTATGCAACAGATGCAATTATAGAAAATGGATATTTAATAAATGAGGTGGAAGTTGAAAGTGGTTGGTCATCAAAAAATATATTAATGAAATATATTGATAATGGTTTTGAACCAGTTAAGGATACAAAAGGACAAGATACAGTATTTGAAATTACAAAAACTGGAAATATTGAAATGATAAAAAGAAGAGGAGAGGCTAGTCATGTCTTGTCAGTGTTGCAAAACTTAGGTAGTACACAAAATATGAGTACAGAATTGGCAAAAATGGGAGTGAAATTTGACTTTCCCAAACCGGTTCATTTAGTGACATACCTGATTAGTTTTTATTGTCGACAAGATGATGTTGTTTTAGATTCATTTGCAGGTTCAGGTACAACCGCTCATGCTGTTTTGAATATGAATAAAAAAGATGGTGGTAATCGTAAATTTATTCTAGTTGAGATGGGAGATTATGCTGATACAATAACAGCCGAACGTGTAAAACGAGTGATTGATGGTTATGGTGAAGGAAAGAATGCCGTAGATGGAACAGGCGGTAACTTCTCATATTATGAATTAGGAAGTCCATTGTTTTTGCAGGATGGAACTATCAACAATGATATAGATACAGCAGAAATTAGAAAATATATTTGGTACACAGAAACCAATGGGCTTGAGTATGCTGAGAACGAACAGGAGAAATATTATCTTGGCTCTCATAATGATACAGCATATTATTTTTATTATGAAAAGGAAAAGGCTACAATACTTGACTATTCTTTTTTAGCAACGGTAAGTGTAAAGACTCAGGCATATATTATATATGCAGATTCTTGTTCATTATCAGATATTGATTTACAGAAGTGGAATATTACATTTAAGAAAACACCAAGAGATATTGAGCATATCTAGAAAGGACAAGGTATGGAACTTAAAAATTATCAGTTACAGGTAATAAGAGATTTAGAACGATTCTTAGAGCTGCTTATAGAGAAGCAGAGCATAAGTTCAGCAGCTTATGGAATGAAAAAGGAGTGAATGTGGGAATCGACGGAATGCCACCATACAATTCCGAATTAGCAGGGGTTCCACAAGTATGCTTCAAAGTTCCAACAGGTGGTGGAAAAACATTTTTAGCGGCAAATTCAATTAAGCCAATATTTGATTCTATGCCTCATATACATCCTAAGGCAGTAGTATGGCTCGTTCCATCAGATGCAATACTTACTCAGACATATAGAACATTAACGGATAAGAATCATGATTATAGGAAGAAAATAGATGTTGATTTTGGCAATAAGGTCGAGATTTATTCTAAGCAGCAATTGTTAATTGGACAGAATTTTAATCCGACTTCGGTTAGTGATAATTTATCTGTATTTGTATTGAGCTATGATTCATTTCGGACGAGCAAAAAGGATGGAAGAAAAGCGTATCAAGAGAATGGTAGTTTGTTGCCATTTGTGAGATTTAAACAGGATAGTGGTTCATTGTTGGAAGATACTGATGAAACAGCATTGATACAAGTTATCCGTAAATTGAATCCAGTTGTTATTGTTGATGAGAGCCATCATGCTACAAGTAAGCTCAGTAAAGAAATGTTACAGAATTTCAATCCTTCGTTTGTACTTGATTTGACAGCTACACCGAAAAATGGAAGTAATATTATCTCGTTTGTAGATGCAAGACAGCTTAAAGCGGAAAATATGGTTAAATTACCTGTAATTGTTTATAACAGAAAATCACAAGAAGATGTCTTTGTATCAGCCATTTCATTAAGAAGAAAATTAGAAAATGAAGCAGTTGAAGAGCAGAAAAATGGTGGAAGGTATATCAGACCGATTGTTTTATTTCAGGCTCAGCCTAGAACAAATGATGATAGTACAACCTATGATAAGATAAAGCATACTCTTATTGATATGGGGATACTAGAATCTGAAATTGCAATAAAGACTGCAGATAAGGATGAGTTGAAAAATATAGATTTAAGCAGCCATGATTGTAGTATTAGATATATCATTACAGTTAATGCATTAAAGGAAGGATGGGATTGTCCATTTGCATATATATTGGCAACAGTTGCGAATAGAACATCAAGCATAGATGTAGAACAGATTTTAGGAAGAATTCTCAGACTTCCTAATACGAGAAAGAATGAAAGAGAAGTATTGAATCTTTCGTATGTTATTACATCATCAAATGCCTTTTATGCAACACTCGACAAGGTAGTAGCAGGACTTAATGCGGCTGGCTTTACAAGTAAAGATTATCGTATAGATGATTATGTGGAGCCGAATACTGAATTTTCAGTAGAACAAGTTGGTAATATACAGACAGAATTGAAGTTAGACACTGATGATACAAATAATGTATCGGATGAGATAGATTCTTTAAATGTAGATTTTGTGAGGGAGCAAATATCACCATTTGTAAATAATGAAAATATGGAATCACAGAGTCAATCTGAGGTTAGTGATGCGGTAACAGATATGCTTGACCGTGCAAAAACACAGAATGAATTATATTGGAAAGACTTTGAGGAAACAGAAGAAGAATACGTGCCAGTACCACCAGAGGTTGGAAATAAGATGAAACATTACAAAATAAATCAGTTATATGCAAGTGAAGCCGGACAGTTAGAGATACCTCAGTTTATGATAGAAACAGGCAGATCTCTGTTTTCTGAACATGAGCATCAGGTATTAACAAAAGAAAATCTGTATGCAGGATTTTCATTATTAGATAAGGATACTGTAATTGATTTTGACAGCATAGATTCAGAAATTGCAAGAATTGATATTGATGATTCAGATGCATTGCCAAAAGCATGGAAATTGCAGGGCTTTGATAGTCAGAATGTAAAACAGTGGTTTGATGAACAGCCGTCAGATAGAAAAATGCGTCTGTGCAAGGATATGATAATAAAGAAATTATCAAAGAATAATGCGGTAAATGATAGAGATCTGGATATATATGTAGACAGAATTATTCAGAATTTGACAGAAGATCAATTGACAGACATGGAACAGACACCTGGTATCTATGCTTTGAAAATTAATAAAAAAGTTAATTCACTTTTAAATGAATATGCTAAGAAAATGTTTTATGAGTGGGTGGAACAAGACAAAATTTCTTGCCAGCCATCATATAAGCTGCCAAAAGAGATCAGCCCAACAGAAACGATAGCATCAATACCAAAATCACTATATAACGAAGAGGAAAAGTTTGATACCGAATACGAAAGAAAGGTTGTTATGGAATTATCTTCTTTAAACAATGTAAGATGGTGGCATAGAAATATCGCAAGAAAAGGATTTGCCATAAATGGTGCTGTAAACGCATATCCGGATCTTATGGTGAGAACAGAAAGCGGTAAACTTTTACTGATAGAAACTAAAGGTGATCAGCTTGAAAATTCTGAATCCAGAGAAAAAGCCGAAACCGGAGCAAAGTGGGCAGAGATGGCGGGAAGAATGTATAAGTATTATATGGTGTTTGAAACAAAGAATCCTGGATATAATGGTGCTTATTCATATGAGGAGTTTATGAGGATTGTTAAGGAATTGTAGTAGAGTAGGAGGTTGGAGCTGAATTGGTATATATGACAGAGTTTATTGGAAAACATGATTATCAAGAGATTTTAGTTGAAGACATAAAACAGATTTATAAAGTTGCAAATGATTATAATTCATTTCATAAATTGCCTAGGCAAGGCAGGGGAGATATTGGTGATGAATATACATATTCGCGAGCTTTTTATCGAGGACAGAGTGATTCTTCATGGAAAATAATGCCAAGTATATGCAGAAATAAGGGCGTTGATGAGAGAATATCAGAAAGTGGAGATTTGTTGTTTGAGGTAATGGCATATGAGCAACATTATAATATACAGGCAACAAGATTAATAGATTTTACAACAGATATAAATATTGCTTTATATTTTGCTTGTTGTGATAGCATGGATAAAGATGGTGCGGTATTTATATGGTCATATTCACCATATGATCCAAAATGGGTGAGAACTAAAATACAATGTGAGCTTGTTAATATTCAAAAAGATAAGCTTAGTATTCGAGAATTCGCAGAAGAACTTTTATTGAAATATCCAGAGCTAATGGAAAACTATTGTGAGATAAAAGATTTCTGTGGAGAATTGGTATCGTTTTTAGATCATGGATTTATGATAATGCAGCCAAGAAAACAGCAGAAGAATAATGTTAGAGTACAAAGACAAAAAGGATGTTTATATGTGTGCGGCGTAAAATTTGAAACTCCGATTGATGAAATGCGAACAAGTATGAATGCAGGACAAAATATATTTTGTCCACACGAGGTAGTAGTACCTAGAGAATTAGATGGAGGGCATTCTTTAGTTAAGATTATTATTCCGGCTAAATTAAAAAATGCAATAATGAATGAACTTAAAGAAAAAGGAATTACGAAAGAATATTTATTACCAAACATCGTAGACAAATTATTGAAAGAAGGACGTGCAAACGTCAAAGTATTAGAGACACAGGATCGATGGTTCGGTGTAACTTATCAGGAAGATAAGGAAGCTGTACAGAAAGCATTTGCCGGATTGATCAAAGAAGGTGTCTACCCAGCGAATTTATGGGGCTAAGATATATGGCATAATTTAGGGGCAGTCAGTGTTGAACTGGCTGCCTGTTTTATTTCAGAGGAAGTTTTAGTGAGGTCCGCTTTGGAATAGAATAAGGAGGATCAAAATGGAATATAGCAAAACAATTGCGGGAATTACGATAGAGATCTGTGAAAAAGCAATAGGAGAAGATCTTGTTTTAACTCTAAGCGGTGGTGAGAAACCGCATATTGGCTGTGTTGTTCAGGCAGTTCCACGCCCTTCGTTGAGTGGTGATGGAACGATCAGTGTCACTTCATCTGTGATCAACCTGACAGGTCACAAAGACGAATTTCTATGCCGCAGACTGGCTGAGAATCGATGCAGGGAAACAGGAAAAGTAGTGGTATGTACAGGCGGGGTGCACATGGATCATATAACGGGAGAACAGATCGAAGAATTATTAAAGAATATCGATCGTATGATGACAGAATAAGATCATAGAAGATGATCAGAAAGCAGGTGATTTTTTGAAATTTATTCATATTGCGGATGTTCATTGGGGAGCCAGACCAGAGAGAGAGCAGACATTTGGAAGGATCAGAGAACAAGAGATCAAAGAGACATTTCAAAGAGTCATTGATCATGCGAATAAGCAACAGGTAGATCTGTTATTGATCGCAGGGGATCTGTTTGATCAGCCGCCAACGCAGCAGGAACTGAGAGAAGTGGATTATCTGTTGTCCAGATTGAATCATACAAGAACGGTTTTGATCGCAGGGAATCACGATCATCTGGAACCGCATGATGTATTTTCCCAGTATAAATGGAATTCGGAAGTTTACCTTCTGGATGGAAAACAAAGAGATCATATTTCTTTTGAAGATCTTGAAACGACCATTTATGGCTTTAGTTATTGGAAGAATCAAATCACGAAACCATTGTATGATCGCATGAAACCAGATGAGAGCGAAAGCAGTGATTTTTCAATCCTGCTGGCACATGGAGGGGATGAAAGTCATATCCCGATTCAGAGAGAAGCGTTAAAATGGTCTGGATTCGACTATATCGCTCTTGGACATATCCATAAACCAGAGATCATTTTCGAAGATCTGATGGCATATGCAGGATCGCTGGAACCATTGGATCACACAGAGACGGGATACCATGGGCTGATCGAAGGGGAAATCAGCGAAGAAAAGAAACAGATAACCTTCGTTCCCTTTGCAAAAAGAATGTATACACAAGTGGAAGTCATGATATCCGATGAGATGTCAGCGTTAGAGATCGTAGATCGGGTAGAAACAGAACTTTCATATCGTGGAAGAGAGAATATATATGAGATTGTACTGACAGGAAGTATTGATCCACAGATCCATTTGGACTTTTATGAGATTACGAGCCAATATATGGTCACAGATATCATTTATGAAACGAAGAATCAATGGGAATACGAACAGCTATCAGAGGAAGATGATTTTATCATCCAGAAGGTCGCAGATATTTTAAAAGATGAACCAGAGGCTTTGCGTTATGCGATGGAAGCTTTAACATATGCCAGGGAGAAGTAAAAGATGAAGATTGAGGAGATCAATATTGATGGATTTGGAAAATTTCATAAATATCATTGCCAGACATCCGGGAAGTTAGAAGTTTTCTATGGCAAGAATGAATCTGGCAAGACAACACTTCGTAAGTTTATGATCGCAATGCTGTTTGGACTGGAGAAATCAAGAGGACTCGCTGCAAGATATGATGATTTCACCAGATATCAGCCAGTAAATGGCGGCATTTATGGTGGCTCCATGGTCTTTGAAAAGGACGGGATCAGATATAAGATCATGCGAAACTTCGGTCAAGGGCAGACAGAGTATCGCATATTTGATGCAGATACGATGGAGGAACTTAAGGGGAAGGAATACTTATTCGAATCCGATCAACAGGCATTTGAGAATACGGTTTCGATGACACAGGCAGAGATTCGTACAGGCAGAGAGATGAAGGAAGTTTTGCAAAATTCCATGGCGAATCTGCGAAGCAGCAAGGATGCCGCGATCGACCTTCGAAAAGCGATCGATCATTTGAAAGCCAGACGAAGACAAATGCGAAAAGATCCTGTGTTTGCACAGATTGACAACTTGCGAAGACAGCAGGGGTCATGGCAGTATGATGCACAAGCGTTGAATGAATATGAACAGGAAGAGAGAGAGATTTGGAAACGTTTAAGACAAAAGAGAAAGTTGACGCTGCTTCAGAAGATTTTGCTGTGGTTTCGAAAGTTATTTGGCGGGGAAGATGAAGAACGAATTCGCAAAATAGAACTAAGACATCGCTTAGAGATCATAGAGATCGAGAAAGCACAGCTTATGCAGCAAAAGGAAGAGGCAGATAAGAAAAAGCAGGAATACGAGATTTTGCTGGGGCAGAAAAGGAAGAAAGAACTTGAGATTCACGAGATAGAACTTGCAATGAAAGCGATCGAGGAAGCTGCAAGCCAGGTACAAAAGACTTTTGGACAGGAACTAAATGAGAAGATCTCAGAGATTTTTTGTGATATGACGAATGGAAAATATACGCAGGCAGTCATGGATGAGAATCTTTCGATGATGGTTTATGATGGATTTGATCATGTCGATATGAAGTATTTAAGCAATGCCACGGTAGAACAATTATACTTTGCGCTGCGTCTTGCGTCGGCCGATCTTTTATATGAAAATGATGCATTTCCGTTGTTTTTAGACGATGTGTTCGGTAATTATGATGACGAAAGACTGGCACAGACGATGCAGTATTTAAGTCACCATACAGACCGTCAGATCTTTTTATTTACGGGCAGGAAAGAAATACTTCGTTTATTGGATGAGAAAGAAATTTTATATCATCTTATTTCTTTATAGCTTTTTCTGTGCTAAGATAATGAGAGATAAAGTAACAAAGGAGATCAAAATATATGGCAAAGAAGATGACCATGGCAGACATCGCGAATTTATCAGGAGTTGGAAAAAGCACGGTATCCCGCTATTTTAACGGGGGATATGTAAAGGATGAGACGAGAGCGAAGATTCAGAAGGTCATTGAAGAATACAACTATACACCGAATGCATTTGCGAGATTGAATGCGAAACAAAGCAACGTGATCGGTGTAGTTGTGCCGACATTAAATTCTAAGATCACAAGCCGTGTGATCACAAGTATCGATCGGTATTTAAGAGAAAAGGGGTATACAACCCTTATTCAGAACTCAGACCACGATATTGATCGGGAATTACAGAATATCCAGCGCCTGATCCAGTTAAATGTGGATGGGATCTTGATCAGTTCCATAGCGATCACAAAGGACCACAAAGAGCTGTTAAAGAAAGCGGGAATTCCAGTGGTTGTTTTAACACAGGATTATGAAGATGGAATTTCCATTATTTATGATGATTATCATGCAGGGAAAACGATCGGAGAGTATATCGGGAAGAAAGGACATCAAAAGGTTGGATATATTGGTGTCTATGAGACAGACCAGGCAGTTGGGATCGAGCGTAGAAATGGCGTGTTAGATGGATTGAAAGAATATGGGATCACACCGCGAAAGGCAGCTTCGATACTGGATACATTTTCCTGTATTTTTCAGGGGATTATTCCTTACGGAGCGCAGATGCTGGTAGCAATCTCTGCGGCAAGTGAACTGGGATATCGTGTGTCGGCATTTCAGATCATGCCGAAGCTCTTTTATCCATTTTTGCTGTTTGTGAGTTCTATGATATTTATATTTTTGATACCGTCTAAGAAGGAGAGGTAAATCATGACAGAAGAGATCAGACAGAAACTGACAGGTGCGGTCATCGGGCTTGCAAGAACCTGTGAAAATAACGAAAAGACAGAGAGCACCGACCGGGTATTCTTAGAAGCACTGACAATGGCCGGAGACTGGTCGGCAAGTATCTTTGATA
>ENA-OOZG01002451-OOZG01002451.1-human-gut-metagenome-genome-assembly--contig:-NODE-2451-length-11548-cov-2.238058_pt1 | contig 11548 bp, 14 predicted proteins | sample MGYA00241706_ERZ501384 | MGnify/ENA primary metagenome ERZ501384 (study PRJEB25962, sample SAMEA2042742) | human gut metagenome | biome: human gut; feature: human-associated habitat; material: faeces... | reverse complement strand
GCAACAGAGATGATTGTTATGGGATTTGTGGAACCATTTACCAAAGAACTTCCAATGGAATATGCAGTAGAACTTAATAACTTGTTAAAAAATTATTTCTAATAAATATAAGACATGGATTTGCATCGAATACATTCTCATAAATATTTTAGAGGAGGAAAGGTAAAAAAATCTTTCCTTCTCGGACTCTGTATATTTGCATCTGTTTTATTTAGTGTAATTTGGTATAGAACTTTTTACGTTATCAATGAAGTAGAGTTCACTGTTTGGAAAACATATAAGGGATGCTATATAACACCTTATAAATATTGGGGAGTATTACCGCCAGAAGATAATTATCTTAGAATTTCCAATATAGGCACAGCTGATATTTTTATTTGTAAAGATAAAACACTATGTGTCTTTATTGATCCACAGTCAGATGGTGCGACGGAAACTGTATGCAAATTAAAATCATGTCAATACTATTCCTATAGTACGGATGATAAAGAAGTACTAAAAAGAAGTAAAGATTGGGTAGAAAGATGGGAAAAATATCAGTCGATATATCCATATATAACTATTTATGCAAGAGTCATGAAAATTGAAATTAATGAATAGTTAATATCATTACAAGATATGGGTATACGGTTATGCTGCAGACAGAGAGTTGTTAATATAAGAATTATCGGCTCTACGACAACCACCGTCGTCTAAGCAAACTCGCATGAACAGCGGCAGCAAGACCATCATGGACAACGACTACACCTTCGATGCTGTAAGCAATATCCTCTCGGTGGCTAACAATGCCTCGCTTCCTTACAGCGGCAACGCCGGCGGGAAAACATCCCCCCAAATCATTCACACATCGGTTTCAAAAACAAATCCGGCTAACATGCGGCACAACATACCCACAGCCACACGAGACACACCCAGCCTTGCAGCTACCAACCGCCCACATCTTCCGCAAAACCGTCATGGATTAAAACAAAACAAAAAGCACTTGCGAAAAATTGCAAGTGCTTTTTATAAGTAGTGGACCAGATAGGGCTTGAACCTATGACCTCCAGATTATGAGTCTGTTGCTCTAACCAACTGAGCTACAAGTCCGGGCTTTTCGGGATTTGATTCCCATTAAGCGATGCAAAATTACGGTTTTTATTCGAAACGCGCAAATTTGAAAGGAGAAAATTTGCAATTTTTCTGCCTTAGCCGAATTCTTCTCCCAGTTTCATCTGCGCTTCATTGGCAAGAAGCTTAACGCGATTGGAATCGCCGCGCTTGCAAACCACAAGAACATTGCCACTTTCCGCCACAACAAAATTTTCAAGCCCTTCAATCACGGCAACACGCCCGCCCGATAGTTTAACTACATTGTTCTTGCAATTGTGCATAATGGTTCGCGTGGCAAGTTCGGCGTTTCCCGCCTCATCTTTGGTTGTTACGCGGTGAAGGCTTTCCCATGTTCCGAGATCTGCCCACCCAAACGAACAATTTTCTACATATACATTTGAAGTGCGCTCAAGAATTACCTGCTCTATGGACAGGTACAGATTCGACGGATAATATTTCTCCACAAAAGCCTGTTCTTCCTCACGCGAAAGATTCACGAATTCCTTGAGATGAGGAAGTATGTTGGGAATAAGTTCCGCCACGTAAGCATGAACGGTATGGGCATTCCAAACATAAAGACCGGTGTTCCAAAGAAATTCTCCGCTCTCCATGAACATCTTTGCGAAAGAATCATCAGGTTTTTCGGTGAATGATTTTACCGGCGCAAGTCCTTTTTCATCGGGTTGTTCTCCCATTTGAATGTAACCGTATTCTGTTGCAGGCATTGTTGGACGCACACCCATCACTACTACCACCTCATGGTCAGCAACGAAATCAAGTGCATGGCGAATATTCTTTTCGAACTCGTCTTCACGGGTTATATATTGGTCTGCAGGACTGAAAACAATTCGCGCGTCCGGTTCTTTATAGGCAATATGGCTACTTGCCCAAGCCACGGCAGGAGCCGTGCCAAGTCTTACCGGTTCTGCAAGAATATGTCTACGCGGAAGTTCCGGCAATTGCCTCTCCACGATATCTATATACTTGACGTTCGTGGACACGTATATATTGTCAGGGTCAAGAAATTTCACGAATCTTCTGTAAGTAGATTGCAAAAGCGTTTCTCCCGTGCCGAAAATATCCAAAAACTGCTTGGGCATCTTTTCACAACTTGCCGGCCACAAACGGCGTCCTGCCCCACCCGCGAGTATTACACAAAAATTCTTGCTCATATCGTCATGTTTTTATTTCATTACACATACCATTGAATTCGCGTTGAAAACTGTAATTCTTCTCCGCGAAACGCACAATAAAAATAGAAAACTCTAATGAAACGGCAACCAAAAGCCACATTAAATTATCGTAAAATCAAGAAATAACAAAAACCACTTGGTCATTTCAAGAAATAAGCGTACTTTTGCACCCACATAACGCGCCACGCCCAGATGGCGGAATAGGTAGACGCGCTGGTCTCAAACACCAGTGGAGCAATCCATCCCGGTTCGATCCCGGGTCTGGGTACCACAAGCGGTTGTAAATGTTTAGTATTTACAGCCGCTTTTCTTTTATTAGGTAGTCAAAAGCAACAACACTCCCATATTACGAACGATATTTACAATATATACACAACAAAAAAAATCACACAAACATTTTTCTATTGTTCACCGCGCCGTTCCTTTTTGTTTTGTGGCTCGTCTGCCGTCCTCTGTTTGTACTTGTAACATACGACTTCAACTGTTGTCATTTTATAGAAAACATTTTAGAAAACAACCTGTGGTTTTCCAGCATATTTCAGCACCATACAAAATGAAAGAAGCAGTCAAGACATTGTCTTAACTGCTTCCCGCTAAAGTGGTACCACCAGGAATCGAACTGTTAATTCAAGTGGCTGAATATCTTTGATTTATCTTTCTGCAAGTAGCGTAATCTCCCGCTATTGCTCCACCGGATTGTTGCAGCATTCTGCGTCAGGTTGCGTGGAGGTTTCCTGGCGACAAAGATACAAAAATTATTTTTGAAGCAAAATACTTTTGTCTTCTTGCGACAACTTTTGAATCTTTACCTTAACATTATCAAATCCTTTTTGTTTAAGTATATTTTCTGCTTTTAATTTAGACTCATTATTTAGCACAAGAACTTGTGACAAGGATTTCTCAGGTAAAGAAAACTCTCTGTAATAACAAACTGAATTGTCACCACGTAATCTATTCTTTTCTTGCATAATTGTATTTGCGATGTTTTTGGCATCTAAATTAGAGTGAAAAGCATGGCATAAATCTTGTATTAGTGGTATGTTGTTATAGATGAAATCTGCATATCTAGGTACTGGTACAGATAATATTATTCTTGTTTCTTCTTCCTTGCAAAATTTTTTTCTTTTGATAGCTGGGGCTGCAAAGGCTAGCATAAACATAGCCATAAATACCACAAATGCTTGAGGCCTTTTCGACAGTAAATCAAATGCGTCTTTTCCTCCATCCTTTAATAATCTTAAACCTGTATTCGTATAGTAAAGATTGATAAAATCTTGAATTTTTTGCTCTTTTGCAGAATCTACATATATACATTTTTCCAATCTATATAATGCATAATCCTTAAATTCGGTGTTTACTTGAGGTAATGCCAGTTCTAGAACAACACCGTTATTATGATTAGCATAGTTTTCCCACATATACGCATTGTCATTTCGTGAAGTAATAGATATGACATAAGGGAAAGGTAGATTTATATTTTCTACTATAAGTTCATGTTTAAAAAACGCAGCAATCTTTCTGTCTTCTTGTAAATTACCTTGCTTCTCAAGTTTTAATAAACATTCTCTTAAACAATCTATGCCAAAAAGATATTCCTCTTTGTCTTTAAAGCAATCATAACGAGTTGCCCAGAAACATAATTTCTTTTCACCAACTTCATTTCTCTGTAAAATACTGTTGAGAGCTTCTAATGATGTATAATGATAATATGACATATTAATCAGCATTTATTGATTTCCAATAACCACCTTTATTCGGACCTATATGTTTTATTATTCCTCTTTCTTGAAGTGAAGCCAACCGACGCTTTACGCTGCTTTCGTGTATACCTAAGCGATTTACCATTTCTTTTCTTTGTATATAAGGATTATCTTTTATCAATTCAAGTATGGCATCTTCTTGTTTTTGTTGGTCTGTTTCTAGCCGTTTCTGGGTCGTTTTCTGGGTCGATTCTGGGTTGCTTTGGATTGTCGCTCTTTCCGGGTACTCAAACTTAAAAGTTGTCCATATACCCGAAGCGTCATAGCGGAACTCCGGCGTAGAGAAACCGTCATTTTTGCAAGCCGTGATGATACGCTCAATGCCACGTCCCCATGCCTCAATCTCACCTGCACGGAAGAATGTGTTGGCTATATCGGGGTTGTAAGGCATACTCCGGTGTGAAGACAATAAGGTTTCCACAGTCCACCCTTCGGGCAACACTCCACCGTTTATTATCTCCAGCTTGTTTTCATACACGCGGATTTGGATGGGAGAAGGTTCTGCATAGTCTTTGTTGATGCAAGCATTTAATAATGCCTCACGCAAAGCCTCACGAGGCATCGGCAATGTCTCTATCCGATGAATGCCCTCGTAGGTAATGATGGCTTTCATATATTTGGTACACAGCAAGTCCATTAGCTTCACAATTTGCTGGAATAGATTACCATGCACTTCATCTTGATATACTAAATCCATGCCTTCACGGAAGAAGCCTACCTTTACAAATGCTCCGGTCACATATTGTTCCGGGTCGGGATGGAACAACAAAGCTGCGGCACGTTTCAGATAATAGCCTTCATAGAGCCGCAGTTTCTCCAACAAACCGTAATTATCGTCCATCAAGTCCGCTTCATCCATGCGTCCACTCCGTTTGGCATACCTACGGAACAAATCAAATGTGGCACTATCCAAGTTCTCCGCTTTCAGATAAGGCACAGGCACACCGTCCCACGTTTTCCCCTGCTTGCGAAGCATGAAACGATCGAGTGCAGCCCCTTTCAGTTCCTGATTGGTCGCACCGCTTCGTTGGTAATACTTCCCACGAAAGCTGATAGGATAAGGATAGGCATCCGTCACAATCTCCAGATATTGCCTTTCGTCCTTTTCCCTCAAATTGACTTCCACCAAGATACCCATCATATCGCGTACCTTATTCGGGATGTCCTCCATCAACTTCTTGGCTTCCTGTACACCGCACACTTCGCCATTATCGCGCAGACCGATATACAGCGTACCGCCTTGTGCGTTGGCAAAACCACAAATCCATTTCTGGTATTCGTCGCGCCAAGATTCTTTGAATTCTATGTTTTGAGATTCGGTATTCATTCTTTTGGAAGATTCTTGATTAATTTACTAATTTCTTTCAAGTAATATGGAATTTGCCCCATATATGTTTCTGGTGGATTAGAATAGTTTGTTCCGACAATTTGATTGAATGGAAGTTGATATACCTCTCTGTAATGTTTATTATCTATATCTTGGTATAAGACTTCCAATTCAATATAGCTATTATTAGATTCATAATCAATATTCTTTACAGAGTCTATATAGAATTTCAGCTCATACTGTGGTGGAAAAATACTTGCTCCATTTTTAAAAAACATGAGATTAGAAAGAGGATATTGTTCCTTTCCAAATTGATTATAATCTTTCAAAACTCTAACTTGTACATTTCTAGCACACCCTTCTCCAATGTTTTTTATATGAACACACAGCGTCAAATGGTCTTCTGTTGTTTTTAAGTATACTATAACTTGAGGTGTTATTTTTTGCTTTCTTGTAGCTCTACTTTCAAGCCACATCATCAGATTGATAATTGTATAGCAAACTGTAGCAAATGCTAAAACTGTGCTTAGTATTAACTCTACTTCCATAATATAGAAACATTCTTAGAAGACATGAAGTATATTCTTTAATTCGGATATTGCGCTTTTCAGCATAGTATTGCTTGTATTTGAGCGCATTAAAATTGTATCAACTCGTGTTAATTTTGATTGTAAATGAAATGGCAGTATTAAATCTGACACCTTTTGAATTCTAAGATATGACGTTATCGAATTTATAGCAAGATACGCCATTGAGTATAAAGCGTTATTTCTTATCTCAATTTGCGTAAGTTCTAGTGCATAGTCAATAGCATTAAATATGTTGTTGTTTCGATTATTTCTTAATGTCAAAATTTCCAACTCTATTTTCTGTTTTTGAAGCTCATTATAATAATAGTTATTAGAAGAATATCTACTGTTTATATCTATCAACTTCATCTCAAATTCTTTTTGAGAAATTTGTGATTGATAATTTTTTGCTTGCATTAAAGCATTGGAAAAATTTTGATATAGCATATTGTTAGTAACCATTTTATTCCTCCTGTTTATCTATCTGTTCTCTTTCTTCTTCATGCTTATTTGTTTTTTCAGACTTTTCTAATGAAGTTAATAATGCATTAGTCTGCATTATCAATCTATCCATTTCAGCCTGTTTTTGATTTAGACTTTCTAATTGTTCTCCTAACATTTTGTCTACATCTTCCTTGAAATTGTGGAGAATATCTAAACCTTGTTGCTCAAAATATGTCTTTGACGTATTTAAGCTTTCTACTGTTTCTTGTTTTAATCGTTCTGCTTCTTCTTCTCTCTGCTTAGAGATACGATATGATTCTATCATACTGCGTTGTTGTCTATGCGTAAACAAATTTATTTTCCGTTTTGTATCTTCTAATAATTGTTTCCCATTTTCTTTCATTTCTTCTTCCGTTTTTGGCTTCATCATCCAGCAAGACAAGCATCTTTTGCATGGCTTTCGATACTGGATTGCTGACAGCAAACTCGTAATTACCGAAAAGAGCTTCGAAGACAGGCATGGCTATCAGATGCTGCGAAAGCATTTCAATGACTTCCTGTTCGGTAAGGTTGGGATTGATATTCTTGCGCAGTCCGCGCATCAGTTGCTCAAAGGCACGTTTGTGCTTCCCCTCATCTGCTATCAATCGTTGGATGCGTTCGATATGCTCTTCGGCAATTTTAGCTATATCTTTTGCCCAAAGCTCCCAATAGCGTTTGCTCCCTACTTTGGTCACCATCTTGGCATAGAACACGTTCTGTAAATCTTCGAATTGCAGTGAAAGCTGTTGTGCCATTTGCATGGCAGCACTGGTAGCGTCTTGCCTCGTAGCATCTGCAAGGCTGCTGTCCACACTATCGTCATCGTGTGTACTGCCCACGCCTTCGCTCAGACATCGAGCGTTGGTCAGCATACGGCATTCCATGTCATTTTCAGGTTGTCCTTTGAGCCACATCAGTTTCTGGTCACGTTCCGTAGCCGACATTGTGCCATCTACGTGTTCTGCCACGACATCTACCATCAGTGCTTTGTCCTCCGCACTAACATCTTCCATATAGGCAGACTTGCAGTCAGTAAAAACACGTGCTGTTGCTTTTGAGGCTTTGATGGTTGAACAGAAAGCTACCGCGCGGCGCATAGGCAACGGATCTGCCGCCTTAATAAGCCCCTCATCTCCTAATACCCTTTTAGACAAAGCATTGATGCACCCCACAAATTTTGAAGCATCATCTACGGTTATCGTGCCGTCTTCGTTGGTAATCACATCGCGTAAGGCGGGAGTAATATCCTTGTCGCCTACGGCAAGAATCAATACTTTATAATCAGTAAGTAATTGTTTCTCTACGGCTTCACCAAAACCGATGCGATAAATCTCGTCACCATACAAGGAAACATCATCCATCGAGCACAATACAACATCGCTTTCTTCGGCCTTCTTGCGTGCCTCATCCGTATAAAGACGTGGGGTAGCAGTCATATAAAGCCGGCGTTTCGCCTGAATAAAATCATTGTCGTGCACTTTAATAAAGGCACTTTCTTCCGTTCCTTTAAGCGATATGCCTGTCGTACGGTGAGCTTCATCGCAAATAATCAGGTCGAAAACGCCGTATTCACCTTTCGTGCGTTTTAATAATTCTTGCTGCGCAAGTGATATGACTTCGATAGATTGATAAGTGGAGAACACAACAGTCATTCCTTTGCGTCCTTCATGTCGGATGGTTTCAAGCTGATAAAGGATATAATCGGTATTTGTGGAGGCAGGCAAAGCCAAGTCGATAACGCTCACTCCCTCTTCGTCATTCTTTATTTTCTGTTGCGAGACTTGTCCGTCCGAACAGATGCACACGGCATGGATAGGAACATCGGCTTGCGCAGACCATGCCCGCAAAGTTTGTCCCAACAAAGCAATAGAAGGGACGAGGAAAAGAACGAACCCGTTACTTTGGGTTTCGTTTTCGGCTATTTTGAGTGAAGTAAATGTCTTGCCTGTGCCACACGCCATAATCAATTTGCCACGGTCACGGGTCTTGAAGTATTCGTGTACGCGATTGATAGCTTTTTGCTGGTGTTCCATAATGGCAAAAGGCTTGGGACGGGATGCCTTGCCATACAATCCCTGTTCCAATTTTTCCCAATCTACATCATCCGCTTCAAGGTCAATCAAGTTGAGGCGTGTTACCTGCGGTGTCTGTTTTTTGATTGTCAATTCTGCTGCGCTGTTCCACTTATTGGTCGTGGAAATCCACAACCGCTGGGCAAAAGCGTGTTCTACACCCTCTACTTCAAATGTCTTACCCGAAGTGGAAAGAAAGGTGTCTACATCTGGCTTTGTAATATATTTGTCATCGGCATAGCACTTACATTGTACCGCCCAATACTCACCAGAAAAGGTTTTGACCACTAAATCAATACCTATGTCTTTCCCTCCAAACTGGTCATGGCAAGGGAACTCTGACCATAGCCAAACTTCTTCAAAGCGTCCCGCATACAAGGAAGTTGTTTTAAGGTAAGCCTGCATCAGGCGTTCAAAACGGAAACCTTTGTCACGCTCAGACCATGCTTCACGGCGGAACTTATCAATTATCTTTGTAAATGTTGTCATCATATTTCTTTATTAATTCCATCGTTAATCAATCTTCTCGCATCTACATTCAATATGGAGGCTATCTTCATTAGCATCTCCAAAGAGGGTTGACTTGTATTGGAACACCAACGTGAGATAGTCGCTTCGTTTTTTCCTAACTGTCCAGCTAACCATTTCCCGGTTTTACCTTGTTCTACTAATACAATTTTTAGTCTGTTTATTTTTTCTGTTCCCATATTCAATTCATATTACAAGTATGCGATAATAGATTGATGCTATTTGCAAAGGTAATGATCAAAGGCGAGAGCAAATAAAAACTTAACCATAAATTTCTCATGTTGCTCAATTTTTGTTTTTATGGAGGTCGTATCGGGCATTGTATTTGTGCCATATCGCTATTTCAAGATTTCTTCCACTTTTAATTTCTCATGCATCAGGCTGTCGGACAAAGCCTTTAACCCTCTGTCGTAGCCGTAAGCTTCTTGTCGTATCCATTCGATGGCTTCCTCGTTGCGATAGATGTCGAACACCTCATTCAGCCAAAGGATATTCTTTGCATTGCAGCCTCCCCATGAGCGGATGACACGGAACTTCAACGCATCGTCCGCATACTGACGCTTGGATTTCCAAAGCTCGATGTTGCCCCAAACGGAAAGGCAGCATACGATACCCATGCCGACCAAAAGAGAAAACACCTTGTTGGACTTGATGTCAAATTGATGACGGTGGATATGCTCCTGCGGCTCGTCTTTCCGTTCTTCCGAGTTGGAAATAAACGACTCTTTCAAATCACGCAACAGCCCAAGTATTCTGTTCGATGTCTTTACTTCCGCTTCCCCGAACTTGGTCAGCATGGCTTTGGTCTGTGCCTGATGTTCCTTTGCGGAACTGTCGAACAGCTCCTTTATGGGTGTCAAATCTACCGTCGGTGATTGTCCGTCTGATTGATTGTTGGTTGCTTTTGGAGTGTTCTCCAACTTCCCGTTGATGCCTTTGAGGTCATTCTTAATGCCCTCGAAGAGCGCATATACTTCGTTATTATCCATTTTTAGAATCTTATTTTACGTTGTTTCTTTTTCTTGTTCCTACGTTTTAACTGTTCCTCGAAATAGTTCTCTTCCGCCTGAGCGTTTGCATTGTCCGATATGAAAAGACCTATCGAACCGCTGTATAAATCATCGCTACCCCTTGATTCAGGTTGAAACGTGGGCAGTTCTTCATGGTGTGAAGACCGTTGCATTTCCATTTGCTCGGTACGTCTGTTCCGTTCCAAAGCTGCGTCAATCTTGGAAAAGCTAAACCGCCTGTCAATCTTGGAACCGCTGAACGAATAGCCGTGCATGGTGAAAACTACACCTTGCACTTCGTCCGACTTGCCCTTGTACTTAAACTGCATATCTACGCCTTGTTTCTTCAGATTAGTGGCAAGAATGTTCCAGTTTCCACACCTTGAAACCTCCGATTTAAGGATAGTATAGAGCTCGTACTTGGTCTTGTCCGGCTCTTTCAGGCGGTGCTGCTTCACCCGTTCCTTGCCGCTGGCAAAGTACAGGTTATATTTCTTCGTCAGTTCCTTGCAGATGCGTGCGCTGCGATCCGTTCGTTGCGGTCACTGATTGTCCTGCCGTCATTGGCGATTCGGTTGAATGCTATATGCACGTGCGGATGCTCCTTGTCGAAGTGGCGCACTATGAGAATCTGCGTGTCGGTTATCCCCATTTCCTTCAGGTATTCCAACGCTATCCCTGCCATTGCGCGGTCGGTCAGACGGTGTTCATCTTCCTTATGGAAAGCCAAAGAGATGTGTCCGACGGGCTTCGTAACCTTTGGATTCATCTTCGATTGTGCCTCAAAGCTCATGGCTATCGTGTCATTATTCTCGGCAAACAGACCGTCACAGACAAGGATTTTAGCGTCCTTTCCCTTGTCAAGAATGTAGTTTACCACACCCCGAAAACTGCTTCCCTTTACGATTTTAGCTATCATATCCGGCTGTCATAAGAGGATTAAATTCAGCAGTTCTTCAATCCGTGCCACGAGTATGCGGCACTCCATCCTCACCGTGACGAAGCCCGAAGCGTTCGCCTTGTGCGCAAGCTGGTTCAGGTTGTTCGCCATGCCGCAGAGTTGGCGGACGTAATCCGTATGCTCCGGCGTGAGCCGTTCCTTTACCTGCCCGTCCCTCATGCAACGGCGCAGGAACTCCCCGGCGGATATGCCCGCGCTCCGTGCCTTGCCTTTCAGCGTGTAGTAGTCCAATGTCGCCATCTTCACCGTGAGGCGGTATTTCAGCTTGTCAGCCGCTCCTTTCTTGGGGCGACCACTCTTGTTCCTGTTGCCAGTTTTTCGTTTCTGTTCCATTGATTTCTAATGATTAAAGTGTGCATACATAATAGACCAACGTGATGCAGCTCTCCACGGAGTTCATGAGTGGGAGCAGGCGGTTTCGGTATGCCCGAAACACAAACTTGCTCCCCTCAAAACTCCGTTGGACAGGTTCAGGGTAACTTTGAATTGCACCCCGTCAATCCACTTCTTAATTCTCAGAGTTTACGCCATGCCTCGATGTCTTCCCCAT
>ENA-OOZG01002447-OOZG01002447.1-human-gut-metagenome-genome-assembly--contig:-NODE-2447-length-11551-cov-7.870564_pt1 | contig 11551 bp, 8 predicted proteins | sample MGYA00241706_ERZ501384 | MGnify/ENA primary metagenome ERZ501384 (study PRJEB25962, sample SAMEA2042742) | human gut metagenome | biome: human gut; feature: human-associated habitat; material: faeces... | reverse complement strand
TGCATCACCCATGTATACCAGTTTGATACCTTTCAGATGTCCAAAATGTTCACGGATCGTCAGCATATCCGCCAGCATCTGTGTCGGATGATACTCATTCGTCAGTCCGTTCCATACCGGAACGCCTGCATATTTGGCCAGTTCCTCCACAATCTCCTGTCCAAATCCACGATACTCGATTCCATCAAACATTCTTCCGAGAACTCTTGCTGTATCTTCGATACTTTCTTTCTTCCCGATCTGTGAACCTGAAGGATCAAGGTAAGTCGTTCCCATACCCATATCGTGAGCAGCTACTTCGAAAGAACAGCGGGTTCTGGTACTGGTCTTTTCAAAGATCAATGCCACATTCATTCCTCTGTATTTATCAACCGGAATTCCTTTTTTCTTTTTTTCTTTTAATTCTGCGGAAAGATCAAGCAGATATGTGATCTCTTCCGGTGTGAAATCTTTCAGTGTCAGGAAATTTCTGCCTTTTAAATCCATTGTTTTGTACCTCGTTTTTATTCTTTGACTTTTATCTTATGTCTTTTGTCTACTTTTCTTCTTTTTTATCATCTGCGCCAATCTCTGTAACAGATTTTACCAGACCTGCAATGCTCTGAATCTCTGACGGGATGATGATCTTCGTTGCTTTTCCATCAGCAGCTTTTGCAAATGCTTCCAGACTTTTCATGGTAAGAACAGCCTCATCGGCTCCTGCTTCTTTCAGGAAACGAATTCCATCGGCATTTGCCTGCTGTACTTTCATGATGGCTTCTGCCTTACCTTCAGCCTCACGGATCGTTGCTTCCTTCTGTGCTTCGGCTTTCAGGATGGCCGCCTGCTTCTCAGCTTCGGCGTCCAGAATTGCAGACTCTTTGTGACCTTCTGCCACAAGAATTGTAGACTTCTTCTCACCTTCGGCACGTAAGATGGCTTCACGGCGTTCACGCTCTGCTTTCATCTGCTTCTCCATTGCATCCTGGATAGCTGCCGGAGGAATAATGTTCTTCAGTTCCACACGATTGACCTTGATTCCCCATGGATCAGTAGCTTCATCAAGAGAAGCTCTCATCTTGGTATTGATCGTCTCACGTGATGTAAGTGTCTCATCCAGTTCCATGTCACCGATAATATTTCTTAAGGTTGTTGCGGACAGATTCTCGATTGCCATGATCGGATTCTCCACACCGTAAGTATAAAGCTTCGGATCTGTGATCTGAAAGAATACGACAGTATCGATCTGCATGGTTACGTTATCCTTTGTGATAACCGGCTGCGGTGGAAAATCCACTACCTGTTCCTTCAGATTTACCTTTCTGGCTACTCGTTCAATAAACGGAACCTTGAAGTGAATTCCTGTACTCCAGGTTGCCTGATAAGCTCCCAGACGTTCCAGGATTACTGCATATGCCTGTGGTACAATGCGGACGCAGGATGCAAGGACCCATACCGCAATAACGATAATAACTATCAGAAAAACCACGCCCATAACTAATCCTCCTTATTCTGTTTTACGATAAGTTTCACACCTCGGATCTCTTCGATCGTTACAACGGTGCCTTCGCCGATTTTTTCGTCATCAGCAGAACGTGCAGTCCATTCAATGTCATTGATACGAACCTGGCCTGTCTGCGCCAGATTGTCAATCTCCTGAATCACAACTGCTTTCTTTCCAATCAGACTGTTTGCATTGGTCTGTATGGTTTCTTTGTTGAAGTACTTCATTGCCAGTGGTCTGGTAAAGATGAGAAGTACCAATGAAACACACAGAAACAGCAATATCTGTACAGTGAGGTTCGCTCCTGCATAACATGCAATAGCAGCGACCAGTGCGCCGCCGGCAAACCAGATGGTGGTCAGTCCTGCCGTAATTGCCTCTACAACAAGCAATAACGCAAGAATCCCAAGCCAGATCAAAGGCTGCATGAAACTCCTCCTTTCGTCTGCTATCGTCTCTGACGAGCAGCTTCATACATGAGAATTCCGGATGCCATGGCAGCATTCAGAGATTCTACTTTTCCACACATAGGAATCCGTATCAGACAATCAGCACTGTCTGCCGCTTCATCTGTCAGTCCTTTTCCCTCATTGCCGATCAGGAAAGCAGTTCCTCCTGTGTAGGATTCCTGATCATAAGAGTTCTTACCATGCAGATGCGCTGCAAATGTGCGGATATTTCTGTCTTTCAGTTCCTGTGCTAATGATACCACACTTTCCACATATAGGAAAGGCATTCTGTAGACAGAACCCATGGTTGATCGTATAACCTTCGGGTTTGTGATATCCACGCAGGTCTTTGTCAGAAGAACTCCGCTTACTCCGGCACCCTCTCCTGTACGGAGAATAGTTCCCGCATTTCCCGGATCCTGCAGATCTTCCAGGATCATAACCAGCGGATTTTTCCCGCCGAGAATATCTTCCATTATATAGGAAGGTTTCTTAAGCACTGTCATAATTCCCTGCGGCGTCTGCGTATCGCTCATCTGTCGAAAAACAGAATCTGTTACTATTTCATATGGAAGTTTCTCCACCTGAGCCATCAGTTCTGCATCACCGCTGAGAGCTTCTGATACATACACCTTCGAAATCCAATCCCTAGGTGCTTCGCCGAACATTTTTCTTCCTTCTGCAACAAAAAGCCCTTGTTCTCTGCGGGCTTTTGTTTTCTGGTTCAGCTGTATGATATTTTTTACCTGTCCGTTATTTACACTGGTGATCATATCTTATCCTCAATTTTCCGAAACCTTATTCAGGTCACTGTTTGCTCCTGCTGCAACAACTGTGCAGTCTGCCGGAAACACTTCATCCGGCGCCACATTCATATTCATCTTATCGCCATGCTTCAGACCGATCAGATTGATGTTATACTTTTCCCTGACCTTCAGCTCCCGAAGTGTTTTTCCTATCCATTCCCGCGGGATCTTAAATTCTGCCATACTGAAATCAGAAGAAAGCTCAAACATATCGACAAATCCACTGGAGAGAAGATTTCTTGCAACTCTGATACCCATGGAATGTTCAGGATAAATCACCTTATCTGCCCCTATTTTCTCCAGTATCCTGCCATGAAGAGAATTCATTGCCTTCGCCATGACAAAAGGAACTCCAAGTTCTTTCACCTGCATCGTTGCTGTAATACTGGCCTCCATATTCTCGGCTACTGCGATGACCGCAACATCTACGTTCTGAACTCCAAGCGATTCCAGAATTCCCGGATCACGCACATCTGCCTTGACAGCATAGGAAACTTTCTCTGCGATATCCTGCACATTATCATCTTTATCGTCAATGGCAAGTACATCGCAGTTCGCCTCTGCCAGAGTAAGGGCTACCGTCATCCCGAACTGCCCAAGACCGATCACTGCATAAGATTTGTTCTTCATTTTCTTCCTCATTTCTCTTTCTGAACATGTATTCGTTATCCTCTGCGAATATCCGCCTGACTGCCGAACCGTTACTATCCAATCATAATATCTTCTTCTGCCAGATGTGAATCTGCCGGCATTTTCTGTACACGTACAGTCACTGCAGTTCCCAGAGTCAGCGGACCGATTCTTCCCAGATACATAGTCAGGATCACGATCCATTTGCCTGCTGTATTCAGGCAGGGTGTCAGCCCTCTGCTAAGTCCTACCGTTGCAACCGCAGATGTAATTTCATAAACAACATCTTCTATAGGTGCTTCCGGCATGGCTGCACACAACAGCATACTCATGAGAATAAGTACTGTAAGTACCATACCTGTCACTACGATCGCAGAACGGATGTAGCTGTCTCTGATTCTCCTGTGGTGTACTTCCACATCCCGTTTTCCCTGAAGATTGGATTTCAGACTCAGCAGAAGGACCGCAACTGTTGTTGTCTTAATTCCACCTGCTGTTCCCATAGGGGAACCGCCGATCAACATCAATACCAGGCACAGCATATAAGTTGCATTGGAAAATCTCTCCTGGCTTACAGTGAAAAATCCGGCTGTTCTTGTGGTAACTGACTGGAACAAAGATGCCATCCACTTCGTTCCCGGCGAATATGTCCCAATACTTTCCGGATTTCCATGATCAAACAGAAAGATCAGTACTGTACCGCCCACAACAAGTATCAGCGTCATCATCAACACGATCTTACTGTGAAGACGGAGATTTTTAAACACACGTCCCACAGGAAGTTTCCCTCTGATGACTCGTTTGATCTTATCCCAGATATCCCACCAGACCACAAACCCAAGACCTGACATAATGATCAGTCCTACACTTGTAAAGTTTACGATCGGATCAGCAACATACTGAGCCAGGCTGTCCTCTCCCAGCAGATCAATACCAGCATTACAGAATGCAGATACTGCCGTAAAAACAGAGTATCCCAGACCTTTTGCCAGACCGAACTGCGGAATAAATCGAACTGCATAACACACTGCACCGATTCCTTCTGCTCCAAACACACAGATCAGAACTTTCTTCACCAGCCTGACCATCCCACCCATTCTGTCCATATTATAGGACTCCTGGATAACACGCCGGTTCCTCAGCGATATTTTCTTTCTCAGACTTATAAAAATAATACTGCCCAGGGAAATCAGTCCCACACCTCCGATCTGGATCAGGACAAGAATAATAATCTTGCCTGCCAGAGTCCAGTGAGTTGCCGTAACAACTGTCACAAGCCCTGTTACACATATACTTGTGGTTGCGGTAAACATGGCATCTGTAAAAGATGTGTGGTATCCGGGTGCCGTACAAAACGGCAGCCACAGAAGTAATCCCCCTAAGATAATCACCCCCGCAAAACCGAGGGTAATTATCTGAGCAGTATTTAATTTATGCAGTCTGTTATATAACTGCATCTTTTTATTCATTTGTTATTTGTTGTTTTTATCATAGTTATGAGAAAGTGACTGGCATACTTCCCACTGATAGTCAGAGATACCTTTCTGCATAGCAAGTGCTTCATTGATATCGAAGTCTACGAATTCACCGTGACGATATCCGACAACGCGGCATGTCTTGCCTGCAATAAGAAGGTCTACAGCCAGAGCACCCATCATAGATGCATATACACGGTCTTTACATGTCGGGCTTCCACCACGCTGCATGTGTCCAAGGATTGTAGCACGTGTTTCGATACCTGTGGCAGCTTCGATACGTTTTGCCATTGCTTCAGAATGACCGATACCTTCTGCATTGATGATGATGTGATGCTTTTTGCCTTTCTTACGACTCTCGATAATGTTATTGATCAGCTTCTGCTCATCATAGTCATATTTCTCAGGAACCAGAACGTCCTCAGCACCGTTGGCAATACCGCACCACAGAGCAATATATCCTGCACCACGTCCCATAACCTCGATGATACTGCATCTCTCATGAGAAGTGGAAGTATCACGTACTTTATCAATTGCTTCCATTGCTGTGTTTACAGCTGTATCAAATCCGATGGTATATTCTGTACATGCAATGTCAAGGTCGATTGTTCCGGGAAGACCGATTGTATTGATTCCGAGATTCGCAAGCTTCTGAGCACCTGCGAAAGATCCGTCACCACCGATGACAACAAGTCCGTCAATTCCATGTTTTCTGCAGATCTCTGCTCCACGTTTCTGGCCTTCTTCTGTACGGAATTCTGCACAACGTGCTGTATAAAGGATTGTACCTCCACGCTCGATTGTATCAGATACATCTTTTGCGCTCATGTCAATAATCTCTTCGTTTAACAGACCATTGTATCCTTTCAGAATACCTTTTACATTTAATCCATTGCTTAAACCTCTTCTGACAACTGCACGAATTGCAGCATTCATTCCAGGTGCGTCACCACCGCTGGTAAGGACACCAATGGTTTTTATCTTGTTTTCTGCCATCTTTTCTTCCTCCATCTTCTGAATCTATCTCATTTTTACTATACACATATTCGGGTATAGTTTAGCGCATTTCTATAAGTTTTTCAATCCTCTTTCTACAACTTTAACATTGGTTTTACCATATTTTTCGTACATATAGTTCAGCCATGAGTCCTGAATTTGTGCATGATATCCAACCGGAAGCTTCTTTATGGCCTTTACGTCTTTCAGGTAGATCACAACAGCACTGTCACCCGGTGAACGTCTGAGGTCTGCAAGCAGTTCCTGAGATTGCTGTGTGTAGCTTTCTTTATTGTCAAACTGTATCCAGATTTCCCTTGGCATATTGTCAAAGGGACGGATTTTTTCAAGGATCAGTTTACTGGCGCGATCGTCCTCTGCAGATACTCTGCCCTGAATAAATACTCTGCCTTCTTCATTCAGGAACTGCTGACTTTTCTCATAATCTCTGGGGAACACAACTACCTCCACTGTTCCTACCAGATCCTCCACTGTGAGGAATGCCATAACCTTATTATTCTTTGTATATTTGATGGTTTTATCCGTAATCATTCCACCGATAATTACTTTCTGACCATCCATGACTTTCGGAAGATTTGTTTCTTCATCCTGCTGAAAATCAGAGGTTTTCGCAGAAATGGTTTTCTCCATCATTCCCCGGTAATTTTCCAGAGGATGACCACTGAGGTAGATTCCCAGAACTTCCTTCTCATATCCCAGAAGTTCCTCTTTTCCGAATTCCTCCACATCGGGCATACGGATTTCAAATTCTTTCTTGTCCTCCTCGCTTACCAGATCAAAAAGGCTCATCTGGCCTGCCAGTGAATTCTTCTTATCCTGACTGATACTGTCTGAAATCTTCTGATAAACCAGCATTTTCTGGCGGCGGTTACCATCCAGGCAATCCAGCGCACCTGCTTTGATAAAGTTTTCTACTGCTCGCTTATTCATCTGCGGAGAGTTTCGTTCCATAAAATCCTTCAGGGAACGATATTGTCCGTTCTCTTCCCTCTCTCTTACCAGGCTTTCAATAACCGGACGTCCCACACTCTTTATAGCGGACAGACCATATCGGATCGCACCGTTATCTACAGAGAATCCGTACATTCCACAGTTCACATCCGGCGGCAGGATCTTAATCCCCATCTGTCTGCAGACCAGAATATATTCTGCAACCTTATTGGGAAAATCAATAACCGATGTCATTAATGCGGCCATAAATTCCACAGGATAGTAATATTTCAGATATGCAGTCTGATAGGAAACAACTGCATAGGCTGCTGCATGGGACTTATTAAAAGCATATTTGGCGAAATCAATCATTTCATCATAGATTTTATTTGCCGTTGCCTCATCAATTCCATTTGCAATACAGCCTGGAACTCCCTCTGCTTCATTTCCGTAAACAAAGTTCTGGCGCTCCTTTTCCATGACAGAGGCCTTCTTTTTGGACATTGCACGGCGCACCAGGTCGCTTCGGCCCAGAGTATAACCTGCCAGGTTACGAACGATCTGCATAACCTGTTCCTGATAGACAATACACCCATAAGTAGGCTTCAGGATCGGCTCCAGCTGAGGGCAGTCGTAACGGATGGTATCCGGACGGTTTTTGCCCCGGATATACTGAGGGATAAAATCCATGGGGCCCGGGCGGTAAAGAGAAATTCCTGCGATCACATCTTCCAGACTCTGAGGCTTCAGTTCCTTCATGAAGTTTTTCATTCCCGCACTTTCAAGCTGAAATACACCATCAGAACGACCGGTGCCAAGGGAATCCAAAACCTTTTTATCATCATAATTGATTTTCTGCATGTCCAGAGTCACTCCTGCATCCTTCTGGATCAGCTTTACTGCATTCTGGATCACAGTCAGGGTACGAAGTCCCAGGAAGTCCATTTTCAAAAGTCCCAGCTCTTCCAGTGTTGTCATGGTAAACTGTGTGACAATGGAACCATCCGACGCTCTGGAAAGCGGTACATATTCAGAAACATCTTTCTGACTGATAACCACACCGGCAGCATGCATGGAAGTATGTCTTGGAAGTCCCTCCAGACGTCTTGCCATATCGATCAGATAATGAATTTCATCCTGCTCTTCATATGCTTTTTTCAGCTCAGGGTTCATAGTAAGGGCTTTATCTATAGTAATATTTAATTCCTGCGGGATCATTTTCGCAATGGAATCCACCTGTGCATAAGGCATATCCAGTACACGGCCCACATCCCGGATCACACCACGGGCTGCCAGCGTACCAAAAGTAACGATCTGAACCACACAATCATCCCCATATTTACGGCGGACATATTCAATAACCTCCTGCCTTCTTTCGAAGCAGAAGTCAACGTCAATATCAGGCATAGATACTCGTTCCGGATTCAGAAATCGCTCAAAGAGCAGATCATAGCGAATAGGATCAAGCTGTGTGATGCCCAAGGTATAAGCAACCAGACTTCCCGCTGCAGAGCCACGTCCCGGTCCTACCATAATGTCATGATCGCGGGCATATTTAATAAAATCCCATACTATAAGGAAGTAATCCACGTAGCCCATATTTTTTATAGTAGATAATTCGTAATTCAGACGAGCTTTTAATTCCTCTGTAACCGGCTGATAACGTTCCTCCAGTCCCTCGAAGCATAGCTTGTTCAGATATTCCCAGGATGTAAGACCATCCGGCACATCGAATCTTGGAAGCTTGGTCACGCCAAATTCAATCTCAACATGACATCTCTGTGCAATCTTATGAGTATTCTCCAGGGCCTCCAAAGCATATGGGAAAAGTTCTGCCATTTCTTCCGGGGATTTCACATAATACTGGCCGCCCTCATAACGCATTCTGTCCTCGTCTGCCAGTTTCTTGTTTGTCTGCAGACAGAGAAGAATATCATGAGGATCAGCATCCTCCGCCCTTGTATAATGCACATCATTGGTTGCCACAAGGTCAATCCCTGTTTCTTCGTGCATACGGAGAAGTTCCTGATTTACCAGTCTCTGCGCAGGAATTCCATGATCCTGTAATTCCAGGAAGAAATTGCCTTTTCCAAAAATATCCTGATAACGAAGAGCTGCTGCCTTTGCATCTTCGTACATTCCTCTCTGAAGATACCTGGCCACTTCACCTGCAAGGCAGGCACTTAAGGCAATAATCCCTTCATGGTACTCTTTTAATACCGCAAGATCTACTCGCGGTTTATAATAGAATCCTTCTGTAAAACCCTTGGACACAATTTTCATCAGATTTGCATAACCCTGATTATTCTCTGCCAGAAGAACCAGGTGGTAATATCTGTCTTCGCCGCTTCCTGCTTCACGGTCAAATCGGGAGCCGGGGGCTACATAAACCTCACATCCCAGAATCGGATTGATTCCCTCGGCTCTTGCTGCACGATAAAAATCAATCACACCATACATAACTCCATGATCTGTGATCGCCGCACTGTCCATGCCAAGTTCTTTGACACGGGCTACATATTCTTTTATCTTATTGGAACCATCCAGCAGACTGTATTCTGTATGGACGTGAAGATGTGTAAACTCCAACTCTATTTCTCTCCTGTTCTAATATCTGCAATTTTATCGCAGCATATTTTTATAAATTTAACTGAATCAGGTAAGTCCCATGCTTCAATTGCGAAAAGCAATAATCATTGGGTGGGGACTTGCTTGTCTGTTACTATTTCGCGTAGATTCTCTTGTCCTTAATCTCTACTTTGCCTTCCTTCATCAGATGGCCAATGGCACGTTTAAATGCTCCCTTACTCAGACCAAATTCTCGCTGGATCACTTCCGGTGATGCCTTGTCATCAAATGGAAGAACACCTGCAAATTCATTGATTACTTCAAGGACATTCTCCGCATCCTCATTGATCTGAAGATATGCTTTCTGACGATCTGTGACGTTCATTTTTCCGTCTTCTTTTACTTCGCTGACACGCAGCTCAAGGATCTTGCCCGGGCGGTATTTTCCCTTGGCTTCTCTTGCAGGGATCAGTGCAGAATATTTATCATCAACTGCCACAAATACACCGAATCTGTCACTGATCTCATAAACACGGCCCTTCACCATATCTCCCACTACATAAGGAGTTCTGGTGGAAAGATAATGATAAACCTTCATAGTTGCGCAGAGACGACTGCTCTTGTCAATATAGAGTGCTACCAGCACATCTTCTCCCTCTCTTACTTTCAGAGTCTGCTCATGATATGGAAGCAGAAGGTCTTTCTCCAGTCCCCAGTCAAGGAATGCACCAATCCTTGTTACCTGAGAGACTTTCAGAACTGCTGTCTGACCTACCTGAAGCTTCGGTTCTTTTGTTGTTGCAATAAGACGATCCTGAGAATCCTTGTAGATAAATGCTTCAATGCTGTCGCCTTCCTTTGTTCCTTCCGGAACCTGTCTGGACGGAAGAAGAACACGATTCTTTGCATCTGCCTGCATATCCTCACCCAGATATACACCAAAATCTACGGACTTTACTACTGTTAATTTCTGTTTTTTTCCTAACTCAATCATATAATCTCCATTTCTGTTGTGATAGTATCTTTTTAAAGAAAATTAAAAATATACTATACTTTCATCATCCTCTGACATTAGCTTTATATTTCAGTATAACATAAATAATAAAGGCGGCACAATGCCGCCTTATTATTTTTTATTATCTTATTTTACGTTACTGTTCACTATAGATCAGGATGTATTTTATTCCAACTCGATTTCACATACACTCAGACAGATTCTTTATCGTGTATTATATATTCTGCATCCACTTGCACGCCAGTTCCATCCAGGACTGGCACTCTTTCTGCACGCAGCCTCCGTCTTCATAGCTTGTCTCTTCATTTGCAAGACTCAGTCCATGTCCGCCAACCGGATAAATATGCATCTCTACAGGTATTTCCAATTTACGCAGTGCGTTAAAAAACAACAGAGAATTCTCTACAGGAACACAGTCATCCGTCACTGTATGCCACAGGAATGTTGGCGGTGTATCTCTGGATACCTGGAATTCCAGGGACTGTTCTTTTCGTTTATCCAGATCATTATAATCCTCTCCAAGCAGACATTCAAAAGATCCTGTATGTGCAAATTCACCGGAAGTAATTACCGGATAACTTAAGATCATACCGTTTGGCTTCACCATTTCTGAATCTATTCCAAGTGTTTCTGCAATAAAATTTTTCTTCCAGAAAACACCCAGACTTGCTGCCAGGTGTCCTCCTGCTGAGAACCCCTGAACTACGATCTTATTCACATCAATATGAAATTCTGCCGCATTCTCTCTTAAGAAAGCAACTGATTTCGCAAGCTGCAAAAGTGCCAGCGGATATCTGGCAGGTTCTACACTGTAGCGCAGAATCACCGCATGATATCCTTTTGCCAGATACTGCATTGCAATCGGTTCTGCCTCTCTGTCAGAAGTCATTGTATAACCGCCACCCGGACAGATTACAACTACCGGACGCTTTCTGTTAATGTTCATTTCAATTGAATTATCTAGGAAATAAGTATATAAATCTGCTGTTTCTTTATATCCGTCTACTTTAATTGCAATCTTTTTATAAATCATAGGTTCCTCCCGTATATACAAAAAATCTCCCGGCTGTTCAAAAGAAGCTCACTCTTATCCGGGAGATTTTTTATACCTATAACAAGTTCATATCTTTTATTTTCAGATCACCGATTATTTATTTCCCTGTCCATAATATGCATTT
>ENA-OOZG01002445-OOZG01002445.1-human-gut-metagenome-genome-assembly--contig:-NODE-2445-length-11558-cov-3.335217_pt1 | contig 11558 bp, 9 predicted proteins | sample MGYA00241706_ERZ501384 | MGnify/ENA primary metagenome ERZ501384 (study PRJEB25962, sample SAMEA2042742) | human gut metagenome | biome: human gut; feature: human-associated habitat; material: faeces... | reverse complement strand
TGCCCGGGGGTCCAGCAGCCATGTTGCCGCATAATGGCTGTCTGTGACCCGGAACATCGGCGGCTCCTCCTCAAAATCAATTTCCAGCGCATAAGCATTGCGGCTGGCAAAGGCATCGCCCTTCGGCGGATGGAGAAGAGACGGCGGCATTCCCGGGATAGACGGCAGGCTTTCTTTTCCCCTCGAAAACGCCGGTATGGAACGCAGCAGTCCCCACGTATACGGATGACGGGGATCATAGAAAATCTCATCCACGGTTCCAATCTCTACTATTTTTCCCGCATACATGACCGCTACCCGGTCTGCGATCCGCGCTACAACGCCAAGGTCATGTGTGACAAAGACCGTCGCCGTTCCCAGTTTTTTCTGAATTTCCCGAAGCAGGTCCAGAATCTGTGCCTGAATCGTCACATCCAGCGCTGTCGTCGGCTCATCAGCAAACAGAATTTCCGGATTGCCCGCCAGCGCAATCGCCAGTACGATCCGCTGCCGCATTCCGCCGGAAAAGTGATACGGATATGCCTTTTTCCGCTCTTCTGCCTGCTCGATTCCCACCAGCTGCATCAGTTCTGTCACTCTCTGTTCCACTTCTTCTTTTCCCATGTCTTTCTGATGCGCCCGCACTGCCTCTGCAATCTGCGCTCCGACTGTCATCGTCGGATTTAACGAAGTCATCGGATTCTGGAAAACCATCGAGAACAGTTTTCCCCGCAGTTCCCGCATTCTTCGCTCCCCGTATCCTGCAATTTCTTCTCCATTGACCAGAATTTTTCCGTTTTTGATCTTTGCATTCTCCGGCAGCAGCTTCATAATGCTTTTGCAGAGCACACTTTTTCCGCAGCCTGACTCGCCTACAACAGCGAGCACCTCACCTGCATTCAGGGAAAAGCTGACATCGCGGACCGCCTGTACTTCCCCCTCATCCGTAAAAAAGCTGACGGAAAGATGTTCCACTTTTAATCGTTCCTTCATTCCATTTTTCTCCTGTACAGACAAAAAGGAGGTAACCATACCTCCTTCGTCTGCTTTTTTGTTTTTATTCTTCGATTGTCCAGTCCTGAATATTCCAGAAAATACCAACGCCGTGGTGGCCCAGCACCGTGTCTTTGGAAATGCCCTGAATACCGGAATCTGCCACATAATTTGCATCAATATAACAGATGAATGCATAGGCCGGATCTTCTGCCAGTTCTTCCTGGAATTTTCCATAATATTCTTTCCGCACTTCCGGATCGTCACTCTGACGGGCAAGAGACAGATACTCATCTACTTTTTCATTGGAATAGCTCGAATAATTTGCCCCTTTGTCCGTGCCGAAAACCTTATATGTATGATCGTCCGCATCGAACGGGCTTCCCCAGCCGATCAGGCAGGCCATCTGTCCGCCCCAGTCCATCTGTGCCGGAATTTCTACGGTACAGTTGATTCCGGTTTCCCGGAGCTGCTGTGCTGCTGCCTGGGCAATATCAATGCGGTCCTGCTCACCGGACATCACGCTGATGACAAAACCGATTTCTTCGCCGTCCCGCTCATAGAAACCATCGCTGTTTCTGGTGCATCCGGCCGCTTCCAGAATTTCCTGTGCTTTTTCCGGATTGTAATCATAATGTTCTACGTTTTCGTTATTGTAAATGTTCCGCTGCAGTGGACTGTATGCCGCCATTCCCTCGCCAAGAAGCACAGAATCGATAATGGCCTGGCGGTCAATCGAATAACAGACGGCCGGAATGATGTCCCTGTTTTTCGTCCAGTAATCATTCGCAAAGTTAAATAAGATTCCGCGGTAATCTGCCGTTGTCATATCGTAGCAGGTAAAACCGTCTTTTTCTTTGAAATTCTGCGCATTTTTCGGGTCAAGCAGCGCCAGATCCAGTTCGCCGGATTCCAGCTGCATCGCCTGTGCATTATCATCTGGTACAATTTTGAAAATGACCTTGTCAATCTTTGGTGCCCCAAGGTAATAATCTTCATTTTTTACCAGAACAATCGACTGGCCTTCGTCCCAGCTCTCCAGTTTATACGGGCCGGTTCCAACCGGTGCACGGAAGAAATCCGATTCCTGCATGTTTTCACCTTCCAGCAGGTGCTTCGGCAGGATGGCCATCGTCATGTATTCCAGGAAAGCCACGTTCGGCTCGGAAAGGCGGAAGGAAACGGTGCTGTCATCTATAACTGTAATCTCTTCTACATCCTCATAATTTGGTGCATTTTCAGATCCGTTTTCCGGATCCATGATCGCTTCGATGGTGAATTTCACATCGTCCGCCGTAAATTTTTCTCCATCATGCCATTGGATGCCGTCCCGGATATGAAAGGTGTAGGTGCAGGTTTCTGCATCGTACTCCCATTTTTCTGCCAGACCCGGAACAATGTTGTCATCCGCATCGTGTGCGGTCAGTCCGTTGAACAGCAGCAGATTAATTTCACCGTGCTCATCCATCGCCGGATTAATCCTGGTATAATCAGCAGAACCGTAAACCAGGGTCGTCTCTTCCTCCCCTGTCTGGCCGGAAGAAGCTTCCGTCTCTGTTTTCGACAAATCTGTATTGTTGCTGTTTTTCCCGCTGTCCTGACCGCATGCCGCAAGGGATGCTGCAAGAGACACCATCAGCATCAAAGATAATATTTTCTTTTTCATCCTTTTCCTCCCATTTTCAGACCGTTTTTACCCGGACTGACCGCTTTTTTGCTTTGTACTCCCATGATCTGCGCGCCTGATCCATGTACTGTTCGTTCATTATATTTGATATTTCAAGCTCTCACAAGCCGGGTGGGGGGATATTTTTTTCTTTTCTCGTAAAGTTAATCGTCTCATGCAGAGGGAACTGCTCCGCATGCCAACATAAAACATGACCTTGATCAGGGGACTCTTCCTCTGCATCAAAGTCATGTTTGTTTTCCTATGATTTTAAAATTTTACAGCATATTGATAACAAATCCAGCCAGCATTGTGGACAGAACCGTAATAACCGTAATTCCTCCCACGACATACGGCACGTTTAAGGTATCTTCGATAAACGCTTTCTCCTCCGGTGTCTCTCCGACCGCATCGCCGACCTCGCGGCAGATGACCACGTTGCTCGGGAATCCGAGGAACTGCTCGACACCGATGCCGACAGCCAGATCCTTGTCGCCGACAAGTTTCCAGGTCGGAAGAACCCATCCAACCAGTGCAACACCGATCAGAGCCGCGGCAAACAGAACGATGGTCTGGAATGCCATGGTACCGAGATCACTTAAGGAAACCTTCGCCAGAGACGGGATGATGGAGCCAAAGACAGCAACCATCATAAGGCCGTAGGAATTCGATTTCTGCAGCGGTTTTGTCGGAACGAGTCCGGAAGCGGCACAGACAACGCCGAGAAGCAGCGCCCAGATGCTGTAGTTGATCGGAGTCAGATCGCCAAGGATGTGGGCAACCCAGGAACCGGCTGCAACGAGCGCCATCATGACGTTGGCGGAATACCATTCTTTGTGTTTATCTGCAAAGGAAACTTTTGCGGAAGCACCGTTTCCGGTCTCCTGCTTTTTAAACTGCGCCGGATTCTCGCGGTATGCTTTCAGCAGTTTTTTTCCGTAACGGATACCCATGGCAGATGCGATCGGCGCACCGACGAATTTCTGTACGGAATAGATGACTGCACAGAGTGCTGCCGCCGTTGCCAGTCCTTTTTCTGCTGCGGCGCTTGCCATCAGCGAAGTTGCCATTGCCGCACCGTTGATAACCGGCATGCCGACGAGCATAGTGTCAAATCCGATGATCGGGGATACCAGAAACATCACAAGGCAGGACGCCAGCATACAGAGTGCCACCATTAATACGGTTCTCCACTCCTCGATCAGCTGTTTCACGTTCAGGGTAGTACCCATGTTGAACAGTACCATCGCAATTGCCAGTTTTGATAACGCCGTAAGGCCTCCCTGGTCGATGATGTCCGCCGGGATCAGTTTCGTCAGAAAGCCTACCAGGAACAGGAGCATGACGACCATCATTCCGGACAGCTTTCCTTTTGTAATTTTACCGACAATGTCGCCAAGTGCAAACACGATCAGAACAATCATGAAGCTGGAGAACATTGCGTTGTTTGTTAAAATCTCAGCCATTTCTTTTTCTCCCTTGCTCTTTTTAATTTGAAATTATACATAATTTTCTTTTATTTTGCAAGTTTTATCCAGTTTTTATTTTATATTTTGCATATTTATGCAATCCTTCCAATTATCCGCGCCACAAGCTCTCCGGCATGATAGAAGTCATCGAGATGCAGATATTCTTCGGTCGAATGATTCTTGAAATATCCTGTTGCGATACCGACACAGGTGATTCCCTTCTGATTGAAAATATTGCCGTCCATACCGCCGCCTCCGCCGTTGATCTGCGGTTCGATTCCCATCTCTTTCAGGGATTCCGTGACGATCTGAATCATCTCGGAATCCTCCGGGATGAAGAACGGCAGGAAGGTGTTTTCTCTTTTAAATTCCACACGCGCACCGCGCTTTTCTGCGATTTCACGGCAGTGCGACTGGAAATACGCTTCATAGCGGTCGAGTTTTTCTCCCGACCGGCTCCGCATCTCTCCGCGCAGGATTGCGTGGTCGCAGACAACGTTCATTGCCTCGCATGTTTTGGACCAGAGGTGAGAAAAGTTCGACGTTGTATTTTCATCCAGTCTTCCCGTCTCCATCGTTGCGAGCATTTCCGCCATAATTTTTGCCGCATCAATGCCTTTCTCCGGCTCATTTCCCGCATGGGCTGCCTTGCCGAAAACCTGTGCTTCCAGAAGGGCACGGCCCGGCGCACCATTTACAATTCGGCCGATGCGTCCCGGGGAGTCGAGCACATACATCGTTTTTGATGTCAGCAGGCTTACATCGAATGCTTTTGCACCGTACAGACCGGCCTCCTCGCCGACCGTAAAGAGGATCTCCAGTTTCGGAAGCGCCTTCCCGGATTCAATCGCCTGACGCACGCCCTCTAAAATGGCTGCCACACCGGACAGATCATCCGCCGCCAGAATCGTGTCGCCCGAAGAACGAAGGATTCCATCCTCCTCCACCGGTTTGATTCCAATGCCGCCCGGCACACGGTCCATATGGGAACAGAAACAGACAACACCGTCCCGCTCTCCTTCCCGAACCGCCAGAATATTGCCGCACACGCCGCCAAACGTAGCCCCGGCCTCATCCCGCGTAATCGCAAATCCCATCTGCTCCAGTTTTTTCACCAGATGCTCTGCAATCTCCGTCTCCTGACCGCTCGACACATCAATCCGCATCAATTCGGTCAGTTCATCTAACATACGTTGATTTTTCATTTCTTTTCCACTCTCCATTCTTGAAAAAAATTTTCAAAAACAATTCTTCTACATCTTACCATTTGCCTTTCGTCCTTAATAGGTGTAAAATTATGCCATAATTCATTTTTATGTCTTTAATTCTCGGAAAGGAATTTTATATATGAAAATCGGCGTAACAGGTTCTGACCATATCTGCGACAGGATTCAGAAAACGCTGGAGAAGCGCATGCCAGACCTTGAAGTGGTCTACCGGCGTTCCAACGATTACCGGTACGGTCTGGAAGCGGCTGCCCAGTTTCAGAAAGGGAAAGTATCCGGCATTATTTTTACTGGGCCGACCAACTATCACTATGCTTTAAAGCGGCTGGAGCCAAACGTTCCCTGGACCTTTCTTCCGCACAATCAGGCTTCCATCTTAAAAGCGCTGGCGGAATCTGCTGTCCGTTATTCCTGCGTGCCGGATGTCATCAGTATCGATATGTATGAGGAACAGCTTGTGCAGGAAACGCTGGAAGAGATCGGCATTTCCAATGGCCGCGTCCTTGTGGCACACGGCTCTTCTCCCGATCAGGGCGATTTTCAGGATGCCCTCACGGATTTTCACCGTTACAACTATTTTCACAACGGGGCAAAAATCTGCTTTACCAACATGGAAAAAACGTATGAGGCACTGTCGGCAGAAGGCATTCCCTGCATCCGCATCTCGGTTTCCGAGGATGTAATTCTGGAACAGGTTTATCATCTTCAGTTTCTGGAAAATACGGCGCAGAAGAACCGCGGGCAGAGTGCTTCCGTGCAGATCTATTTTGATTATTCCTTTGATCAGGAGACGGATCTTTCGCTCCGGGAATGGGAGAAGATTCATTATCAGAATGAGATGCGCGAGCTGATCTACTCTGCCGCCCACCGCATGGGGGCTGCTGCGTTCTCCGAGGGCGCTTCTATTTTTTATATCATGTCATCCCGTCCGGTTCTGATGCGGGAATTTATTCAGAACGGGGAATATCAGAAGATTCTGTTTCACGGACAGCAGACGCCGCACAACCGGCTGTGGATCGGCATCGGCTACGGTGATACTCCCATGGAGGCGAAATCCCGCGCGGCGATGGCGCTCAACCACTCGATCGCGGACCGCTCCGGCGCGAACTATATTGCGGAGGATGAGCATCAGTTTACCGAAATTAAGATCAATGACCCGACCGATCACACGGCGTATCTTCTGCACCGGCTTCACATCAGCAGCAGTACGTATGAAAAACTGAAAGAGATTCTGCGGTCACATGATCAGGTAATCACTTCCGCACAGCTCGCTGCAGATATGGGGATCACGGAGCGGAGCGCCAACCGGCTGATTCTGCGGCTGGAACAGGAAAACTGTGTGACCACGATCGGCAAAATCAGCGGCGGCAGGGGACGGCCGGCACGGATTATGAAAATCACTTTATAAAACATAAGAAATGGAGAATGTTTATGGCTAAAAGAACGGAACAGGCATTTGCCTATCTCGAGAAAAACGAACACAGTATGATGGAGCTGCTGAAAAATCTTGTCTCCATTGAAACGCCTTCGGCTGATCGCGAGGCGAATGAGCGGATTGCGGCGCATCTTGATACATACTGTGATGCGCTTGGTATGGAGCGGGAGATTCATCATTTTGAGAAGGCCGGTCCGACGTTTGCGGCATGGACTCGGCCGCAGGAGAAGAAGCCGATTCTTCTGCTCGGACATATGGATACGGTGCATGCGGTCGGAAAATTTGGGCCGGAACCGTTTCTTGTGAAGGATGACCGCGTGTACGGCCCTGGCGTTTATGATATGAAGGGCGGCGATGTCATTGCGCTGTTTGCGCTCCGCGCGCTGAATGCTGTCGGATATGAAGACCGCCAGATCAAGCTGGTTCTCACTGGTGACGAGGAAGTTGCCCACGCGTTTTCCCACGGCGAGGCCGGAAAGCTTGTCGAACAATATGCCAGCGGCTGTGAGGCGGCGTTTAATCTGGAATCGAGTTATACCAACGGTGAAGTGACTACGAGAAGAAGCGGCGGCGCGATCATCCGCGTGAAAGTAAAAGGAAAAGCTGCTCATGCCGGAAAGGAACCGCAGAAAGGCGCGAGTGCGATTCTGCAGGCGGCACGCATGATTACAGAGATTGAAAGCCGCTCCGTTTTCGGCTATCTTTCCTTCAATTGCGGCCGCATTTCGGGCGGAACCGGCGCTAACGTTATCCCGGATTCCTGTGAGTTTTCCATCGGCATCCGCTATGCGGCAAATGCTCAGTATGAGGAAGCCATCGCTTTCTTAAAAAATCTCTGCGAACACGTCACCGTTCCGGGCACAAGCTGCACGATGGAACAGAACGGCTACTACCCAGCCATGGAAATGGTCGACGGCGCTGACCACCTCCTCTCCCTCTACCAGGAAAGCTGTAAACTCCTCGGCGAACCAATCCCGCAGGGCATCCAGCAGAGCGGCTGCTCCGACACTTCCTTCGTCACCCGCATCGGAATCCCCGCCCTCTGCAGCCTCGGCATCCAGGGCTCAGGCGCACATTCACTTGATGAGTATGCGATTCCGTCGTCGCTGCTGACACAGTGTAAAAAGCTGGTAGCTACGATTTTGGCAATGTAAACTGCTCTGCGGTTCTTGACAAATAATGCACTATATTTAACAAAAAAAGAAACGGGTTTTTTGTCCGGTAAGCTCATCAGGAGCCGAGGGAGTTGCTCGTTTCTTTTTTTGTTATCCTATTTTCTTTACCCTATCACATCCGTAACCGCATTCACCGCTTTCGCCACAAAGCTGATCGTCTTTTCATTGAACACTTCCCCGTCTTTTGAGATCGAAACGTGTGCCAGTCCGATCTCATCTTTCTCGCTCGCTTCGGTGCTGCCCATGAGAGTAGTCCATTTGATCTGGACATCGTCGGCGGTGATGGCGTGGTCGCATGTTACGATGTACTGTGCTTCATCGAACAGCGGCGAATTGGATTCCGCATAGACGATGATGTCGTTGTTTTTTTCCTGATAGACGCGCACGGTGTAATTCACCAGGTCTTTTTCATCCGTGATATAGTCCTTATTCGGCGATACGGTTTCTTCGCAGATCAGGCTGGCGTCTTTTGGAATTGTATTGTTCTCTTTCTTTTTTGTCATTCCGATCATCAGCATACAGTTGCAGAGTGCTGCGATCAGAACTGCAAGCAGCAGGATTTTTATTCTAGGTTTCATTGTTTTCTCTTCCTTTTCCCATGTCATAGTTTGTCACTGATGTTTCATTTCCATTATACATGATTCCCCCAAAATAAGAAACGTTAAAATACGTCCGTCCCCATAAAAGCTTTTTTGAAAAAATTTCTCAAAGAAAAAGGATTCCAGATTCTAAAGAAAAAATTTTTACGCTTCTCAATAACAGAAGTGAAGAAAAGCAGTACGCCTTTCTGATGACGGATGTCGACAATTTTCATCTGATCAACGATTACTGGGGTTATGAGATGGGTACGAACATTCTGAATTTCATCCTGAAAAAGCTGGAACTCTTTCCGCAGACACTCTTTGTGAACCGCTATCACTCCGATATCTTTGTCGGCATTATCGATATCACCGGGCAGGATCCGGCCGTGGTGCGGGAAAAGATTTCCGCCTATCACAAGCAGGCGATCCGCGAAGTGCTGGAATCGTACCCGCTGAATTACATGACGCTGAACACTGGCGTCTATTATCTGAATGACACGGACACACCAACGGAGGAAGTCATCTCTCATGCCAACATTGCGCGGCGGCGTGCGAAGGAAACTTCCACCTGCGTCTTCGAATACAACGCCGAGCTTTCCAGCACGGAACAGAAGCGCGCGGAGACCATTCATTCCTTCCAGAATGCCCTTGCGAAAAAAGAATTTCAGATTTATTTCCAGCCGAAAATCAGCGGAAAAACGCAGGAAATTGCAAGCGCCGAGGTGCTGGTACGCTGGCTGCGCGAGGACGGCACGCTCTGGTTCCCGGACAGCTTTCTGCCGATTCTGGAGGAGACCGGAGAGATTGAGTCGCTCGACTATTATGTGTATAATGCTGCTTTCCAGTGGCTCGCTGACCGCCGGGAAAACGGACTTCCGCTGCTACCGCTCTCGCTGAATGTGTCGCCGGTTCATTTCCGCAAGATCGATACGTTCACACAGCGGATCACACAGCTGCTCGATCATTATCAGATTCCTTCGAAGTACCTGGTTTTTGAGATCACAGAAACAACGTACATTCATAACATTGATGCCGTCAACCAGATGATCCGCTTTTTCCACGACCGGAATATCCGCATTTCCATGGACGATTTTGGGTCTGGATATTCGTCCTTAAATTCGCTGAAGGATATTCTGTTTGATGAAGTTAAAATTGACAAACATTTCCTCTCGGCGGGTCTCTCCGAAAAAGGAAAAATTGTGCTGGAAGAGATGTTTCATCTTTTAAAACGCACAGACAAATGGATTGTCTGCGAGGGTGTGGAGACGAAAGAGATGGTAGATTTTCTGATCGCCGAAGGATGCGACGAGCTGCAGGGATTCTATTATTATAAACCGATGGAACAGAAAAAATTTGAAGAGCTGATCGCTTGACAAAGTCCGAATTCTATACTATGTTTATCTTACCCGGTAGTTACTACCGGTTCAATTCTGTTATCAACTTTGTTGGGAGATATGCATGATGTATTCCATGAAAGAAGCCTGCGTTCAGACAGGCATGTCGTATGAAACCCTGAAATTTTACTGCAAAGAAGGCCTCGTCCCGAACGTAAAACGTGACAGCCACAATTACCGCGTTTTCGACGACCGCGACATCAAATGGATCCAGAGCCTCGGCTGCCTGAAGCGCTGCGGCATGACGCTGGCGGAAATGAAAGAATATCTCGCCTACTGCCTCGAAGGTCCATCCTCCATTCCGGAGCGTAAAGAAATTCTCGCGGTAAAAAAAGAAGCGCTGCTCGCATCGATGGAAAAACTGCAGAAAGCCATCGATTATATCGACTGGAAACAGAATTTTTACGATGATGTCCTGTCGGGAAAAATCGAATATCACAGCAATCTGATTTCCGATGAAGAGATTGCACAGAAGGCACAGTAGTCCTTCCTATCCTATGCAAAAAACGGCGCCGATCTTTTTACAGATCAGTGCCGTTTTCTCATTTTTTCTCTTCTTTCCTCCACCGTCTCCATGCGTCGTCTGTGGAGCTGTTCATTTACTTCGGCTGCGGTCCGCATACTCTGTCCGAAATCGACGATGTGCCACAGGATTTTTGCTCCCAGGATAAAGGATCCGTAGATGGCTGCATCCAGCGGGCCGTACCAGAAATGCCAGTAATGTGCCAGCGGCAGCAATGTGATTTCCAGCAGGCAGGTATGCAACTCTGTTGAATTTATCTCGTCAATCATGTCATCATCTCGTCACGTAAGTGACGTGATTAATTTTCTCGAATATTATATGTTTTTCCGTCTCAGATCCGATCCAGCACTTCCCCAATATCCCCTTTAATGCACACCGCTCTGTCACGGATCAGATCCGGGACACGCATATCGCTGGTGTTGATGCAGACATAAAGATTATCTTTATCTTCTGCTGTCATGCTGAAAAATGGATATTTGATGATTCCCGGCGTGTTGTATCCCACGCCGAGTTCCAGATACAGGATATGGCCTCTGTTGTGACGAAGCAGGAAATCGATGCGTCGGCTGGATGCCTCATGCCAGCCTTTATCTTCCACAAACGTGTCATCCGCGCGCAGATTCATGCTCATCGGTTTTCCGCAGTGTGGGCAGTACGGCACCAGTTCGGATGGGATCCGCATGCTCAGGTTTCCGTTCTCCGGCGGAACAAGGCTTCCGTCTTCCAGGATCTGATACCCCTGGGCAAGCAGCATCTTTCGAATGATTTCTTCATTGTCATACTTTTCCTTGCAGCACGGCTCAGAGCACTGAAACAGGCCGTAATCTCCCTGCGTGTAAAACAAACGGTTTTTATCAAATCCGGCTTTCTGGAAGCAGTGGTCTACATTTGTGGTGATGACAAAATAGCTCTTATTTTTCATCAGGCTGAGCAGTTTCTGGTAAACCGGTTTTGGCGCGTCCTTATAACGGTTGATGTAAATGTATCTGCTCCAGTACGCCCAGTATTCTTCCAGCGTATCGTAAGGGTAGAAGCCGCCAGAATACATATCGTGGAAACCGTATTTCTGGTGAACCTCACATGACTAAAGTCACGTGCTTCCGGCCGCTTTAGGCGG
>ENA-OOZG01002444-OOZG01002444.1-human-gut-metagenome-genome-assembly--contig:-NODE-2444-length-11559-cov-15.349704_pt1 | contig 11559 bp, 8 predicted proteins | sample MGYA00241706_ERZ501384 | MGnify/ENA primary metagenome ERZ501384 (study PRJEB25962, sample SAMEA2042742) | human gut metagenome | biome: human gut; feature: human-associated habitat; material: faeces... | reverse complement strand
ACGGATGTCGTATCTCTTAATATCATAAAACACAAAAGCATTGCACAAATACTTAATATACTTGCCGATGGTTACATGATTGGTTGGGGTCTCATTCGCTGTCAGAAGCTGGCTGACCTTATTCGGAGAAGTCAGGTTGCTGATGTTATCCATCAGGAACTCGCTCAGGCGTTGTAAAACCAAAGTGTCTGGCAAAGCGTACTTCTGCACCAGATCTCTTGTGACGATGGTTTCATAGACCTCTTTGATATAATTTGTTCTGTCTTTTTCGGTTCTGTAAGCATAGGAGCCTGCTAAACCACCCTTGATGGCGTAATCATCAAAGAGCTTATCCTTATCACTAACATCATCATAATATTGGCAATACTCCTGGAAGCTGAACGGAAACACATGAATTTCAATATAGCGCCCAGTAAACAGAGTTGCCAGATCCGCACTCAACAGGAAAGCATTGGAGCCTGTTACATAGATGTCGTATTTTCCCTTAGAGTACAGGCTATTGATTGCCAACTCAAACTTGGGACACATCTGAACCTCGTCTACAAACAGGTAGTTCGTTTTTCCTTCCTGATAATGTTCTTCCACATAGGCGTGTAAGGCATGGTATTCCTTGATTTCTTCATACGCCAAATCCATGAAGTCGATGAAGATAATATTGATGTTTTCAAAATTGCTTTTCAGATACGCAATATACGCCTGCATCAATTTGGACTTACCAGATCGACGAATGCCCGTGATGATCTTGATGTCAGGAGTACCATTCAGTTCAATGATTCTATCGAGATATTTTGCTCTCGTGATTGTTTTCATATAGTCACCCGCTTTCAAAAATTGAAGTTTTTTCATTTCTCGAAACCGCTTCGCTGTACTTATTATACTGTCTGCTAATAGTATATGCAAGATGTCACTTTCAAAAACGCAAATTTTTTTATTTTTTGAAAGCGGAAACTATGTAAAGGCAACCCGAAGGCTGCCCCAGGCATCAAGCCTATCCTGTTTACACAGGTTCATTATCATCTTCATCGACGGAGCTATCTTCATCGTCGTCCTCAAACTCCGGATCGTACCCATAGTCCTCGTCATCGTCCACATAATCAGCATCTGGGTCAGGCTTTGCCGCTTCCTGTGCCTTCTTCTTTTCCTGGACTTTCTTAAATACGAAGAATCCACCACCACAGGCAAGCACAATCAGAGTAAGAATCGCCGGGAGCATATTTGTGGATTTCGGCTTTTCCTCCGGTGTCGGTTCTGTAATTTCAGGAACTGTTTCAACTACTTCCGGCTTTGTTTCCTCAACCGGCTTGGTGAACTCTGCAACTTCTTCCTCGTCCATCAGCTTGAGCAGGTCGGCTTCATCCACCTGATTCAGAAAATGCACGGTTTCCTCGCCCTTATCATCACGGTCAATGATGATATAGAAGTAGTTTCCGTTTTTGGTAACGGCAGTAATGAATTGCTTTCCACTTTTCGTAGGTGAACCAACATCGTCAACCAGAGTCAGATTGCCGTCAGGAGTAAGGGCAGGTTCGCTTGTGTCCGTGTTCTGCATGAACGCACTCATAAACATCATAAGCAGCGCCATATCCATTTCGCTGTTCTGCTCGGCTTTTTCAATCAGTTCCAGATAGTCGCTGTGAACATAACCGTTCTTTTCAGGCACAGTGATCTGATACCAGTCACCCTCAACACCGACTACCACAACTTCCTCGCCGGGGCAGAGCTGGTCGATGATTTCATAATTCATGCCTGCACCGGTACGCACATTCAAACGGGAACCGCTCGTTACTACCTTGCCAGTTCCCATGTTATTATCCTCGGATTCCTCTGCACCGTAAGTCCATTCTTTACCATTGAAAGAGAAAACCACCGTGCCATCCTCATTGACGGTCACGGTGTAGGGAACTTCCTCGGAAGTCTTATCTTCGGTCTTATCAGGGACAGTTTCCACGGTTTCTGCCTTTTCCGTAGTAGTGGTTGTTGCACTCTCATCGGAGTAGGCAAACACCGTTGTCGAAAACACACCCATACACATCGCAAGTGCCAGCAACATGGCACTGAATCGCTTAAATCTCATTCTGCGGTTCCTCCTTATTCATAGTATTGATCGTATCAGGCTTCGGAGCCATATCCGCAGCAAACATACGGAGCAGCTCGGAAAGCTGTTCGGGATTCAGGTTCGCAGCATGAACCATCTCATGGATTTCGGAATTTTCCTCCTCACGGTATCTGCGTTCCAGGTCTTTCACCTTAGCATCCCATTCTGCCCGTTTCTTACGGGCTTTTTCAAGGTCTGCACCTATTCTGTCTAACTTGGCACTCAATCGCCATCCCTCCTTTAGTTTCTGATTCTGCCGAAGCAGTAAAAATGCTGTTGCCAGTAATTCGATTCGATAGAAGCGTAGGAAATGGGGTTTCCGCAGTGGATCATCATACCATTGCCAACATAGATACCAACGTGTGATGCACCGGAGGTATCATAAGTGCCTTGGAAGAAAATCAAATCTCCCGGTTTGGCAGAGCTTTTCGGGATAATGTCGCATACGCCCATCAAACCGTTTGCGGTCAAACGACCAACACTCCAACCGTTTCCGCAGTGATTGATTACATAGGAAACAAATCCGGAGCAGTCAAAGGAGGTAGACGGGCTGCTGCCGCCCCACACATACGGGTATCCCAGATATTTTTCAGCTTCCCGAATCATATTGGCAAATCTTGTGTCTGTCAGCGCTTCGCCCGGAATATCATAATCGGTGTACTCGCCGCCAGGGGTGGCGTAAATGTCATTTCCGAAAATATCCGGTCTGTTGCCCCTTGTCTGAAGCAAAATTCTATATCGCTCCATATCATCTTCCGACAAGCCGGAATTTGAAATCACACTGTTCAAGCCCTTATTTCTGAGCTTCACATTCAGAATATAATATTCGTAATCTTCTTCCTCTGTTGTTGTCTCTCCCGTTTCGGGATCAGTAGAAGATGTTGTTCGTGTACGAATCTCTACTACTTCCGTCAGGGTCAGCTCATATTGTTGCTCAAATAGCCATTGCAGGGTAGCCTGCACCTCATCTCTGGTGTAATCCTCAAACTTCACCGTCAAATACGCCGCCAGCTCATAAGGATTGTGGTTGATTTCATCAAGGTCATACCGGTACTCGTCATATCCGCTATGAGTACGCTCGATATTATTGATTTCATTGCGGAGCGCAGCTTCCAAAGCCTTGTAATCATTGTCCGCACCGATAATATCTTCCTCTTTTGCGGTAAAAGAAGTTCCCAGAACGATCTGTGTGCCGCCTTGGAACATAGCCGAACAAGACGAGAACATCCCAGAGAGAATCATAAAAAGCAGTCCAGCAATCAAAACAAACAGAATCGTTTTAGAGTGTGTGGTGCAAAACTCCGTTACTTTCTCTGTGATGTTCTTGGCTCCCTGAGCTGCTTTGCTCGTTGCCTTGCCTGCACCCTTGGATGCAGAAGCCGTTGTCGAAGCGGTATTCTTACCGGCTTTGGCGGCAGCATAATCCTTTTTGATTGCCCTTTTCTGTTGCCAACGGGAAATGGGATTGGAAGCGGCATCGGGGTTGTCCTTTTTGAACTTCTCATACAGGGCATTTACATTGGCTTTATCCGACTTCTCAACCAGCTTTTCTGCCTTGTCGTAGGCTTTCAGCTTATGGCTGTAAACGGCATGATCGACAGTATAGGCAGTGGATTCAACAGCCTTGGTCGTTTCCTGCGCAGCCTGAACACCGATATTATCATCCGCATATTCCGACACCGCTTGATGTGCTTTTGCTGTCGCCGCCGCCATCGTAGCTTTGCGTGCCATGTGCTTTGAGATGGAAGAGCGCTCGACTTCCGCAAACTTCGCTTTTTCAAACCGGAGCTTTGCTTTTCTGGCACTTCCCGCACTCGTTTCCTGCCGAAGCTTTGCAGAGGATTTTTTCCTGATTCGGTTCACTGCTTGCTCCGCTTTGTCTGCCGCCTGTTCTGCACGGTCAGCAGCTTTCTTCACACGAGAATCTGCAAGGTCATCTTCGGTAAATCGAAGGCGAGTCGGCTTTTTCACCATCGCTTATCCCTCCCTTGTTGCCATCACCTCGTTTAATTTTGTGGTCATGATGCGGTAAAGCTCCGTATCGGTCGGGAAGCGGTCGATGAACGGCAGAATGACATTGCCATAAAACAGAAGCCCTTCGCCCTCACCGGAGTTGGTTACATAGGACAGCTGATGCGGCGAAATGTTCAACCGCTGTGCCAGAATACTTCGGTCATCGCTTGCCTGATTCAGCATATAGATGAAATCAGAGTTTTCGAGGATGTTGGCAATCTCCGGGGAACGAAGCAGGTCTTTGACATTCTGAGTAATACCGGTCGGCAAGCCGCCCCATTTACGGAATCGCTTCCAGATTTCTACGGAATAGGTTGCCGTCTGTTCTTCCTTCAGAAGCAGATGGAACTCGTCAATATAATATCTGGTCGATTTACCGGCAGAACGGTTGGCAGTTACACGCCCCCAGACCTGATCCTGAACGATCAGCATACCGATTTTTTTCAGCTGATTGCCCAGCTCCTTAATGTCGAAGCACACCAGACGATTCTGAATATCCACATTGGTTCTGTTGTTAAACAGTTTCAGAGAACCCTTAACATAGATTTCCAAGGCGGTCGCTACATGGTGGGCTTCCTTTTCGTCCTGTTTCAGAAGGGCATCATACAAATCCTCAAGGATCGGCATATTCTCAGGGGCAGGATTGTCGAAATATCTCTGGTAAATCTGATGCACACAACGGTCGATAACCGTCTTTTCGATAGGCTGCAAGCCATCCTTACTGCCCATAATCAACTCACAGAGGGACAGGATAAAATCAGCTTTCAGTGCTACCGGGTTGTCATCCTCAGAGTAGTTCAGGTTGATGTCCATAGGGTTGATATAGTTGGTACTGGAGGAGCTGATTTTTACCACCTGACCATTGAACTTGTGAACCAGAGCCGCATATTCCGCTTCGGGGTCGCAGATGATAATATCGTCATCCGTAACCAGGAACGCATTGGTGATTTCACGCTTTGCGGAAAAGGATTTACCGGAACCGGGAGTACCCAGAATCAGTCCGTTGGGGTTCTTGAGCTTCTTTCTGTCCACCATGATAAGGTTGTTCGACAGAGCATTCAGCCCGTAATAGAGCGTTTCTCCACCATTCTGGAACAGCTCCTGCGTGGTGAAAGGCACAAAAATAGCCGTGGAACTGGTAGTCAGGCCACGACGAATCTCAATCAGGTTTTGTGCCAAAGGCAGGCTGCTCATCAGTCCGGATTCCTGCTGAAAATCCAAACGACGCAGATTGCAGTTATGCTTCTGGGCGATGCTCTGTGCCTGGAACACATTGTTCTCCAGTTCCTGCTCGGTGCGCCCGGTGTTCAGCACCAGAAATGTCACCATGAACATTCGCTCATTCTGGCTCTGCAATTCTTTCAGAAGTGACTTCGCATCTTTACCATAGGTAGCAAGGTCAGATGGGATAATGTCCATGTCATAGCCAGAACGCACAGCCTTTTTCTGTTCCTCGATTTTGGAACGGTCAAGCTCGGTGATGATTCTCTTGATGGTCTTAATCGCCGCAGTCTGGTCAACCGACTGGATGTGCATGGTCACGATCTGCGTGGATTCCATATCCAGAAAATCCGCCAGCATACGATCAGACAGGTCTGATGCCGTAATTGCCAGATAAGACATCGAACCGAAGATACTGCCCATCTGGAAGGTGCGGTTGGTCTTAAAGGCAAACGCCGTCGGAGCAATGAAGTCCTTTACGGACAGCCCGGATTCCACAAGATACTTCCAATCGAAGAAGAACTTATCATTATCACCCATGTGGAACATAGAGTGCATCAGATGCAGCCGCTCTTTGCCGTTCATGGTAGTGGCAATGACACCCAAACGCCGAAAGTTATTGAGCAGATCGTTTTCGATATGGTTGAGTCTCGGCTTTGCCTGCCGCATGGATTCGGCTTCAATGCCGAATGTCAGGTACTTGGTTTTGGTCAAGCCGTTGTTGCCCTGCGCCAACTGCTTTTTCAGCATCTGGCTATACTCGGCACGGACGGGATTGAAGCTGTCCTTCTTGAACGGGATACGGATACTCTTTTCAAAGCTTTCAGCATCGGTACTCAGGTTCATAAAGGAAAGCTCAAAGTGAATGGAGCTGTCAAAGAAATTCAGGAAACTGCACCACTCATCGAAGATGGCAGTCTTATCTTCCTGCTGTGCCAGCTGATAGTTGATGTCCTGAAACTGAATGGTCTTGGTGTAATAACTGTCAGTGACACGGCAGATGCCATCCGGGAACATTCTCTGAAAGGGAATGGACTGCTGTGCAGTCTGCGGAATACCGTTGTCCTTCTTTGCCCGTTCCACAACAGCTTTAATTTCTCGCTGCTGCTTCCGATTCAGATTTGCAGGCATTTTGATGTTTCTTGCCTGTGGCTTCTTTTTGAAAAACAATTCGTTCAACCTCCTTTTCCAGTTTGTACTGACGCATCAAAGCGTCATAATAGTTGTCCGTCTGATAAGGGCGAACCTTGGGACGAACGAATTTGGTCTGAATGAAGTGTTCTACAACCACTTCCAACGGCTGACTATCCTTTTCATACATTGCCAGAAAGAACAACGGTAACATGACGATCATCATGGACAGTGCTGCAAGGCTCACATTTCCGGTTGCTTTGACCAGAAAGAAAATCGGCACTCCGATGAGCGCCGCCGCACCAAAGCAAAGTAACTGCCGTTTCGTCAGATTGAAGAACACTTTTGTTTTTACCCTCGTCAGGTCACGAGGTACGGGAATATACGCTGCCAAACAATTTCCTCCTTCCCTTAGTGAGCGCTGAATACACCCTTCGCAAGCGAACCAGTCTTAAACAGGGTGAAGCACAAAAGGACGGTGTAGCCCATAACACCCCAGATAGAACCGATGATGTCATCACTGAATGCGATAGACTGAATCAGCACCGCATAAATGCCCACGCAGATCATAATCAGGAATCCCTGGAATCCGATTGCAAACAGCGAACGCAGATAATTCTGTCCGATATTGCTCTGTTCTCTGTTTCCAAAAGTGGAAAGCGGAATCGGGGCAAGGCTGACCATCAGATAAATTTCAATCATTCGACCGTAGACGATCACAAAGATGATGATTGCCAAAGCGGACATCGTGACCTGCACGATAAAGGATTGCAGGAACAAGCCGAGCAAAGGACCCAAATCCATTGCCATCAGCGTTTCTTCCATTGTTTCCAATGCCGAAGCATCTATGGCAGTATTTCCGGATATGATACCGGCGCTTGCGTTTATAACGTGCTGTGTCACATCAAACACAGCCATCGTGATATTGAATGTGTTTGTGATTAACATGACCGCAACAAAAGTCTTGAACACCCATTTGAAGAAGATCCAGGTTTCAAAATTTGCCAGATTGTTGTGGTCAATAATCATCTGAATTAGCTCATAACAGGCAATGAAGGTCAGAATCAAGCCTGCGATTGGGATAATCACTGACTCGGAGATGTTTCGTACCATGGCAAAGACACCCGGCGAAAAATTCGCCGGGGTCATGCCAACGGAGGTTGCTATCTCGCCAACCTGGTTGTTGACGGACTCAAACATCCCCGACAGATTTCCCATAATAGCTGAAACGAGCATTTCTTTCAGCCAGTCTGTGATCTGTTGGAGTATGCTGTCCAAAGGCGATTACCTCCTTGTTTTGTGATTAACCGAACAGTCCGGAGAGCAGAGGTACAAGGGTGGTGCCGATGAGGGCAACACCGCCGCCAGCCATGAGCTGCTTCATGCCCTGGGACTTTGCGCCGGATAGTGATAGGTAATCCTTTGAAATCATCGCCGGATTTTCCCCCACTCTGCACCGAGCGTGCGGCTTTCACCGCACTCGGCGCGCCATCGAATTCAGATGTCAGGGCTTCAAACACAACTTACACACTTCGTTACAGCTTTAAATTCAAAGATTGATGGGCGGCATTTCTGCCAGAACACGAAGCTTGTTTAACTTTGCTAACTGCATTGGTTCAAGATTCAGGAAGTTGAGTAGTCTCTCGATTGTTGGGTTTTGGGATGCGTGGAGAATGGTATGCACATCCTTACATATCAGTATCAGATTTGCATATTCATCGGTTCCGCCTTTGCTGATAGGCACTTTATGGTGACAGTGTATATCATGGGGAGCCATAACTTTTCCCGTGACAGCGCACTTTCCGTATTGTGCCGCATACAACGAAATCCTGTTATCCGCATACTCTATGCTTCTGCCCCTGACCGGATTTCGCATGACCCATAGCATTGTGCCAGTGTCGATTTGCAGATTCTTATGAATCAGTTTCCGACCTTCCGGCGTATACTTGTTAACTGCCTTTCTTTTGTGTTGGGCATTCTTTGGCCTCGCATATCCGATTGGGACGACAGGCCGCTTATGAAGAAATCTAAGCTGTCTGCTTTGCCCATATTTCTGCTTGATAAACCCATCTTTGAGATAACCCGTTTTGGACAAGTCGCCTTTCAGTCTGTTTCGGAGCTGTTTGTTGATATCAAAAGCCAACCTTCCGAAATCGTGTGACGCTTCCGTTGCTATACCGTAGTATTCGTGAAGGCCGGCAACCACAGAGTTGTACTTTTGCAGTTGTATGAACTGTGCATCTTCTGAGGCATGAGCCAGTTTCTTCACTTCTTCCGAAAGCTTTTCATGCGCTTTTTGATATGCTTTGTTGCTCATGTGAGACCGAACAACGTATTTCCTGCCCTTTTTACGAACTTTCAGCTTAAACCCGAGAAATTCAGAATATTGCCGTTTCAGATTCACGATTTTGGATTTATCAGGACTGATATCCAGCCCCAACCTATCCTTTAACCACATTTCTGTGGCTTTGTAGGCTCTGACAGCTTCCTCGTGGGATGTACAGAAGATTTTGAAATCATCTGCGTATCTGACTGCATGCATTTCCTTCAGTTTGCTTGTGCGCAACGCCCTATAAGTATGGCTTTTGATTTTCGTGCCCTGCACGTTATTTTTCGTTTTGAACGCTGTTTTTGTGGGCATTTCTTCCCATTGGGAAGCGATCCACCAGTCCAGTTCGTTCAATACGATATTCGCAAGCAACGGCGACAAGATTCCTCCCTGCGGAGTACCCTTTTGGGGGTACACTTTTTCGCCGTTTGGCATAATAATCGGTGCTTTTAGCATTTCTTTGAGAATGCACAGCAGCTTCTTATCTCGGATTCCCAATGCCCATATTTGACGTATCAGTTTGGTGTGGTTGATGTTATCAAAGAACCCCTTTATATCGAGGTCTACAACATGATACAAATGCTGTACCTGTATCAGCCGCATACATTGTGCGATTGCTGTTTCGGCAGAGCGATTCGGACGAAAACCGTTTGAGTTTTCGCTGAACTTTGCTTCGCAAATGGGTTCCATGACCTGCAAAACGCATTGCTGTACAATACGATCTACAATCGTAGGAATCCCCAGTGGACGCATTTTTCCATTGGGCTTTGGAATCTCCACACGCCGGACGGGGCGTGGGTGATAATTGCTGAATTGTTTTCGTATCAGCCGGACATATTCTTCCTCGCTTAATTCCATGAGGTTTTTTATTGTCCGCCTGTCCACACCAGCGGTATTACTGCCGGAATTCATTTTGATTGTCCGATAGGCAAGCTTGATGTTTTCTTCCCTCTCAATGATTTCCATGAGGTGGGTAAAGAGTTTTCCATCTCTGCTTTTGGCGTACAGACCGTCAAAAACGATTTCCATATCGTAATACTCAGAGTTGCGGATTTTTCTTTTCTTCCGTTTTCTTTCCTGCTGCTCCGAAGTCAACACAGGCACCCTCTCCTTTCGGTTTGGATTTTCTTTGTCATACTCGAAGCTGTGTTTGTTGTGTCTTGTTTTTCTTTTCTGAATTCGACTTGTGGCCGTCCCTCCACCGCTTACTTATTCACGGCTTCACAGGTACCATGCCACTACTCTCACTGGGATAAAGAATGGTTATTGCCCTCTCACGAAGGTATTTCCATCCAACACTTCACAGGCTGCAACTGCCTCCGTGTTCCCAGCTTTCCACGTTCCGATATTCCTATCATGGGACACCTTTATGTCTTTCCTCTAAGCCTGTATCTGGTCATTGATGACCGTACCGCCTGTAACGATACATGGACTTTCATAACAACCAATTTTACTCATCCACAGACACCACCGTGTAAGGTGTACTGCCTTTCGACAGTATCAGCGTTTAGACTTGTACATTCGGAAATTTGTCAGTATTTTCATACATTCTAACCATGGGCATCCGAACCCCGGCATATAGGCAGCACCATCCACCGCTGGACAGATTTCGTGTTCGGTCTGAAAACCGGATTTACGGCTGCTCTCTGCCGACTTCACCGAGCTCTATAACATTGGGGGAAATCCGTTGCATGGACTTCCTGCCATTCGGAGTATTAGGCGGGCGCTTCAAGGCGTTACCCTTTCATTTCACCCATCGGAATATCAGTTCTCCAAAGTTTTGGGCTACATGCCCTTCGACTTTGTGCGTAAGCTTTTCACTTACGAACGTGTCGCACGGTTGTCCCCGCCGTAACCTTCCAGCAGGTTAATGCCGCCCCAGATGGACAGAATCGCGCCGATGGCGACGACGAGGGATTGAAGCACCGTGACCGCCTGATTGAAAAAAGCCATTCTTTTTTGAGCCGGATATCGGGTTTATCGCGCAAAACCGGATGAAAAAAGCGCCTGCATCCTCCTGCAAGCGCGCTCCCGTCCGGCTTTCTCCTTTTTCATATTTTGTTTTCCGGTTCTGCGCACAAGGCATACCGGGGCGGAGAACGCCCCCGCATCATGCCGCGCAGCATAATTGGTTCCTTTCACATTTTCCTCCTGTTATTCGAGGGACAATTCATCCCCATTTTCCTCTGCGTCCACCTCATACACATCCGTCACCGTATTCGCCTTGACCTTCATCCGCCTTCGGATAAACCGCTCCACGTCAAAGGCGTTCTTCGGGTCTGCGTCGGACAGATATTTGTAATGCGGATGCTTTGTAATGTCATACTTGCTCGACAGAAACGGGCGCACGCCGCGAAGCTGCAAGATGCACTTGCCGCCGTCCAGCACTTCAAGCTCATCCACGGTCAACAGACTTTTCCCGAGTTTCTGGTAATTCAGGCTGTGCGACGTTTCGCGTCCCCTCGATTCGCCTGTGTTGTAGGTGTCGATGGTCTCTCGCCCAAGCGCTTCGGACAGAGCTTTGAGCGTCGTCGGCTCTTTGCCGCCGAGAAACAGGCTCGCGTCACAGTTGCCGATGACGGTTTCCGCATTGTCCTTGTACAATGCCTTGAGCTGGCTCTGCGTCTGCAAAATCAGACACGCGGAGATTTCTCGGCTGCGAATCGTCGCCATCAGCTTTTCGAGTTTCGGAATCTGCCCGATATTGGCGCACTCGTCAATCAGGCAACGCACATGCACGGGCAATTGCCCGCCGTACACATCGTCCGCC
>ENA-OOZG01002443-OOZG01002443.1-human-gut-metagenome-genome-assembly--contig:-NODE-2443-length-11561-cov-11.206849_pt1 | contig 11561 bp, 9 predicted proteins | sample MGYA00241706_ERZ501384 | MGnify/ENA primary metagenome ERZ501384 (study PRJEB25962, sample SAMEA2042742) | human gut metagenome | biome: human gut; feature: human-associated habitat; material: faeces... | reverse complement strand
TCCATAATAGAAAAAATTCCTCCAAAAGGAGTGAGTTTCTCAGATTTTATTTGTATCTTTGCCATGTCATATTAGAGTTTTGCTTGTCTTCTTTTCGCAACACTAAGGTAAGTGAAAATTCTGACATGGCAAAATCCTGGGCAACTTTTTGTTGCTCAGGCACTTATAAATAATGTTAAACTATAGTGTTGCGGAATTAAGGATATAAAGAAATTAGATGAAAGAATTTGTAATATCAGAAGTCAAGGCGGAAACCGCTGTACTCGTGGGTCTGATTACCAAGACACAGGACGAAGCCAAGACAAAAGAATATCTCGACGAGCTGGAATTTCTTGCCGATACTGCGGGGGCTATCACCGTAAAGCGATTCACGCAGAAGGTGGTTTCTCCTAACCAGACCACCTATGTGGGTAAGGGTAAACTCGAAGAAATCAAAGAATATATCAAAAACGAAGAAGAGGAAGATAGAGAAGTAGGTATGGTCATCTTTGATGATGAGCTTTCTGCCAAACAGATCCGTAACATCGAACAGGAACTGCAGGTGAAGATTCTGGACCGCACCTCACTCATCCTCGATATCTTCGCCATGCGTGCGCAAACCGCTGCGGCTAAAACCCAGGTAGAGTTGGCGCAATACCGCTATATGCTCCCTCGTCTGCAAAGGCTCTGGACTCACCTGGAACGTCAGGGTGGTGGTTCAGGATCTGGTGGCGGTAAGGGATCTGTTGGTCTGCGTGGACCGGGTGAGACCCAGCTCGAGATGGACCGCCGTATCATCCTCGGCAGAATGAGTCTCCTCAAAGAGCGACTGGCAGAAATCGACAAGCAGAAGACTACACAGCGAAAAAACAGAGGCAGAATGGTGCGCGTGGCACTGGTGGGCTATACCAACGTAGGTAAATCTACCATCATGAATCTGCTCAGCAAGAGCGAGGTGTTTGCAGAGAACAAACTCTTTGCCACCCTCGACACCACCGTACGCAAGGTGGTGGTAGACAACCTGCCGTTCCTCCTTGCCGATACCGTAGGATTCATCCGCAAATTGCCAACCGACCTGGTCGACTCATTCAAGAGTACCCTTGACGAGACACGCGAGGCCGACCTTCTTCTGCACGTAGTAGATATCTCACATCCCGACTTCGAAGAGCAGATCCAGGTAGTAGAGAATACGCTCAAGGAACTGGATTGCGCCGATAAGCCATCGATGATTATCTTCAACAAGATAGACAACTACTCATGGGTAGAAAAAGAGGAAGACGACCTCACACCGATGGAGAAAGAGAACATCCCGCTGGAAGACCTGAAGAAGACATGGATGGCAAAACTCAATGAGGACTGCCTCTTCATCTCGGCAAAGAACAAGGAGAACATCGACGAATTCCGCGAGATACTCTACAAGAAAGTAAGAGAGTTGCACGTACAGAAGTATCCATACAACGACTTCCTGTACCAGGATTATGAGTAAGAACATAAATATCAATAACAAGTAAGTTATGAATGATTACAGACCTTTAACCACCGAGGAAATCGAGGTGCTTAAACATAACGACTGCTGGGCCGAAGACTGGACCTCAGTCAATGTATCAGAAGATTTCAAGCCCAACTTCATGCACCGCGTGATGCTCTACGGCGAAATAAACATCGGATCCTTCAACAAGAACGTGGAGGTGAGCCAGGGCTTCGTAAAGCATTCGGGCATCAACAATGCCACCTTGCGCAATGTAACCATAGGCGACGACTGTCTGATAGAAAACGTAGGCAATTTCATCAACAACTATACCATTGGCGATGATTGCTACATCTCAAACATCTCGACCATGGAAACCACCGAGGGAGCTACTTACGGCGAAGGAAATCTTGTGAGCGTACTCAACGAGGTGGGCGAAGGCAACGTAATCCTCTTCAGCGATCTGAACAGCCAGCTGGCAGCCTTCATGGTGAAGCATTTCCCTGACAAGGAAATGAAGGAGAAGATTCGCCAGCTCATCAAGACCGACATCGACAACAAGATGCCGGAGCGGGGACAGATTGGCAATAATGTGAAGATCATCAATACCAAGGAGATTACCAACTGCGTAATCAATGATTACTGCGAAGTGAACGGTGCTTCCCGTCTGAGCGACTGTACGCTATTGGGCTCTGTTCATGGCAACGTATATATCGGCACAGGCGTTATTACAGAAAACAGCATCATCGCTGAAGGCGCCAGCGTCATCAACAGCGTAAAGATACAGGATTGCTTCGTAGGCGAAGCCTGCCAGCTGTCTAACGGCTTTACCGCATCAGCCTCCGTATTCTTCGCCAACTCCTATATGAGCAATGGCGAGGCTTGTGCAGCCTTCTGCGGTCCTTTCACCGCTTCTCATCATAAGAGCAGTCTGCTTATCGGAGGCATGTTCTCTTTCTATAACGCCGGTTCTGCCACCAACTTCAGCAACCATGCCTACAAGATGGGACCTATGCACTGGGGCATTCTGGAGCGCGGTTCCAAGACAGCCAGCGGTGCTTATCTCCTGATGCCAGCCACTCTGGGTTCCTTCTCAGTATGCTTCGGCAAGCTGATGCATCACCCTAACACCCGCAACCTGCCTTTCGCCTACCTCATTGCCGATGGCGACAAGATGTTCCTCATCCCGGGCAGAAACATCACTACCGTAGGTCTGTACCGCGACATCAAGAAATGGCCTAAGCGTGATCTCCGTGCTATGGAGAACCGCAAGAGCATCGTCAACTTCGACTGGCTTTCACCTTATTCTGTTGGCGAGATTCTGAAGGGTAAGAAGATTCTTGAAAACCTGCGCGAGGTAACGGGCGATAATGTTTCGCAGTATCTTTATCACGAATATATCATACCAGCTTCATCGCTCCACAAGGGCATCAAATATTATGATATCGCCCTCCGCATCTACATGGGTGCCGTACTGAAGCGTGTACTGAAGCGCGACCCAGCCATCACCCCTCCAGCCAGCCATGTCGGCGTGGGCGATTGGGATGATCTTTCGGGACTCCTACTCCCGGTTTCTGAAGAAGAAGGCATCGTTAGGGATGTGAAGGAAGGAACTATCGGGAATATAGAACAGTTGCTCGACCGGTTTGAAGAAATCAATGCCAACTATCGCGACTACCAGTGGGCATGGACCTACCAGATGATCTGCGATTACTACGGCATCAGTGACATCACACTCGAAGATGCCAACCGCATACACGAAGATTATATCAAGGCACGCCGCTCATGGATAGCAGAAATCCGAAAGGATGCTGAGAAAGAATTTGCCATGGGCGATGTGGAGGAAGAGGTTTTCCGCAACTTCGTCGACAGCCTCGACCAGGAAATAGAATACGAGAATTAATTAGACTTGAATATTTCAACAGTTTAAAATAACAAAAAACATTATGGCAAAAACTCCAGATTTTAAGTATGCTCCAATGTTCCAGATTGGAGAGGACAAGACAGAGTATCGCCTTATCTCTAAGGAAGGCGTAAGTACAGCAGAGTTCGAGGGTAAGACTATCCTCAAGGTTTCTAAGGAAGCTCTTACTTTGCTGGCACAGCAGGGTTTCCACGACGTAGAGTTCAAGCTCCGTCGTGAGCACAACCTCCAGGTAGCTAAGATTCTCAGCGACCCAGAGGCTTCTGAGAACGACAAGTATGTAGCACTCCAGTTCCTCCGCAATGCAGAGACTGCCGTGAAGGGCATCCTCCCATTCTGCCAGGATACAGGTACTGCTATCATCCACGGTGAGAAGGGTCAGCGCGTATGGACCGACTTCGAGGATGAAGAGGCTTTGAGCCTGGGTGTATACAACACCTTTACACAGGACAACCTCCGTTATTCTCAGAACGCTCCTCTCAACATGTATGATGAGGTGAACACCCGTTGCAACCTTCCTGCTCAGATTGATATCGAGGCTACAGAGGGCGACGAGTACCGCTTCGTGATGGTAGCTAAGGGTGGTGGCTCTGCCAACAAGACCTACTTCTACCCAATGACCAAGGCTACTATCCAGAACGAGGGCACATTGCTCCCATTCCTCGTAGAGAAGATGAAGAGTCTGGGTACAGCAGCATGTCCTCCTTACCACATCGCCTTCGTTATCGGTGGTACTTCAGCTGAGAAGAACCTCCTCACCGTGAAGTTGGCTTCTATCAAGTACTACGATGAGTTGCCTACAACAGGAGATGAGACGGGGCGTGCTTTCCGTGACATCGACTTGGAGAACAAGCTCCTCAAAGAGGCTCACAAAATTGGCTTGGGTGCACAGTTCGGCGGTAAGTATCTGGCTCACGATATCCGCGTCATCCGTTTGCCACGTCATGGTGCAAGCTGCCCTATCGGTATGGGTGTTAGCTGCTCTGCCGACCGTAACATCAAGGCTAAGATCAACAAGGACGGTATCTGGTTGGAGAAGATGGATGAGAATCCAACAGAGTTGATTCCTGAGGAGCTCCGTAACCCTGGTGAGGGTACCAAGGGTATCGAGATTGACCTCGACAAGGGTATCGACGCAGTTCGTGCTGAGTTGAGCAAGTATCCTGTAAGCACCCGTGTTAACTTGAAGGGTACCATCATCGTGGCTCGTGACATCGCTCACGCTAAGCTCAAGGCTCGTCTGGATGCAGGCGAGGAGATGCCAGAGTACTTCAAGAACCACCCTATCCTCTATGCAGGACCAGCCAAGACTCCAGAGGGTTATCCATGTGGCTCTATGGGACCTACCACAGCCAACCGTATGGACCCATACGTAGATGAGTTCCAGGATCATGGCGCTAGCCTTGTAATGATAGCCAAGGGTAACCGTGGCGATGTTGTTACAGAGGCTTGCAAGAAGCATGGTGGTTTCTACCTCGGTACTATCGGTGGTGTAGCTGCCGTTCTCTCTAAGAGTTCTATCAAGAGCATCGAGTGCGTAGAGTACCCAGAGCTCGGTATGGAGGCTATCTGGAAGATTACCGTAGAGGACTTCCCTGCATTCATCCTCGTAGATGATAAGGGCAACGACTTCTTCAAGCAGTTGAAGCCTTGGACTCCTTGCAAGGAATGCCAGAAGTAAATGATACTGAAATCATGATAATGAAAAAAGCTCAGGGCAGATAGCCCTGAGCTTTCTTTTTATACTTATATCGGATAACCTGTTCTGTTTCCGAAACAGGAACATCCGTTTAAAGCAGCAATTTATAGGTTTTGCTTTGCATACCGGTTTCTACCCGCAACAGATAAACGCCTTGTCTGATACCCTGTAAAGAGAGACAGACTGTTTTTCCATCCGTAGCAGATGCCTGTCTGAGCAGGTTTCCTCCCGCATGATACAGTTTAATCTTTCTCACGTCCTTGCCCGAAACCAAGAGTTGATGTCCCTCGCGACAGATCTCGGTTTCAGTATCAGAGATGGTAGCATTTTCTATTCCTGTAGCTGTATCCTGATAGAGAATAAGGATATCGCCCTTTCGCTTGAGAAAATAAGAAGGTTCCTGCGGATTCTTCAGTTCCACTTTCTTTCCTCCTATCTCGCCCATCACCCTGAACAGATAGGTATGACCGTCGGTCCAAGGCAGATTCCTCTTGCTCAGCCAGTAACTGTAAAGCGGCACTTCGGAAGATGATGAGACGCTTACCTCATCGCTGATACCCTTTACCTCTATTTTTTCCTTTGTATCTACATCTTCATAAATAAGGGAAACATGTCCATCGTAACTGCGGTCTTCTGTCGTACGCAGCGAAACACCTATCTTGAAGAGAGATACCTTCGATACATCGACGTTTCTGCCTTCTATCTTCTGATGCGCATCATCAGCCAGAAAGACTTCAGCTTTTGCCATCAGCGGTTTCTCCTCTCCCTTTACCACCTCTATATAGGCTGCATCCTGATCGTGGATACCGTTGACCGGACAATCCTGGGTTTCGGCTTCATCCGAAGTAATCTCCAGTTTTACCTGATAATATCCCGGAGCAAGCTGGGCAGGAACCGAAAGGAGAATCGGGATTTCGGTCTCGCTGAAACCATCTATTTCGGTCAGCTGGTCCACACGTGTACTCAGCACAACCTCCTGGTTCTCATCCAGCAGTTTCACTCTCAGGTAACAGTCGCGCGGCACACCATTGAGGTTCTTGATAGTGAAGAAGGCAAGTACCTTGCTGCCCTGTTCAGCCTTGCCGTCAAGTCTTGGCTGCCCCATCAGTTGGAAGCGGGCATCTTCCGAACAGATTTCAGAGATGCGGCCGGCACCGTCTTTCAGTTCCACCCCAATAACAGGTGCCTTCTTCATCGGCAGGAAATCATCCCATGAACCATCATCCTTCCGGGCTGCACATATAGCGATGATACGGTAATAGCCGTTTTCAAGACCGGCAAGACTGAGACTGATTTTCTGAGCCTGATTGATAAGATAATCAGTTCCCATCCATCCCTTCTGCTCTCCGCCATAAAGTCTTTCTGTAAAGCCTCCCTGCTGATGATCATCAGAATAAACCACCTGCTTGAGATTCCCCGCTTCATCATAAACGGCAACACCGATGTCACCCCTGAAAGGCTTGCCTCTGTTGACGAAGGAATTCATCTCTACAGTTACCGGCTGTGAAGGGTCGAATAACTTTCCCGACGTCTCTTTCAGGCTGAGCGAACCACCCTCGTTGAACATCAGCTGCGGCGAAGTTTCCAGCAGTCCGCGCTCTATTTCGGGATATTTCCCGTTGTTGGGATGAGCCAAAATGGCGGTAATGGCACGGTTAAAGGCAAGCGGTTTGCCCTGAAACTCACTTCCGGTCTGCGAAACATTGAGATTGGTGAGCGAATAATAGGCATCGCCCTGTCCTTCCCAACCGAAGTTCATGTGGAAGAGGCCGTTTTCATCGAAACCATCAGTTACCCAGGCATGACCGGAAGCCGAACCGGCTGGTCTGCCTTCCAGATAAACCGGACATCCGTTAAGCAGTTCCTGTCTCAGGATTTCTGCAAACCTCCCCGGTCCTTCTACAGCTTTCGTAACGTAGGCTGCCGAATAATCGAAATGCTTCTGCAGCGCCTGATAGGCGAAGACTCCCTGGGTTCCACTTGCGCTGGGCGTATATTGCATGAAAGAAGCCACACCCACATCGTTCATCAGTAAGGCTACGGCATCTATCTCTGCAGGAGTAGCCTGAACCGGATAGCGGTAGTCGGGCAACATGTTGGCCCAGTCGTAATGCGACTGACTGAAATCCGCACTTTTCTTGTCCTGGTAGTAGGTTACCACATATTCGTTTTTTCCCTGTCCCTGAGCCGGCCACTGATGATAATACATCATCTGAGCCACAGCCGTAGCCACACAGCCGCTGTAATCATATCCCGTTTTAGCATTAAACGGATACGACTGTCCCCATTTGCTTTTCATCATCGGCGCTACAGTTTTAGAGTAAAGTCCGGTGCGTGTATGGCTTTGCACCTTCACCTTTCCTTCTTTCAGCACCTCGAAAGTCTGTCGGTATCCCGAAAGCAGCAGTTTTACGCAGGGATTGGCATTGAGCGTATCGAAACTACCTTCTTTGCTGTATCCCAGCACTTCTCCCATCTGGTCATCACCAGATACGATAACGAATCCCTGTCCGTGCGCATCATTATATATATAATAAGGTGTACCAGCCTTATTTTTCCTGCCCTTCTCCTTTGCTTTCATACCGGTATCTTGCGGCAGAGTGACATATCTCTTAGCTATCTCCGCCGCCTTCTGCCAATTGATTTCCTCGGCACGAACAGTTTGCGAACTGGCTATCAGCAGGGCTATGAATCCCACCAACAGGAACCCGTTTTTCAGTCCCTTCCATTTTTTCCTTTCTTCTTTCTTTTTCATTTCTTCAGGTCTTTTTATTTGATATTGAGTTAATTACACCACCTTCTGGAAATATCAGATAAGCTACACTTTGCCATCATCCAGAAAGTTTTCTGCAAATATACAACTTTTCTTTGAAAATTACGCTAAAATCTGCTGAATAGCTTAAAATGAGCGATTTATGAGCGTTTCACCTCAATGGAGGTAATGATTTAGCAACGGTTCTAATTTCTGCAATATGCATACGTTTGCTTGTCAAACAACTCTTGTCGGTTGCAAAAGTACAACAAAAACTTCGGCTCGCAAAAATATAGTTTATCTTTTATGATTTATTTTCAGTTATGATTAGATAATTTCAACTGAGTTTACAAATGTACTTCGCAACTTGCCTGTTAGTTCTTGATGCGCAATTATATGTAGCTAAAATGTTAAAAATGTAGCATAAGATGGCTTTTTATCGCAAATGTTTCTTTTTTATGAAACAATATGAGTATCTTTGTCAACCAAAAAGAATAATATGGCACAAAATATCTTCCGACTTGTCTTGACAGACGAGGCACAGGACTTCATTGAGAGTTTACCCGAAGCGGTATCTTACAAGATATACTACAACATCAAGCGTGTTGCAGGAGGAGAACGCAACAAGGAACTTTTCAAGAAGTTGGAGAATTCGGAGATATGGGAATTTCGTACATTGTACAACAAAACTGCTTATCGCTTGTTTGCTTTCTGGGACAAGGACAAGGAAACTTTGGTGATTGCCACTCATGGCATCATCAAGAAAACTCAAAAGACACCAAGCAAGGAAATAGCAAAAGCAGAAGCAATAAGAAAAGAATATTTCAAAAACAAATAATTATGGCACAGATGAATCTTACCCCATTGGACGACGTGCTTGACAAGCACTTTGGAAAAGTTGGTACTCCGAAACGTGACGCTTTTGAGAGTGATGTGGATGAAGCGTTGCATGCTTACCGTTTGGGAGAAGCCATCAAGAAGGCTCGCATAGAGCAGAATTTGACCCAAGAACAACTTGGTGAGCGTATCGGTGTGAAAAGAGCGCAGATTTCCCGATTAGAGAGAGGTTATAGTATAACAATACCTACTATGCGAAGAGTATTTAAGGCTCTTGGTGTGGTAACTGCAACTATCGATTTGGGGATTGCAGGTAAAGTAGCACTATGGTAAAGATTCACAATTAAAGAAATAAGTAATGGCAACGATAGATTTTGAAAACATAGATTCTGATAGCACAGATAACAAGTATTTGGACCTCTGTAAAAAAGGAAGATATATAGAAGCAGTGAAAGTTTATAAAGATGATACTGGTTGCGGATTGGCTGAAGCAAAAGCTTATATTGACAATCTTCGTTCTGAGTATGGGATAAAACCTCAATCGTCAGGACAAGGCTGTATGGTTGCAATAAGTATCTTGATTATAGTATCATTTCTAATATTTTTGTAATATGGCACGACGATATAGAGACCCATGGGCTAAAAAATCCAAAAAGGGAATGAAGTCATTGGGAACGATGGCTAAAGTCGGTGGTGCTTTAGGTTATGCTGCATATAACAGCATAAAGAGCACAAACGCCCAAACACGCCACTTAAACCAAGCTACAAAAACCAAAAATATATCTCCAAAAGGTTGTGGCATTATTGCGATTGGTTTTATATTGGGAGCTATAATTGGCATTTGCGCTGGAAGTTTTATGGCTTTTGGAATAATCTTTTTGGGTACGGCTTTCGTAGTATCAATTATGACTATTGTATCATCTGATGATAACACGGAACAAACATCATCTTCAACTGACACAAAAGAAAAAGTCCTAATAAATTCTAATCCAAAATTTAAAGAGACTACAGATGCAATTAAAAAATCCATCATGGCAAAAGTTTGTTACGAACCAATAAATACACAATTAAATGCGTTGCCTGTGAATTTGAGAAAAGAATGCTTCTTGCAAGCATTACTGTCTGCTTTGAATGAATACAATTTGATGTCGGAAATTCCAAATGAAACAGAAAAATATATAGATGCTCTTACTGCAAAAATGAATATTTCAGAAGATATACTTGCAAGCAAGAGCCAATATGTTGATTTTACAAAATCACTTATTGTTCAAGATATTTTGCATGGAATTACTCCACATAGAGCAACTTTGACACGAAACCCTATAAACTTTCAAAAGGATGAGATTTTGATTTGGCCTTTTGTCGGAGTTGTTTTGTATGAAGAAGTCGTTAGACGTCAATCTGTCGGGGCATCAAGAGGCATCAGTGTCCGTGTAGCAAGTGGTATATACTATCGTGTCGGAGCATTTAAAGGAGAGCCTTTAGTTACTTCAAGCCTTCAGCCAAAATATTCTGGCTCACTGATAATTACAAACAAGAATGTTTATTTTTATTCTGTTCAAAAATCAATTCGTTTACCTTATGGGAAAATATTGTCTTTTGTCCCATTTGAAGATGGTATCGGCATACAGCCAGATAGAATGAATGCAAAAACAATCTACATCAAAGGGCTTGATGGTAGATTTGCATTTAATGTTGTGTCAAATATACAAAACATAAACAATTAATAAATCCAAGAGGGTGTGTCAAAACTCCCTGATTCTTAAAAAAATCACAAAGCCCTGACTTTCACAAGCCAGGGCTTTGCTATGTCTAAAATTTTTTGTAACTTTAGACCATAGAAAAAAATTAACTATGGCAAAGTTACACTTTCGTTCTTACACTACCAACCAAACAGTTCTTTTTCCGCAACGAATCGATGAAAATATTGCGGAAAACGACCCCGTCCGCATTGTTTCCAGCATTGTGGACCATCTTGACATGAGTTCAATCAACAAATTATACAGCGGTATGGGCAGGTGTCCTTATCATCCACGCATGATGCTCAAGGTCATCATCTATGCCTATATGAACAATATCTATTCATGTCGCCGTATAGAGCAATTGCTCCTGCGCGACATTCATTTCATCTGGCTGGCAGGATATGAAAAACCGGACTTCATAACAATCAACCGTTTCCGCAACCGTCTGAAGGACGAGATCAATAACATATTCACACAGCTCGTACTCATCCTTGCAACGAAAGGTTATGTAAGCCTTGACGTGGAGTACGTGGACGGCACGAAGATAGAGTCGAAGGCCAACAAGTATACGTTTGTCTGGCGTAAGACTGTCGAGCGTAACCGTGCCAGATTGATTGACAAAGTGAAGGCGCTGCTAGCCCAGGTTGACGACTGCATAGCACAAGACAACACTAAGACAGACGAAACGGTGGAATTCACTCCGTCACAACTTGCCGAAATATCCGCAGAACTTAATGCCTCGCTGTCCGACCCGCAAGTGGAAATGGACAAGGAAGAAAAGAAAAAGAGGCGCAAGTTAGCCAAGGAACTCAAGGAACGTAGCGAGAAACTGGCTGAATACTATAATCCGCAAAACGAAATGTTTTCGCATTTTGGAATGAAACGCTATAATTTCAAAAACGAAACGCAACTTTTCAAGGTTATACCCCACACCTCAAAAATTCAAAAAAATCGACCGGCTTCGCCGGAACGAAATACATTTGAAGGCAGTTAGAACATCATCCTAACTGCCTTCTTTCGTATTGTCGCTTCGTTCCACGCTTTGACGCTTTGCGTTTACGCTACCTCGATTATCGCTTTGAACGCACTGACGCTTTGCGCCCAGACGATTTTTCCGTGGAAGGCCAGACGCGAGCCGACATTCGCATTCGCATTCGAGG
>ENA-OOZG01002437-OOZG01002437.1-human-gut-metagenome-genome-assembly--contig:-NODE-2437-length-11579-cov-1.591201_pt1 | contig 11579 bp, 9 predicted proteins | sample MGYA00241706_ERZ501384 | MGnify/ENA primary metagenome ERZ501384 (study PRJEB25962, sample SAMEA2042742) | human gut metagenome | biome: human gut; feature: human-associated habitat; material: faeces... | reverse complement strand
CCGGCTGTTATGGAGCATATTGAGCTGGCTGGTGTTCATTCCGGTGACTCTGCTTGTATCCTGCCTTCTGTGCATATTTCACCTGAAAATGTGGCAACAATCAAGGAATATACAAGAAAGATCGCTGAGGAAATGCATGTCAGGGGACTGATGAACATGCAGTACGCCATTGAGAACGGAAAAGTGTATGTTCTGGAAGCCAATCCGAGAGCATCTCGTACAGTGCCGCTTGTATCCAAAGTCTGCAATATCCGTATGGTGCCGTTGGCAACAGATATTATTACATCAGAATTAACAGGTCGTCCGTCACCTGTTCCGGAATTGAAAGAGCAGAAGATTCCATATTATGGTGTCAAGGAAGCTGTCTTCCCATTCAATATGTTCCCGGAAGTAGATCCTGTTCTCGGACCGGAAATGCGATCAACCGGTGAGGTACTTGGATTATCCGAGTCCTACGGCGAAGCCTTTTTCAAGGCGCAGGAAGCCGCATCTCTGAAACTGCCGTTGGAAGGCACGGTTTTGATCTCTGTGAATAAGAAAGATAAGCCAGAAGTCGTGGATGTGGCAAAGCGCTTCCATGAAGACGGCTTTAAGATTATTGCAACAGGAAAGACCTGTGATCTGTTGAATGAATCCGGTATTCCAGCTGAAAAGGTGAAGAAACTTTATGAAGGACGTCCGAACATTCTGGATATGATCACGAATGGCAAGATTGACCTTGTAGTTAATTCACCGGCAGGCAAAGAAAGTGTGCATGACAGTTATCTTCGTAAAGCCGCCATTAAGGCAAAGATTCCATATATGACAACCATCGCAGCAGCGAAAGCAACCGCTGAGGGCATTGGTTATGTGAAAGCACATATGGAAGAAAATAATGGAGTTAAATCACTGCAGCAGATGCACAGTGAAATTCAATAAAAATATTGGCAAAACGTTTAAGTTTTAAGAACTGCCCGGCTATGTGTTTAAAAAGACATTTGGCCGGGCAGTTCTCTCGTGAGAATGTTACATTCTCTCAATAAATTCTTCTAAATTCTGACAGCGCGCGGCATTTCTGGACCATTGCTTGAGAGTATCAAGATGAGTCTCAGATGTAATCCGTTCCCGGATATCATCAGGAATGCAACCAATTTCAGAAAGAAGTTCAAGGATATCTTCAATTCGGGACAGTCATTGCGATATCCAAGGAAAAGCGCACCGCTGAGGGTTGTAATCGTCAACAGACCGGGGTCTGAATAGTTCGTCCCATTAATTGCATTGTAAAGGGATAGTGCTTCTGATGGGGAATTAAAAATCTGTTCGAACAGACTGGATAAAAAAGTTCTGTTCAGTGATTGAGAAGTTGCTGAAGCAGACAAGGATGCTGCGTAAGCAGCGGTATCTGCAGTTTTATCAGGTGTAAAGGTGGATGGCTGCCATTGTGCCATAAAATCTACCTCCATTTTACCATAAAACGAATTCATATACGAGTAATAAAAAACTTCAAAATATGATGCGCATCGTGTAAAAACATCATAACACATCAAAAACAAACTTCTCCTGAACGGAAATAGCAGCAATTTCGGTTCCATCCTTAAATCATTTTGGGTCTTTATTTAGAAGATGAAGTATCTGTATAGATGAAGATTATATAATGCAATAATAATTTTGAAAAAACAGAGTCTTCTATTGACATCATCTCTATCTGTGGTATACTTAAATTAACATATGAATAAATGAGCATATAAATGATTAAAAACAAATAATATATTCAAAGGAGATTTTATTATGAAGAAGACGTATAAGATTGATGTGGATTGTGCCAACTGTGCGAACAAGATGGAAGATGCAGCGAATAAGACAGCCGGTGTGAAGAATGCGGTTGTCAACTTCATGGCACTGAAGATGAGTGTTGAATTTGAAGAGGGTGCAGCGCCGAAGGATGTCATGCAGGAAGTATTGAAGAACTGCAAGAAGGTTGAGGACGATTGTGAGATTTTCCTTTAAGACAGAATGAATACGGAAGTTGTGAGATACCAGGATTGGATGCGTCTGACCCTGGTATCCTGCCATAGAGTTTGAAGTTTGTTATAGATAGTATGACTGAATAAAGGAAGGTGAGCTGTGTGAATAAGAAGCAGAAAAAGGTTTTGACAAGAATTATTATAGCAGCTGTTTTGATGATTGCTTTTTCTTTTCTTACGGTTGAAGACTATACGGCGTTTGTTTTATTTATGATTCCGTATCTTGTCATTGGATATGATATTCTGATCAAGGCCGGCAAGGGCATTAAGAATCATCAGGTGTTTGACGAGAATTTTCTGATGGCGGTAGCAACCGTAGGCGCGATTGCCCTTGGTGAGTATCGTGAAGGTGTTGCTGTTATGCTGTTTTACCAGATTGGCGAGCTGTTCCAGAGCTATGCTGTGGGCAAGAGTAGAAGGAATATCAGTGATCTGATGGATATTCGTCCGGATTATGCGAATATCGAGCGTGACGGTGAGATTGAGGAAGTGGACCCGGATGAAGTTGAGATTGGCAGTATCATCGTTGTCAAGCCGGGTGAGAAAGTGCCTATTGATGGCGTGATCATTGAGGGAACCACCACATTGAATACAAGTGCACTGACAGGAGAGAGCGTGCCGAGAGATGCATCGGAAGGTGATGAAGTGATCAGCGGCTGTATCAATATGACGGGTGTTCTCAGAATTAAGACAACGAAGGAATTTGGTGAGTCGACGGTTTCGAAGATTCTGGATATGGTGGAGAACGCAAGCTCAAGAAAGTCCCGTTCAGAGAACTTTATTTCCAAGTTTGCCAAATATTACACACCGGCTGTATGCTATGGTGCGTTGGCGCTGGCAGTGCTTCCGCCGATTGTCAGGATGCTTTTTATGGGTTTTTCACCGGAATGGGGAGATTGGATCATGCGAGCGTTGACATTCCTTGTCATCAGCTGCCCGTGTGCCCTTGTTATCAGTATTCCGCTTAGCTTTTTCGCCGGTATCGGCGGTGCCAGCAATGCAGGTGTCCTTGTAAAGGGTTCTAATTATTTGGAGACACTGGCCGGAACGAAATATGTTGTATTTGACAAGACAGGTACAATGACACAGGGGGTATTTGAAGTAACAGGTGTGCATCACAATACATTGCCGATGAATGAAATCCTTGAGTATGCCGCATTGGCAGAGAGCTTTTCATCCCATCCGATCAGTCGCAGCCTTCAGAAGGCTTACGGCAAGGCCATTGATCAGAGCAGAGTGACGGATGTGCAGGAAGTCAGCGGTAAAGGTGTCATCGCGAAGGTAGACGGCAGAACCGTTGCTGCAGGCAATGCCAAGTTGATGGAACTGGAAGGTATTCCTTATCAGGAGTGTCACAGCGTCGGTACAGTTGTTCATATGGCAGTAGATGGTGAATATGTCGGTCATATTCTGATTGCTGATCTGCTGAAACCGCATGCAGAAGAGGCTATCAGAGCACTGAAAGTGGCCGGTATCAAGAAGACCGTTATGCTGACAGGCGATGCCAAACGTGTTGCGGACAAAGTGGCGGCGAATCTGGGGATTGATGAAGTACACAGTGAATTACTCCCGGGTGATAAGGTTGCTATGGTGGAAAAACTGCTGTCACAGAAGAATGAGAAAGAGAAACTGGCCTTTGTGGGTGACGGTATTAATGATGCACCGGTACTTTCAAGAGCAGATATCGGTATTGCGATGGGTGCTATGGGATCTGATGCAGCCATTGAAGCAGCGGATATTGTTTTGATGGATGATGATCCGCTGAAGATTGCCAAGGCTATCAGGATTGCCCGGAAGTGTATGAGAATTGTGTATGAGAATATTTATTTTGCCATCGGTGTTAAAGTCATTTGTCTGATTCTCGGTGCCTTGGGTATTGCCAACATGTGGGTTGCGATTTTTGCGGATGTAGGTGTGATGGTTATTGCCGTGCTGAATGCGATTCGTACATTGTATGTGAAGAATTTGTAAGCAATCTGTCTTGCAGCGGGACTTGTGGCTGTCAAAGAGCTGGGTGTCAGCAGTCCCCTTCGTGCAGCAGAACTGAACAAACAGGAGATTCGTGAGTTATCAAAGGAATTGGGACTTTCCACATGGAATAAGCAGTCCTTTGCATGCCTGTCTTCGCGTTTTGTTTATGGAGAAACCATTAATGAAGAAAAGCTTGGTATGGTGGAGAAAGCTGAACAGCTCCTGCTTGATCTGGGATTCTATCAAGTGCGTGTAAGAATCCATGACAAAATGGCAAGAATCGAAATTCTGCCGTCAGAGTTTGAAAAACTGTTGGCTGAGGGGATCCGTGAAAAAGTTTACAACTATTTCAAAAAACTTGGTTTTACATATGTAACACTGGATCTGGGCGGTTACCGCACAGGCAGTATGAACGAAACACTTCATTAGACGAAAAACGGGGCTGCATTGCAGCTCCGTTTTTCAGTCAAGGTAGACAGATAGAATTTGCGATCCGGATGCACATTAATAATGGACTTTAAGAACAGCGTCTCCGATGTGAACCGGTCCTGTTTTAAGAAGTTCGACGGATTCAGCGCCGCCGGCACCGGTGATGATAACAGGGGTGACGGTTCTGCAACCGGCTGATTGAATACCTTCCAGGTCAGCTCGCAGGATCAGATCCCCTTTTTGGATTTCCTGGCCTTCTTGGACGAATACTTCCAGATGCTGGCCGTTTAATTTGACGGTATCCAACCCGACATGAAGGATCAGCTCTGTATCATTTGCAGTGTGCAGTGCGATGGCGTGATGTGTATCAAAAACCATGGCAACACTACAGTCAAATGGTGCATAGAAACTGCCGTCAACAGGTTCGATGGCTAATCCTTCGCCGATATAACCTTCAGAGAAAACACCGTCATTGATTTCTTTGAGCGGAATGACAGTGCCGTTGCATGGAGCATAGACAATATCAGTGATGGCGTCGGCAACTGATAAATTGTCAGAATCTTTTGCCTCTGCGGAAACAGCAGGATTTGAGACTTCTGCTGAAGTTGTTGGAGCTGCGGCGGAATTATCCGCTGTCGATGATGAAGCAGAAATGATCTGAGCGATATAATCCTGCAGACGGGCATGGATAACCGTGACTTCCGGGCCGTAGACAACCTGGACGCCGTCACCATTGGCCACAACAGCAGCAGCGCCTGTGGCGAGAAGCTTTTCTTTGTTGAGCTTTGAGGGCCGATGTAAAGTGACACGCAGGCGCGTCGCACAGCAGCTTAAATCGGAAATGTTCTCAAGACCGCCCAGACCGTCAAGAATCTGTTGACTTTTGTTGTCAGCGTTATTGACAGGGGCGGCATTGTCCTTTTCATGTCCCGGTGTCTGATAGTTAAATTTCAAAATCATTACCCGGAAAACGATAAAATAGACAATGAAATAAGGGATACCTACAGGAATGACATGCAGCCAGCTGGTTTTGGTATTGCCCTGGAGAATGCCGAACAGGAAGAAATCCAGGAAACCGCCGGAAAATGTCATACCGATACCAACATTCAGCATATGCATGAGCATATAGGAGAGGCCGGCAAATGCACAGTGAATGACATATAGCGGCGGAGCGACGAATAAAAAGGCAAATTCCAGAGGCTCTGTAATTCCAGTGACAGCGGAGGAGATGGCTGCGGACAGCAAAAGGCTTCCTACAGCTTTTTTATTTTCAGGGCGGGCACAGGTATACATAGCCAGGGCAGCGCCGGGAAGACCGAACATCATCAACGGAAATTTACCGCTCATAAAACGTGTGGCTGCGACACTGAAATGTGAAGTATCAGGGCTGGCAAGTTCTGCAAAAAAGATATTCTGGGCACCTTCAATGAGCTGGCCGTTTACAAGTTCACGACCGCCGACAGCGGTTTGCCAGAAAGGCATATAGAAAACATGGTGGAGCCCAAAAGGAATTAGGGCGCGTTCCAGAAGTCCGTAGACAAAAGTGCCGCCGTATCCGGACATCAGCACCAGTTTGCCTGCATCGTTGATCAGAATCTGGATCGGCGGCCAGATATAGAACATAAGAATACCGATGCCGACATAAGTGATTGCGCTGATGATCGGGATAAAATGTGTTCCGCCAAAAAATGAAAAAACCCTGGGCAGTTCAATTTTGTAAAAACGGTTATGCAATGCGGCAACGCCAAGTCCGACAATAATGCCGCCGAAAACACCCATCTGCAGGGACGTAATGCCAACGATTTCGGTGGTTGCACCGGTGAGAAAAGAATGGCTTCGGCCCGTATAAGTTATCAGACCTCCGATGGTACTGTGCATAACAAAGAAAGCAACAATACCTGAAAGTGCGGCCGTGGCCTTTTCAGTCCGGGCCATACCGATAGCAACGCCGACAGCAAAAAGAATCGGCAGATTGTCAAAAATGATCGAACCGGCACTGTTAAGCAGTGAAAATAGGATGTAAGGAGCTGTTCCGGGACCCATGAGCCCTTTCAGGTGATAGGCGGCCAGCATGTTTGTATTGGTCAGAGAACTGCCGATGCCGAGAAAAATACCGGCGATAGGCAGAAGAGCGATGGGCAGCATAAAAGACTGACCGATACGCTGCAAAAGACTGAAGAGGTGTTTTTTCATAAAAAATCCTTTCGGGACGGTGGGATTGAATATTCAGCTTAATCCAAGGGAATAGACAGAATGTTCTATCCCACCTGTCTGTGAATGTAAGAGGTATTGTTTGTAAAAATAGTTTATGTAAAAACATCCGTGAGTGATAGCGATAATGTAGATGTTATATTTGATAAATTATTTTTTCTATATTTATGATAACACACATTTGGATAATAGGGATAAAAAGTTGTCGACAGCTTGTGTGTAATTCTGGTGTTTTATACGATATTCGGGTATAATAGATGTTATAGAATAATCGGCTTCAAGCGGGGAAGGGTGGAGTCGGGATGTGAATTGATGATGTATGATGAGAAACGAACTGGGGGCGCAGGTATGGTAGAGAAGGAAGAGTTTTATTTGAATTCAACGAATGGGGTGAATAAGCTTCATGTGATCTTATGGCATCCGTTGGAGGAGATCAGGGCGATTGTTCAGATTTCCCATGGCATGTGTGAATATGTGGATCGTTATGACAGGTTGGCGACATTCCTGGCACAGCATGGTATGATGGTAATCGGCAATGATCATCTGGGCCATGGTGAGACGGCGAAGGATGAAGAGGAACTGGGATATTTTCCGAAGGCAAAGGGCTCTGAAACAGTCGTGGATGACTTATATAAGGTAACGAAGTCGATCCGTGCAAGATATCCGAGAATACCGTATTTCCTTCTGGGGCATAGTATGGGATCTTTTATGGCCAGAAGATATCTGATGACTTATGGCAGCCAGCTGGATGGTGCGATACTGATGGGGACGGGTTCACAGCCGCCGGCACTGCTGAGTGCGGCGAAGACTACAGCCCACAGCCTGAGTGTTGTCAGAGGTGAACATCACCGAAGTCAGCTGATGATGAAAATGGCATTTGGCTCATATAATAAACAGTATCCGTCTGTCAGAACAGAGTATGACTGGCTGTCCCGGAATGAAGCGAATGTTGATACTTATCTTGAGGATCCGTATTGCGGTTTTATGTTCACATTGAACGGTTATAAAGTTTTATTTGATGTGTTGAGTTTTATTCAGGAGCCGGCCCATATCAGCAAACTGCCGAAAGAAGTGCCGCTTTTATTTGTGGCGGGAAGTGATGATCCTGTGGGACATTTTGGTAAGGACGTGCCGGAAATCTGCAGAACTTACCGTGAGGTAGGGGTTAAGAATGTCGAAATGAAGCTTTATCCTGGAGACAGACATGAAATACTCAATGAACTTGATTATGAACAGGTACAGATGGACATACTTTCCTTTATAGAAAAGCGCCTTGAGGCGCTGAAGGCTTGACAGGAGGAGTAGAAATGACATTTGAACGTATAGACATGGAACAGTGGCCGCGTCGGGAACACTATCGATATTATAATGAACAGATCCGCACCAGTTATGAGATGAATGTGGAGCTGGATGTGACGAAGTTGAGGAAACGCTGCCGGAAAAAGGGGATTCATTTTTATCCGGCGATGATGTATGCCATTATGTACAGCATTAACCATCATGAGAATTTCAGAATGGCCCTGGATGAAGAAGGGCATCTGGGCGTATATGATATCTGTCATCCGTCCTACACGATTTTTCACAAAGATGATGAAACATTTTCAGATATCTGGACAGAATGGAATGAGGATTTCAGCATATTTTACAAAGATGTCTGCAGAGATATGAAGCAGTATAAGGATAGCAAAGGAATTAAAGCCAAGCCGGATCGTCCGGATGCCTTTACACCGGTATCCTGTGTACCGTGGGTTTCTTTCACAGCTGTGGGACATGACACACCGGGACCGAGGCAGATGTATTTTCCGATTATTGTTTTCGGACGTTACCATGAGGTTCATGATCGCTGGATGCTGCCTTTCAGCATAATGGTCAATCATGCCGTGGCGGATGGTTATCATACTTCTATGCTGATCCATGATATACAGGAGCAGTGCAGTCATTGCAGGAAGTGGCTGAAGAAATAATAGAGAAGAACTGGCAGATGGGAATTGTCCCTCATCTGTCAGGTGCTGTGCGGAAATGCGGGAAAGATTATGGGTTTACACAGAATTTACGTAGATAAAGCTCAAAAAGTCCAAAATACACCTGAATGTAAATGAAATTTTACATTAATTTTACATGAAATGCCTTTAGCCTTTACATAGTCATCGTATAATCGGGAATGAATAGGGTAACTATTTATGAACAGATGAATGTTATGAAGACATGTAAAGGAGAAATTTATGAGTGTATTTGATATTTTAACGATGATTGGCGGCCTTGCCCTCTTTCTGTATGGTATGGAAGTTATGGGCAACGGTCTGTCAAAGGCGTCCGGCGGACGTATGGAACGTATTCTGGAGAAGATGACAGACAACATTTTCAAGGCTGTACTGTTAGGCGCCGGTGTAACAGCTGTCATCCAGTCATCGTCAGCCACAACGGTTATGGTTGTTGGCTTTGTTAATTCCGGTATTATGAAGCTGTCTCAGGCAGTTGGTGTTATTATGGGTGCCAATATCGGTACAACCGTGACATCATGGCTTCTGAGTCTGACAGGTATTCAGGGGGACAATTTTATTCTGACATTGATGAAGCCGTCCTCTTTTTCACCGATTCTGGCCGTAATCGGCGTCGGATTTCTGATGTTTTCCAAGAATGAGAAGAAAAAGGATATAGGTACCATTATGATTGGTTTTACCGTGCTGATGTTTGGTATGGAAACCATGAGTGATGCGGTGAAACCACTGGCGGATGTGCCTGAATTTGCGAATATTCTGCTGATGTTCAAGAACCCGCTGCTGGGTATGCTGGCAGGCCTTGTCCTGACGGCAGTGATCCAGAGCTCATCGGCATCGGTCGGTATTCTGCAGTCTTTATGTGTGACAGGGGCCGTCAGCTATGGTGCAGCTATTCCTATTATTATGGGACAGAATATAGGTACATGTGTAACAGCACTTATATCTTCTGTAGGTGCAAAGAAGAATGCCAAGAGAGCATCAATGATACACCTTTATTTTAACATGATTGGTACAGTTATATTTATGGTTATATTTTACAGCCTGAATATGTTTGTTCATTTTGAATTTTTATCAACACCGGCAAATGCAGCAGGAATAGCAGTGATTCACAGTCTCTTTAATATCGGATGTGTAATTATACTTTTCCCATTTTCTAATCTGCTTGTGAAGCTTGCAACTCTTTCTATTCCTGATGGAAAACATGAGGAAGTTATTCAGACAGGTGTGGCAGCAGATCTTGCAGCACTGGATGAAAGATTCTTAGAGACTCCGGCAGTTGCGATGGAGTTATGCAGGAATACGGCTGTGAAGATGGCACATTTGTCACAGAAAGCACTAGATAAAGCGCTTGACATTATTAATAATTATTCAGATGCTGCATATGATGAGGTTGTGGCAATGGAAGAAGATGTCGATAAGTATGAGGATAAGCTGGGTTCATATCTTGTAAAGGTTGGTAACTGCGATTTATCAAGACATGATAATCATACATTTTCAATACTTCTTCACTGCATGAGTGATTTTGAAAGAATATCTGACCATGCGATTAATATTGCAAAATCTGCAAAAGAGATGAACAGCAAGGAGTCATCTTTTTCACAGAATGCAAGAAAAGAACTTGAAACATTTGCAAAAGCGGTACATGATATAGTTAGTAACACAGTACAGGTTTTTGAAAATCAGGATATTGAGGCAGCAAAGCATATTGAGCCGTTAGAACAGGTTATTGATGGACTGAACTTAGAGATTAAGCAGCGTCATATCAACAGATTAAGAAAAGGCAGATGTACAATTGAGACAGGACTTATACTCGAAGATATTATGACGAATTTTGAGAGAGTATCAGACCATTGCTCTAATATTGCTGTATGTATGATTGAAGTAAGAGATAATGGTTTTGAAACACATGGATATCTGGAGCATCTTACTAATGAGGATAATCCTCAGTTTGCAAAAGAATGCAGACAGTATTATAAACAGTATCAGCTTCCGGAATTAAAGAAAGCTGACTAGAACAGGAGATGAGAATATGGCTCTTATATACATAGTTGAGGATGATGAAAGCATAAGGGAAATAGAGACAATTGCACTTAAGAACAGTGGACATATGGTAGGTGCATTTGGAAGTTCCAAAGAGTTTTTTAAGAAGCTTGATGAGATTCTTCCGGACCTTGTGTTGCTTGATGTTATGCTTCCTGATGAAAGTGGTTATGACATCATTAAGAAGTTAAGACTGAATTCTGCAACTAAGAGACTGCCTGTTATTATGGTAACAGCAAAGTCTACAGAGCTTGATATGATAAAGGGCCTTGAGGATGGTGCTGACGATTATATTAAGAAGCCATTCTCTGTAATGGAGCTTATTACAAGAGTTAAAGCACTTCTTAGAAGAACAGAAACAGACGAGGCAGGCGTGCTGGATGTTGGAGAGATTGAACTTAATCATGAAAGGCATGCTGTTACGGTCTCAGGAAAGCAGGTTGAACTTACATTTAAAGAATATGAATTGTTAAGATATCTTATGGCTAACAAGAATATAGTGCTTTCAAGAGATTCTATTGTACTTAAGGTATGGGGAACAGAATTTGAAGGCGAGTCAAGAACTGTGGATATGCATATTAAGACTTTAAGACAGAAGTTAGGTGATGCAGGCTCGCGTATAAGAACCGTGCGTAATGTAGGATATGTTATTGAGTAGCCTGATATAATTGACAGACAGAACAGGGTGGATATATGAAGCAGAAGATTAATTTAAGGCTTATTGGAATAGCAGTTATAGCGGTTCTTGCTACAGCTATCGGAATAACTTTTATATATTATGGACTGTTTAAGAAACAGGTCCAGGCCGGACTGAGAACTAATGCTGAAGTACTCATGGAAACCGGAGTTTTTGAAAAGTCGTCGCAATATGCTGATGTAAAGCTTCCAATTAATAATCTCAGGGTTACATGGATAGATTCAGATG
>ENA-OOZG01002433-OOZG01002433.1-human-gut-metagenome-genome-assembly--contig:-NODE-2433-length-11593-cov-1.782891_pt1 | contig 11593 bp, 17 predicted proteins | sample MGYA00241706_ERZ501384 | MGnify/ENA primary metagenome ERZ501384 (study PRJEB25962, sample SAMEA2042742) | human gut metagenome | biome: human gut; feature: human-associated habitat; material: faeces... | reverse complement strand
GCTGGCCTTAAAGGAGTATAACATGTAAGGGAGGTAAATATGTTATTTACTTACTTTGATATAGAGACGTCGGGATTGGAGTCCGATGCCGACGTACTCTCATTTGCATATATGTTGGCTACGGAAAACCTCGAAGTAAAGAGAGCAGAAACTTTATACTTTTGGAAGGAAGGAGTGACTAAGTGGTCTGAAGAAGCTTATGAGGTGAACGGGCTTTCCAAGGAATTTCTCAGACAGTATGAAAGTCAGTACGAGGATAACTTAAAGAAGATGTACATCGTCTTGTCCTACGCGGACCTTGTTGGTTACAATTCCGGGTATGTAGGGAAGGATGGAATGGTTCACGGGTTTGACTTCCCAAGATGTCAGTCATTCCTCATTCGGAATGGATTATACGAGCCCAAGGTTTCCGGATTCTACGATGTTATGCGCATGTTAGGGAAGAGAGTAAAACTTGACGTGGCATTCGAGAAATATGGACTCTCTCCGAGTTTGGCTGACACGTTCAATCGAGTGTACTTTAAGACCGATTCCGTATCACACGTGGCTTCTTATGATGTGGTAAGGACTGCCATGCTATTCCAGCAGTTATACAATGAGCAGGAAAGCTCCACGTCAGCAACATTCTATGAGGAAATGGAGCAGCGGAGTGAGGATGAGTATAAATTATTCTTTAATTCCTTAGGGGAGTTAATGGTGAGGAATCTGTATGACAACACAGAATATTCCATCAATGATTTTAAAGAAAAAGACACAAGCATGTTCGAGAAGATGATGGCCAATCCAGCATCTTATATGTAGGAGGGACATATGTTTGAAACATGTAAAACAGTGGCAGAACTGAATAAGGCTAGAATAGACGCGATTTATTCAGGAGAGTCGGCTTTGCTAGTAAATAAAGAGTATGGTAAAAGGAAGTTAGAATTGCTCACTGGAAGCTCTGGAGGATATAAAGCGGTGGAGTATCACAAGCTCGATATTCCGGAACAAGGGCCTGAGCAAGTAGCGATTAAAACAGCTTACTGGGTAGACAATGACCCGTACACACTTTACGTTGTCTAAGATATGGCGAATATATTTCAAGAGTTGCAGATGATTTCTGCGAACCAGATAAATGATGTAGTCAGTATAAGAAAAAAGATGAATACTCTCCTACAGGCTTTCTTAAATCAAGAACATCGATTAGAGGACTGCTCTGTATTTGCTGAGGAGATACGACATCTAAAGACTGAGACCATACTCGAAAGCGATGCATTCATGATACAAGATGAGGACCCAGATTTTACAGGAGTACCTACGGAGCTTATGGAAGATACGTTCGGGTTATTCAAAGGCCCCTATTGTATTATGCAAGGAAGATTCGTATATCCTGTAAAAGATGTGATGGGCGATGTGATGGGTTGGGTTGGCTATGACAAATTCAGCGATGTAAAATATCTAGATAGTCGGAACTACGGGTATAAGGCCAAAAACGCATCAGTCTGGGGCATGGAGAAAATGCGGGAATACTACACGTCAGGACGTCAAGTATGGTTTACAGAGGGTATAGTCTGCGCACTCTATGCACGTGAGTGCGGGGAACAAGCACTCGCTTGTCTGGGCTCGACAGTATCTCCATATGTGGCTGAAATAATCAGGAGGTTTGGAGATAAGGCTAGAGTTCTCACAGATTCGGATGAAGCTGGGAACAAGTTTAAGAACTCCATTCATAGGCTGTGCCCACGAGCGAGAGTTATACAGTCGAGGATAGCTAAAGACTTAGATGATTCGAAAGATGTAAATCCGGAGGTAGGACAAGAATTGCATAAGTTCGAAAGCAGGTTTTACGTGAGTAGGTATTTCACGTAATGTTCCCTATCAATAGGAAATTGATATGCGGATACGTGTTCCACACATATACATCAGACACACTATTACATCGCGCTTTGGTTTCGGGACTATGGAACGAAATGAAATTGATGGGGTATCTATCTAATGAGGCGCAGTGTTATGGGACTACTTATAAGAGCACTCCCATAGATATTACAAAGGGAGAAATTCTTATACGAAGAGTTCTGTACGATGTGGAACATTACGATGAGTATGTGTGGAAACATATAAAAGATTTTGAGGTTAGTTTCGGCAATGGGGGATTACTGATAAGAGACTTAGGGAATGAAGTCACTTTCACGTCTACAGTTTTCTTAGAACATTGTCCACGGTCTTTTGCCGAAATAGTGAGGAAAGCAAATGGATTCTACAATAGTGTCAATAACTGATTTATCTGGAAGGACAGCAAACGCAGATTACAAAGATTGCAGGGAACCCAGCGACAAAGACTTAATTGCAATCATTCTCGATAAGCAGTTAGGAAATGAAGTTAAGGTGACTATTACAAATGTCTTGGGGAACAAGGAGAAGTTTCAGGCTGTTCTGAAAGACGGAAAGCTTGCACGCTATAATCTGACACAAGATACTAAGGGATACAGGAAACTGTATAAAGCGGCGGTTATGGCGGAGCTTGAAAGATTAAAGCAGTATGAGAAAATAAGCAAAGAAACCTGTAGACAATACGTGCAGGGGAAAGTGAAAGAACAGGAGGTGCAGGCTTTAGTCGACAAGAGAAAGTCAGGGATATGGGCAGCTATACCAGATGCGTACGATACAGCTATGTATGTGTGTGCCACGATTGACTTGATTGTCGAAAAGGTAGATAATGGGATTATTTAGGGGACCTAAGAAAGTTACACGGGAAGACAATAACAAGCGTATCAAAAAGACCGGAACCCCAGTCAGGGCTACAGTCACCGATGTAATAGTGAAACGTAACGGTTATATCGTAGTTGCTCTTTACGAGGATAGGTGGCTTGGAACACAATACTCATACACATCACAATTACTTAAAGAAACACCGTGTGTGAGTATTGGGGGTGAGGTTATGGTGTACGTCGATGACCTAGCTGCGGAAGGGGAGTACTACGTAGAGTGCTAACCAGCTGTGTAACTTTAATAAGAGAGTCGCTTAGTACATGGCCAGGTCTGTGTATTATGGTGACTGGACTGATAGTCCTAATAATACTGTTTAGATACATGATAAAAAACAAATCTCCCTTTATGTTGGTATACATCCTATTTACAGCAATTCTAGCAGTATTACTTACAATAAGTAGTTCAGCGCTCGTTGAGCACTTCACGATGTTCTATAACTGGATTAAGGAGGTTTTATCACGATGAAGGGTAAGATTTGGAAGGGAGCAGTTGCTATGTCTGTCGCAGTTATGATGATGGTGCAGACAGCATTTGCGGCCGGATGCGATGTCACATCCTACGCGTTTAATCAGATTGCCGGGACAGTAAGCGGAAACACCATCACAGTAAACGTTCCGTATAGTACTGTTACGACTTACTGGAACCATACGGTACAGGTAAGCGACGGTGCATCGTTCAGGACTTCTGCGATTACAAAAGTCGACGACCAGCACTATACAGGAACGCTTACTGTTACAGGGTCGGATGGTTCAACAAAGGAGTATACAGTAAACATCAACAAGAACGACTTTGTCGCTCCTGAGATTGAGATTGAGAAGGCGAAGGCAATTAAGACCAATGGCGCCAGAATTCCTGTAAAGATTAATTACAATGACGGAGACGTTACATCCGTGAATTTGGTATATTATACCAAGAAGAACAGTAAGAGAAATAAGAGAATCACAGAGACCGGAGATGTTGATGTCGAACTTACAGGTCTTAGCAGCAGCACAAAGTACTACTACTACTTGGAACTGGAGACTCCAGACAAAACATATACCACATCTTCTAAGTCCTTCACCACAAAGGATAAGAAGGAGACTGGAACAAACTCTTCTAAGACGAACAACACCAGTTCTTCTACAAATACTACGGGCACAAATGCAACAGGCCCAGGAACTCCTGCAAAAGAGGATGAGACCAAGAGGAACACATGGTCCTTGGAGAATGGTAAGTGGTATTATTACGGGGCAGATGGATTTACTAAAATTGGATGGTTTCAGGTAGGTGATAAATGGTATTACGTCGAAAGAGGCACTAACGAGCTGGCTATGAACACATGGAAAAAGATTGGTGGAATCTGGTATATGTTCGACGGAAGCAGCGCAATGGTGGCTAACAACTGGGTACTCAGCGGAGATAAGTGGTACTGGATGGGAGCATCTGGTTCCATGTTGACTTCGCAAGAGATTGACGTGAATGGCAAGCATTATTTGTTATTCCCGGATGGTACTTGTGCAGACAATGTCATGATTATGAAAGATGGCAGATTTCAGTACTATAAGTCAGGAGCCCAGGGACTCGCGATAAATGAGGAATTTATTTACGACGGACAGATACTACACGCTGACGCGAATGGGTATGTCTACTAAGTTATGAAGAGAGAAGAATATCAAAGAATACGTGCAGACGTTGCGAAGAAGTACAAAGAAGAGATACACGTACTCAAGATGAAAAACCAGAAACTACTACACGAGAACATAAATCTACGAACACAGCTATATGAGGAAAGGAAACCGCGAGAGCGCCGAATTCAGAACGCATCACTATACGAGATATTTGAGAGGTATCTAAATGCGATATAAGTGGTATGAAGTAGCCATAGTAGTTATTATGGTGGCCGTGTTTGGATTTCTCGGGTATATGGTTGTTTCAGCACCTACGTCAGGAAGTAATGACAGTGTAGCAACTCCAGCAGATGCGTCTGAGGGAGTGTTTGGATTTCTTACTGTAGACGGAAACGGATTGTCAGCACATCCGTTTGAGACAGAAGCAGATTACACTATAGAGTGGGCAGATAATAGACCAGCCTTCACAGCACTTCCTGTTTGGGTTACTGGAGATTTTGAAGATACGATAATCAGGAATGCAACAGCGCTTGGTTACCAATATGAGCTTGGGACAAGTGATGCTGCTGATGCATACTATACAGTGATTGCAGAAGGGTGGCAAGAAGGGTTTGAAGATTTGTTCGTAGATATCTATAACTACCTTAATATGGATGTGGATGTGGAAATAGATGGAACTGTACTTAACACTATACTTACGAACATTCACGGAGATACTAAGTACGGATACTTACAAGATATCGTAACGGAAGCATTAGTCTTGGTGAAAGACATACAGGAAAATGGACGCCAAGATAATTACAACATAAGAGCTAAAGAAGTTTATAATGATTTTTACAGCTGGTTACACGAAATCTCTATAGATGAAATTTTATAGTGATATGTAAAAAATCAGGGGTACCCTGACATATATAAGTAGAGGGAGAAACCTAGGACATTCCGGCCTCAAAACTGGAATGTCCATTCGGTGGGCAAGCCACCAGACAATAGTTTAAGAAAAAAGGAGACAAAAGTATGCAGGTAAAAAGAGGAGCTACTCACGCGAGTGCGAGAGAGTTACAGAGGACATTTTCAAGAAGTCATGGAGTTCCGCGTTATAAGTTAGCGTGGAACGTCGGAGACAAGTTAAGTCTCTTCTTCCCCATTGCATGGGTACAGGACTTCACAAACTTAGTTCCCAAAAAAGATGAGTTTGGGAATACGGTATTTGACGACCAGGGACAGGTTGTTATGGAGCCGAGTGAGTATTACGATATGGTAGTTGCCTCCATGTATGGACACAAGGTAAACAACATGAAGGAGTTCCCTGTTGGGACAGCATTTATTCCTTCCCTTACAGACGTCGTGGATGGAAAGCCTGTGAGATTCATAAAGGATGCAAACGGAGATATCCAGTACGACGTACAGGGCAATCCGATGTACGAACTCATTCCAGGTGACGCAACATATCAGTTCTCCAAGATTGCGCCGTTCTTCATCAAAGGAATGAAGGACCAGGAGCTCGCTAAGCTCATGTCTAAGCAGTTCAGCAACGAAGCTCTTCGGAGAGAAGCTATTCTTCAGGTGGAGGATAAGTATGACACATCCAAACATATGGATGCTCCGAAGCCCGTTATCGGAAGATTATCTCCTTATGGCAGTACTGAGGTTGTAGCTGTAAAGGTGGTGGATGGAAAGTACAACGTGGAGAAGGCCGGTCTGTACTGTTTCGAGTTCTCACAGGAAAAGCTTTCGTCTCTCATCTCTATTCTGTCTGACCCGAAGTACAGCCCGTCCGGAAAAGATGCTCGTTGGTTCGAGGTACAGATTACCTATAACGGAACATCTAACGATACAGCAGGACGCGCCGAAGCAGGGCGCAAGGCCAACTTCATTGGACTTACCGACAACTACAGAATGGAGAAGGTGGACCCAGAGGCGTATGCGGCTTTACAGGCGAGATTGAATCAGCTTCCTATGAACGACGGAGATATTAAGGCGCACAACAGAGTGTACACACCTATTGCAGAGCACACTATCGTGTCACGTATCCAGAGTTACATGATTAATAAGGGTGAATATCTCGGCGAACTCGAGAGTGATGATGATGTTCAGAGACTTATCGGCCAGGCAGTTACCGTTATGAAGTATGACGGCATCCTGAATATTATGAATCAGGAGGTCAAGAATAAGATTCTGGAGAGATACCTCGATACGTGTGACAAAGACCCTGCGCTTCTCGAGTGTCTGAAGATGAAGGAAGAGAACTTTGAGAAGCTTACAGATGACGCTTCACTTATGGAAAGACTGAAGGCGGCTCGCAGCAAGTGGTTCCATCAGAACGCTACCATTAAGGAGCCCGCTAAGGCAAATGAGGAAGCTGACACCCTCAACACACCTAAGACCGCTCGTGAACTTTTCGAAGCAAGTCAGGACCTTGTTGATGAGATTGACGAGGATACATCAGCGCCAGCTCCGAACGATGAGTATGATTCTGGTAGCATGTTCCTGTAAGTAACAACAACGCGGGGCGGCTAATGTTCTGCCCCGCGAATATGGAGATATAAGATGTCAGCAATAAAAACAATACGAACAAGAAATATACAGTCCCATCAGGATGTGCTTATAGAGTTGCCGGAGACTGGGGTTGTGGTATTTACTGGAGACAACAGTAACGGAAAGTCTGTTATGAGAAAAGTACTTTCAGATGTTATATCTGGGAGGATTAAGCAGTTACGTAACAGAAAGTCTTTGGTTAGGAGGGCGCCTGGAGTCCATGAAGGTTATTTGGAAATTACGAAATATGATGGGTCGAAACTTACTGTTTGTATAAATCTGGAAGCATCACAGACATATGTTGAACTGGTACGCGCTGGCGGAGACACTCTAAAGAGATACTTGTCAGATAAATCGTTTACAGATTTGGTTTACGAGTTCGGTTTTCATTACAACGAGAACCGTGATATTTCGTTAAACATATTTGACTCAGATGACACGCTTTTGTTCTTCAGGACCAGTCACGCAACTAACGGCGATGTGTTAGATACAGCACTAACTGACACAGATGCACGGATGAAGTACGATGTGCTGAACGTACAATATAATCAGGCTATGCAGATGCGTAGGACTTTCGAGGAGAATGCACGTGTAGCGCAGACAGCAAAGGACGCAATCACAATTTACGATATTGAGAAGGAGACCCATTACAGAGATACGCTGACAAAGTACGCCACAATCCTTTCTCATATCTATATCCCAGAGCTTCGTGTACCGCCTAAAGTGCCTATGGTTTTGTTTACGCATATTCCTCCTGTAAGACTGTGGCATGGGAAATTCCCGTTAATCGTAAACATTCCGCCTGTGAGACTGAGGGATGGAAAGAAGATTTGTGAGGATTTAAAAGAATTACAGAAAGGAGTTTGTCCGGTATGCAAGCGACCATTTTCTGTGCACCAGACCTCCACAAGCGAGATGTAGATTTTACAAGCATTAAAGGTTACACAGAGGCTGTTGAGTTGGTACAGAGGGATATTTTGGAATATCTTAAATCAGTAGAGAACCCGATGTTTATATCGTTGGGAGACTGGTATGATAAAGGATATCGCTCTACTGGGAAGACCATAGCTGACACCTATTGGGACAGAGAGATAAATCGAGTTACAAATGGAAATGCGTACATCTGTTTAGGAAACCACTTCTTCCTTGAACGAGATTCGAATCCGGAAATGTACTTGATACAGCCGAGCTATTTGTATCAGCCAAAACATGCAGTTCCTATGGAGGAGCCAATCTTTAAGACAGCTCCATATATAGTTGTAGGGAAGACTCAGATAAGTTTCTTCCACTTCAGCAAAGACGACAAGAACTATGTGAGACAGCTCTCTCCTGAAGCACAATATCATATTGGAATCTACCATGACGACTGCTGTGTACCATCTGACGTGAGACAGCTCGTTGGTGGATACGGCACGACTTCAAACGCATATCTTTCAAATATTTACAGCAATATAGACTTGGCTATCTGCGGACATATTCATGTGCCTGTGGGTGTTAGGGTTTTGGAAATAGAGTCTGGAAGAAAGGTGCCATTGTTAATTCCAGGAGCATTATCCATTACTCAGAATAAGGAGGAGATGAAGCATACAGTCGTTCACTGCCCGGTAATCAAGATACAGGATGATGGAAACTTTGACATGGACTTCGTAGACGTATCTACGCACATGGACAAGTTATCATTCTATAAGGTGAATGAGAAAGTAATTGCCAGTGAGGCTCTGTCCACGATGGGGACTGGAGAGGGGACTGGATTGGTTACACCCAAGGCTTATACACTCATTGACTTCTTACGCACAGAAGGGTATAGTCAAGCAGATATAGACGTTATCATGCAAGTGCAGCCTGGAAATACAGATGTACAAACAATAATAGATTTACTGAAAAAGGAGTATGCAGAGTGACGACATATGAGCAAGCACGCCAGAATGCCCTACGTGCTTATTACGAGTTTAAGAGACTGAACAAGGAAGAGGTGTCTAAATGCTTCATTGCGGCATGGGATGTGGAGACGGATGATAAATGCCCTACGCCATTTTCGGAAGCTTTTCCTGGAATTAATATCCCTAACTTAAAGAAAGGGGAAACACTTGAGGACCGATGGCCACATGTATTCATTGCGAAGCCAGAAGACCCGAACTACATGGTAGACTCCCCAGAGTATGAGAAGGAGTGGGCTGAAATCGTGGATATCATCAAGAGACTACGTGCTCGCGGAGATGAGATTAACAGGAGTGCAAATGCCAAATGCGAGGAAATGTTAAGGGGAAAGATTTAAAGTCATTATTCATAGATTTGTCTTCCATGTTTCGAGGATATGGCAGAGCCAAGGTAATTGGTATAGAAACAGCTGAAGATAAGCTCACAGTCTATGCTGATACGGGAATGTATTATATGCGCTCTATAGAGTATTCGCCGATTTCTGATACGGTTAATATGATAGTCCCTGTAGTGTTTTCCGATATTACAGATTTCATTTCTGCGAAGGAAGATGTGCTTGTAGACATTACTCAATATTCAGTAGACTTCCGGACGAACAAAGCGCAGCTCTCTCTAACAGTTGGTCAATCAGTAATTACGCCGTACACATCAACTAGAGGAATTGTCACCAACCTGGATTTTGCAGAACTGAGAAGAGCGGCAAAGATATTTTCAGGGACTAAAGATTTGTTCCGAATGTACAATCGAGAGTTCGCTGTAGAGGTGCACGGCGGATACGCGACAATGTACTCTCCGACAGTTTGGATTAGGACAAGACTTAACAACATGAACTGTATTCTCACAGTGGATCAATTAAAGAGTGTAGTCGGGTTCATGCCTGATTATGCGGAGGAGAGTGCGGGAAGAATCGAGTTTAAGAAAGAGAATGCTTTGCTTTCCATGTCAAAGTTAACATCAGTTCGCGGAGACGACTTTGGGAAAATGACGGCAGGACTCCCCTTAATCTCTACATGGGATTTATCTGGAATATTGAAGGAACTCATGACAATAAAGAGAGTCATCGGAGTAGCTAACACAGAGGTTTCAGTCTATGAGCGAGGATTCAAACTAAAGCTCACTAAGGGCGGAGTCACGCTGGAGGAGTCATGTGGAGTCAGCGGAAGTTTCAAAACATCGTTCGTAGCGATGCTAGATATTTTTATGATGTGCATAGGACTACTCGGCGAGGAGTCTGAAATAAAGGTATATGCGAAGGAGGGATTATTGTGTCTGAAGGGACAGGATATATCTATTCTGGTCAGTGTATGAGATTGCGAGATTTGGCTGCTCAGTGTGACTTGAAGATACAGCAGACTAAAGAGAATCAGCAGAAGTTCTTGACACTTGAAGGGCAGATAACATCCTATACAAATCTGAAGAATACCATGACGGCAGTTATGGCAAAGATAAAACCCTGGATGGATTCGTTACAGAAATACAATGCAAAGAAAAAGCAGGAGGCTCTTACATCAATTAACTCAGCTCTGTCCGTTGCGAGTTTAGTTGTACCGTCGTCTATGAAGGGAATTCGCTTAGCCATCGAGGGTAAAGAGGCTTGGCTAGAGAACGAAGACGGAATGGACGTAGACAGGATAGAGGGTTCCGGATATAAGGGAGTTGTCTCAACATATCTTCGAGATATCATCTTAAAAGCGAATCCATCGATACTCCAGTTCATCATATTAGACGAGCCTCTTGCGAAACTAGGCACGGAGAACTCAGCCACGTTTTCTACGTATATTCCCTTACTTGCCCAGGGGATGCAACTAATTTGGATTGAACACAAGAAAGAAGTATTTTCTAATTTGGAGAATAAAACTGTGTACACATTCTTCAAAGATGATAGGGGATGTACGCAGGCTCTCAAAGAGGAGGGGTAGTGCAAAAGCTAAGGGATATTGTTGGAACCAAGTACCTCACAAACGATTATGCGGAGAGAATAGATTACATATTCTCTAGGGTAGTCGGTAATGGGGAAATTCCAGCAGACATATACATGAAGTCAGCACTGGAGTATATGAAGTCAGGAGACCTCCAAGTAGACATTGCGGATTGTAGGTTTACGAGAAAGGTGTTCGAAGTTTTAGAACGGTATATGGGAAAGATAACGTTCCAGGACACGGAAGACCCGAATAGGGACGAGTACTTCAAAATAGCCCCACAGCTGAGAAATAGGTACAGTTGTGAGTTGCCAGTCAAACCTCCAGATGCGAAGATGTTTGCGACTTGGGCACAGACCTTGAAGAGTGATGAAATTTATAACGGACATCCTTATGATGCACATCCAGAATTTATAATAATGTTGGAGTTGATGCGTCCAGAGGTGGATGTAGTCATTTCTTATAAGGCACTTATGAATTATACAAAGAGAGTGTTCCGGTCGGCTCTACTGCACTGCACCAATTCATTCTTTTATGTTCCTGGACTCTACGATTCTTACTGGGAAACGGAAATCAATCCGGATGGAACAGTTACTGTGCTGAATAGTGGAAATATACCTCTTAAGGATTTTGTCAATGAATATCCTTGTATGCCTGCATGGATTGGGCAAAAGGTATTTCTTCCTGGGGAAGCATCAGCTAGGGTTAATGACGGGGTTAAGCAGGTAGCAGTAGATGTGGATAGGTTCTTAAGGGAACGTCCAATAACTATAGACTCTTATTTTAAAGGAGCTAGAAAATGACAACAGTAGACGCGTTTATAACTCAGCTTGAGGTTAGGCTCGG
>ENA-OOZG01002432-OOZG01002432.1-human-gut-metagenome-genome-assembly--contig:-NODE-2432-length-11594-cov-1.909351_pt1 | contig 11594 bp, 15 predicted proteins | sample MGYA00241706_ERZ501384 | MGnify/ENA primary metagenome ERZ501384 (study PRJEB25962, sample SAMEA2042742) | human gut metagenome | biome: human gut; feature: human-associated habitat; material: faeces... | reverse complement strand
TATGACACTATATGCAGAAAAAAGAAATTATAGTGGTAGAAATTATAACAATAATACAAACGATGCATATTACAATATGAATGGAAAGGGAAATACTTATGCAAAATTCGACTGGTCTGGAAGCGGATGGTGGACACTAGGATCAAGTTCATTTACAGTATGGCATGACGGTAGTAGTGGAGCTGGGGGAACAACACTGTATGGAAACTGGCATTCTGGACTATCATCTTCATCAATAATTCCAACAGATATTTCAGTATCCGAGTATGTTAGTTTTCCGACAATACCAAGATATGCAAATGTAAGTTGTAGTCTTAATAGTAGAACTGTAAATAGTGTTAAATTGAATTACTCTGTAGATGCAACAATAGATGCAATTCAAGGTAGAGTAAATGGTGGTAACTGGACAAACCTATCAGGAAATCCAGTTACTTTTTCTAAATTATCTCCAAATACAAATTACAACTTACAATTACAAGTTAGGAGAAAAGATAGCCAATTATGGTCAAGTTCAAATGTGATAAATGTAACAACATATGATATTGCTAAAATAACATCGGCATCTAATTATGATATAGGAACTAATACTAGTATTAGTTTCACAAATCCAAGTGGTTCAACAGTTAATGCATGGATAGAAAAAGGAAATAATACTAATTTATTAAGCAGTAAAAGAACAGGAATTAAGACTCCATATACATTCGCTTGGTCTACATCTGATAATAATTTGCATTATGCAGCAACACCAAATTCAAATACATTGTCAGTAAAATTTGTACTTAATACTGTATGCAATGGAACGAATTACTATCATACAGTAACTAAAACTGCAACAGTAAAAAATGCGAATCCAACTTTTTCAAACTTTACATTTTCGGATGTTAATACAGTCACAACTGCATTAACAGGTAATAATCAAAAGATAATAAAGGGATATTCTAATGTGACTACTGCAATAACAACCACAAATAAAGCAATGGCACAAAAAAGTGCTACGATGGTTAAATATAGAACGGAAATAGGAGCATTAACAAAAGAAGCTAATTATAGTAGTTCAGCAACAGTGACAATGCAAGTTGATAAAGTAATAGCTGGGAATATAGTAGTAAAGGCAATTGATAGCAGAAGTAATGTTACAAGTATTACAAAAACTGCGACAGTAATTAATTATGCAAATGTTGTAATAAAAAATATGTCCATTGTTAGACAGAACGGAATTGGAACAACTGCAAATATTATAGGAAATGGTACATATACCAATGTTAACTTTGGAGCATCTAATAATGCAATTACTAAAATAGAATTTAGACAGAAAACCAAAAGTGGTTCATTTGGAGCATGGACTGATATTACAAACAAATTTACAATGAGCAATGGAACTTTTAATAACAATAATACAAGCAATACTTTAACTGGATATAAAGTAGGAACAGAATATGTAGTAGAAGTAAGAGTTACAGATAAATTAAGTTCAGCAACTAGAACAGTAGAAGTAACAAGTGGAGATAGTACACTAGTTCTAAATAGAACAAAAAAGATAATAGGTATTGGTAAAATTCCAGATAGAACTCTCCCAGAAGGAAGCGGAGATTTTAAAGGAACAGTAAAGGCAACAGAAATAAGATTACAAAAAATGAGATTTAAAGGAATTTCATACATAGTAACTACAAGTGCAAAAATATCAGCAAATACCAATTATACAGTACCTTTTACATATGTTGTAGGAACAAATGGTTTTACAATATATTATGAAGGAGTAAGACTTGTAAGAGGAACACATTTTAAAGAAATAGGAAATAGTGGTGCAAATAGTACCACTATTCAATTTTTATGGGATGTACCAACAAGTAGTCTTTTTGAATTTGTTACATAGAAGGAGTTAAATATGGCAAAACCTTTAATAAACAATCTAAAAGAATTGATAAATATTATATATCCAGTAGGTAGTATTTATATAAGTGTAAATAGCACTAATCCTCAAAATTTGTTTGGCGGAAAATGGGAACAATTAAAAGACAGATTCTTATTAGGAGCAGGAAACACATACACAAATGGTAGCACAGGTGGCTCTGCGACTCATACATTAACAGTAGATCAAATGCCAAGTCATAGACATTCTATACACGGAAGAATAGATAGATATCAAGGTAGTGGAACAATATTTAGAGAACCGTATGGATATAGTGAAAGTGGAGGAATAGAGAATAATATTGAAACATTTGCAACTGGTGGAGGCAAAGCTCATAATAATATGCCTCCATATCTAACAGTAAACATATGGAAAAGAATTTCATAGGAGGAAAAATGAGCGATCCAATTTTAAAAAGAATATTTAATTTAATATATCCAGTTGGAAGCATATACATGAGTGCTAATTCTATTAGTCCAGAGATACTATTTGGTGGAAAATGGGAGCAAATTGAAGATAGATTTTTGCTATCGAGTGGAAAAAGTTACAAAAATGGTAATGTCGGTGGGAGCGAAACACATACAAACGAATTGAATTATAACGATGGTGCTGCAGCTATTAGAAATTTTGCAGATACTTTTATATTTGGAGATGGAGCCAAAAATGTACCATCAATAAAATCAGTTTCAGCAGCAGGAATGTGGCAGTTTAAACATGAAGCGGATTATTCTTCAAGTCTTGGACATCAGGGAGTAGGTTTATATGGTAAAACTGGAGAAGGTAGTTCGATGCCACCATATTTAGTAGTAAACATTTGGAAAAGAATTTCATAGGAGGGAAAAATGAGTGATCCAATTTTAAAAAGAATGTTTGATTTGATGTATCCAATAGGGAGTGTATATATAAGTGTAAATAATACAAATCCTCAAGTTTTGTTTGGGGGTACATGGGTACAAGTAAAAGATAGATTCTTGCTAGGATGTGGAGATATGTACTCAAATGGAAAAACAGGTGGAGAAGCAACACACAAATTAACAATAAATGAATTACCAAAAAATTCTATGAGAATTCCCCATGTTGCATATTATGATGATTGTTCTATAAGTGGTGGTGGATGGAAACAAAGCGGCCGTGGACAAATGGAAAAAGAAGGAGCCATACAAAGTGTAACAAATGATGGATGGCATATTATGAGTATAGGTAATAATGAGGCACACAACAATATGCCACCTTATTTAGCAGTTTATATCTGGAAACGAACAGCATAGGAGGAAAAAATGAGTGATCCAATTTTAAAAAGAATGTTTAATTTAATATACCCAGTCGGAAGTATCTATATGAGTACAAACAATACAAGTCCAGCAGTTTTATTTGGAGGAAAATGGGAACAGATAAAGGATAGATTTTTACTTTGTAGCGGAAATACATATAAAAATGGAACTACAGGAGGAAATAATGTTACAGGAAGTACAGTGTTAAGTGTAGACCAGATACCAAGTCACAAACACTATCTGAAAATGAGAAATGCAGGAAAATGGAGTTGGAATAGTGGTAGTGCAGCAGGAGATATGATGGAAGGTGGATATCATTGGGATTCAGGGAATACGACATATAATTGGTTAATAGAAAATTCTCCTGTTGGTGGTGGGAAAGGGCATAATCATACTCAAAACTTACCACCATATTTAACGGTAAATGTATGGAAAAGAACTGGATAGAAGGGAGAAAAGGGATGGAAGAAATATTAGGTTTAATAGCACAATATGGTGGACTTGTTGTTCTAGCAGGTCTTTTTATATGGCAATGGACTGAAGATAGGAAAAATTATAAGGAAGAAAAAAATAATAATTCGCAGATATTAAAAGAATTATCATCTTCAAATAAAAATATTGCAGAAAGTTTGAATTTGTTAAAGATATCAATAGATACACAAGCAAATGAATTTAGACAACACGATGAGAGAGCCATTAAAGAATTTTCAGATATAAAACAAGAAATCATAAAAAATGGAAGGAGGGAAAAATAATGGAAGAACTTAAAAAGCTAATTGATTTAAAATCAATAATTACAATTATTTTAGTTTTAGTATTCTCATTCTTAACTATTGTTGGAAAAATAACACCAGACCAATTTTTGCCAATACTAACTATGATAATTACTTTTTACTTTGCTAAGAAAGACAACACTGCAGAGAATAATGCAGAAAAATTAAATTCTGCAGAACAAACTGCAGAAGAAAATAAAAATGATATGGAGGTTTAAAACGATGAATAATAATGAATTTATAGTAAAATTAAAGGAAATCGCAAATATGAATACAGTATATATGTGGGGGTGCTTTGGACAAAAAGTTACAGAAAGTATCATTTCTGCAAAAGCAAAACAGTATCCATCTTGGTATACACCGTCAAGATTAGCAAAATTCAGAAATTTAATAGGAAAGAATTATTATGGCTTTGACTGTGTATGTCTAATAAAAAGTATTTTATGGGGATTTCCTAATACTAAATATGCAAGTAATGGTGTACCAGATATTGGAGCAGACACGATGATAAATAAATGTAATAATTTATCAACAAATTTTGGAAATATAATTCCAGGAGAAGCAGTATGGTTAAGTGGACATATAGGAATATATATTGGAAATGGACAAGTTATCGAATGTACACCAATATGGAAAGATGGAGTACAAATAACACAATTAAATCAAAGAAAGTGGATAAAGCATGGAAAGTTACCATATATAGAGTATATAACAGAAAACACTACAAATAATCCAGTAACATCTGGAAATATATATATTGTAGTTAAAGGAGATACACTAACAAAAATAGCAAATCAATTTGGAACGACAGTCCAAGCAATAGCAAATGCAAATGGTATAGCAAATGTAAATCTAATAAACATTGGGCAAAGATTAACCATTCCAAATGTAACGAACCAAGTTCAAACAAAACAAAAAACAATAACTGCAAATAGTGGTTTGATTTTAAGAAGTGAACCAAGAAAAAATTCAACATACATAAAAGCATATCCAAAAGGAACAAAGGTAACAGTAACAAGGGAAAATGTTGCTAATTCAGATGGATTCAATTGGGATGCAGTAACAATTGAAAGTAGGTCAGGATATATGGCAAATTCGTATTTGAGATAATAAAAATAGGGGTAGTACCAAGATAGGTATTGCCCTATTTTTTTGTGCTTAAAAATGTTGATTTGTCAAGAGTTTTAACCTAAATATTATTTATTTATTATTGCCGTTTTGCTGGATATAAAGTGTGCTTTATGGTATTGTTTAATCAGGGAGATGATAATTATGTTAACTGGAACATTCGGTATAGAAATCGAAATGACAGGCATAACAAGAGAAAAAGCTGCAAAAATTATTGAAGATGAGATTGGAGGTGAAATAACAAGATTAAATGATAGTTATGATACAAAAGAAATCAAAGGACAGGATGAAAGAAAATGGAAGATAGTAAGTGATTCTAGTATAAGAAAAGAAAATGCAAGAGGAAAAACTACTAATGGAGATTACTCTGTAGAAGTAGTAAGTCCAATATTAACAGAAACAGATATAGACCTTGTTCAACGAATAGCAAGAAAATTAAGAGCTGGAGGGGCAAAAACAAATGATAGTTGTGGAATACATATACATTTAGATGGATCAAACCACACAGTCCAGAGTATAAAGAACTTTATACAGATAATAGCAAGTAAAAATGACTTACTATACAAAGCACTACAAATTGAAGAAAGAAGAATGAGGTACTGCAAAAAGATGGATGAGCGACTTGTAAATAATATAAAAAAGAAAAGACCAAGAACGATGCAACAAATAAAGGATATATGGTACAACGAAAGAAATGCAGGATATCATGCACACTATCACGAAAGCAGATATCACTTACTAAATCTACATAGTTTCTTCACAGGAAATCATACGATAGAATTAAGAGGATTCAACTCAACATTACATGCAGGAAAAATTAAGGCATACATATTACTAGCATTAGCAATGAATAACCAGGCTCTAACACAAAGGAAAGCAAGTAACAAAAAGGTACAAGCAGAAAATGAAAAATTCGCAATGAGAGTATACTTAAATAGAATAGGATTTATAGGACCAGAATACAAAAACTACAGAGAACACTTATATAAACACTTGGATGGGTCAGCAGCATGGAGATATGGATATGACAATCCAAAATACAAAAAGAATATAAATAAAAATAAGGAGGAAAAGTAATATGAATAGAAAAATATATATAGCATATGGTAGTAACCTAAACATAAGACAAATGAAATATAGATGTCCAAAAGCAAAAATAATAGGCAGTTATATATTAGAAGGATATAAACTTGAATTCCGAGGTGTAGCAAATATAATTCCAGACAAATACTCAAAAGTACCAATAGGATTATGGGAAATAACAGAAGAATGTGAAAAATCATTAGATATATATGAAGGATATCCAAAATTATACAGAAAAGAATACATAGAACTTGAGATAAATGGAGTAAAAGAAATAGGAATGGTATATATAATGAATTATAAAGGCATAGCACCACCAAGCGAATATTACTATAATGTAATAAAAAAAGGATACAAAGACTTTGGAATAGATGAAAAAACATTAAAAAGAGCATTAGAAGAAAGTAAAAAATATAAAGTAAAATAAAAAAAGCAATAGGGAAAATGTTAAAGTCCTTATTGCTTTTTTAATCATTTGGTCTGTCAAATTCAACATCCTTAAATATTGGATCATCGAAGAAGTCTTTTAATTCCATATCTAACCCCTCACAAATATGGAGAATATTGTCTATTCTAGGCAACTCAACTTTCCCACGAAAGAAATCATTAAGAGTAGATGTTGGAATTCCAGAATTTACAGCTAATGAGTAAAGTGTCAAATTGTTATTATCTGCTAATTGTTTTATTCTAATTTTAATTGCTTCAGAAAGCTGCATAAACCAAATTCTCCTTTCACTTAATTATTACTAATAACTAAAGAAAGTATAGCAAAATCCGACATTTCGTGATACGGAAAACTCGGATACATAAAAGAAAAAAAATATATATAATTATTATGTAGAAAAAAAAGTATTATATACCAAATATACAAAAAGTATTTTTTTGTATATGATTTAGGTACTTTCATAAAAAATAAATTGAAGATATAAAAAAAGTGATATAATATAATTGGGGAGAAATATAATGAATAACAAAATAAAAATATGTATAGCAGATGATAATAAAGAATTAACAAAATGTATGGCTGAGTATTTAAATAGGAATGAGAGAATAGAAGTAGTAAAGATTTGTGATAACGGAAGGGATGTTTTAAAAACAATAGATGAAAACGAAATTGATGTCCTTATATTAGATTTAATATTACCATATATTGATGGAATTGGTGTTTTAGAAAAAATATCAGAAAATAATAGAGAGAATACTCCAAAGGTAATTATTGCTTCAGCAATATCGTATGATAGTTTAAGATTTAAATTATTAGAATTTGGTGTTAGTTATTATATGCTAAAACCCATCGATATGGATATATTAATAAAAAGGATAGTAGAGATATATGAAAGTGATATTAATAAAAGAAAACAAGATATAGAACAAATTGTATCAGAAAAACTACATGAGTTATCAATATATCCTAATTTAGTAGGATACAAATACATAAAACAATCGATAGAAATGATAATTGAAAAACCAATATATGCTAAAAATTTTAGAGAATATATATATTCGATAATGGCAAAAGAAAATAAGATTCCAGAATTTAAAATTGAAAAAGCTATAAATAATGCAATACATACTTCTTGGAATAAAGATAAAGAAAAAATTATATTGACATTTAAAAGTAAGATATATGAGAAAAAAGCTCCATCAGCTAGAGTTTTTATAACGACAATAGCAGAAGATATCCTGGAAAAAGAGCATATTATAGTGTAAGAGAAGGAAAAAAGATTAGCCTTCTCTTTTTGACTTTGAATTATTTATAAAAATGAGCAATGCTTCTTCAATGCCACATTGACTACAAATTTCTGTAGAATTATCAATTCTAGAAATAGCAGGATAGCCATAAATTTTCTTTTTACATTTAGGACATATTTTTTCACCGTAATATTTCATATCAATTTACTTCCTTAAAATCAATTATTAAATATAATTTCCATAGACAAAATATTTATAAAATTATAGCTCTCATCTATTGGTTCTGACTTGATTTTTATTCTTGCATCAGGTGTGTATGCTATAAAGTTAAAGTCACCAATATGTTCAACTTTAGTTATGCTATTAAAATAATATTTAATTAGTAAATGCTTTAAATCATTAACATTGTTTTTCGAAACTGTTATCATAATATCCCTCCTTAAACTTTTTGTAATTATAACTCTAAAACCCTTTAAATTCCAGCAATTATAGTCTTTTAAATTAAATTTAATTTAAGATAAATAATAGCAAAAATTAACATCGGAAAAGTCGGATAAAATTTGTCAAAATACTTGATTTTTTTTTCTACATATGTATATAATATAGTAGAATTTTTAGATGGTACAAAAGAGGAGGATGCAATATGGAAACAGTAAAAACCCTGGAAGCATTGAAACACTATATATATATATATCGACACCGCTACCAAACTGGAAAATGCTGAGCCAAATGATGACTTTTGGTAATTAAAAATTCAGCGAAAAAAATGGTATCGATGTCTATTTTTCGTATATTATATGTCTATTATAGATACAAATGCATACGATTTTATACAAATTTTGAAATAATAAATCAATGCACGAATTAGTGAATATAAAATATAACTCGATACAAAATTTTTATTACAAACATAGTTTGTACAAGTCAAAAACAAAGAAACTAGCCGATTTGCTAGTTTCAAAGAACCAAAAAAAATTTATGAAAAGGAGAAATTTATATGAACAAATTATTAAGAAATCGACAAAATTCTGGTATCACTTTGGTGGCACTCGTAATAACAATAGTACTATTACTAATAATATCAGGAATATCAATAACAGGAACACTAAGAGGGCATAAAGAAACAGTATCAGCAAAGCAATTGTCTGAATTAGAAATGGTACAACATGCAATATTAGAAAGAAATACAAAAGCACAATTAACAAAAGAAGAATTACCAGGAACAGAAGTTAATATAACAGAAGTGCAAGAAATAATAAAAGACATAAATAGTAAAACAGGAGATAGCATAGAATTAAAAGGAACAGAATATAAAAAACTAGAAAAGCCAGACCTCGAAAATTTAGGAATAACAAGTGAAGATGATACTTTTATAGTTAATTACAAAACAGGGGAAGTAATAAACGAAACGGTAAGAGTAACAAACTTAAATAAAGCATTGTATATATATTCTAAAAGTGAAAAATAAAAGATAAAAATGGGAAAGTAGGTGCAGAATTGGAAAGTGCAGAAATTGCAAAAAGCTTAGAAAATATAATTTCAAAAGATTTAATAAAGACTAATGAACCAATGAAAAATCATACATCATTTAAAATTGGTGGACCAGCGGAAATTTATATAAAAATAACTTCTATTGAAGAACTTCAAAAGGTATTAGAGTTTGCCAAAAAAGAAAATATAAAAATAACTATTTTGGGAAATGGAAGTAATGTATTAGTTTCAGATAAAGGAATAAAAGGAATAGTAATAAAAACAAACTTAAAAGATATCAATATAGAAAATAAAGATTCAAAAAATGTTGAAGTTACAGTTAGTGATGCTGTGCCAATAGGCTTTTTAGCACAAAAATTCTTAAAAGAAGAAATAACAGGATTTGAAGAGTTGTCTGGAATTCCAGGTACAATAGGTGGCGCTATTTTAATGAATGCAGGTGCACATGGAAAAGAGATAAAAGATATAGTAACAGAAGTAACAGCAATGGATTATAATGGAAGAATATTTAACTTTACAAATGAAGAGGTAGAATTTACATATAGACATAGTAAATTTTCAAATGGTGAATACATAATTCTTCAGGCTAAAATGTTATTGCAAAAAGGCAGTAAAGAAGAGATAAAAGCTAAAATGGATGAATATGCACAATATAGAAAAGAAAAACAACCAATAGAGTATCCATCAGCAGGAAGTACATTTAAAAGAGGAACAGATTTTATAACAGCAAAACTTATTGATGAGGCAGGATTAAAGGGCTATTCGATAGGCGGTGCTAAGGTTTCAGAAAAACACGCAGGATTTATAATAAACACAGGAGATGCAACAGCAAAAGATGTTTTAGATTTAGCAAGGTACGTTACAGATAAAGTTTATGAAAAATTTGGAAAGAAAATAGAATTTGAAATTAAAATCTTAGAATAGCAGAAACGAGCTAAAAGAGACACATTTGGAGGTAAGTGAAAATGAATGGAATTATAAAATGGTTTGACTCAAAAAGTAAATTAAAAAGATGGATGCTTATAATATTGATAGGAATAGCATTAGTATGTTATGGAACTGCAGAAATACTAGTGCTAAAAGAAATGTCATTTGGCGAATTGGCAAAAATAATTGTTACATTTGTAATAGGCGTAATAGCAGTAGTATCAGGACTAGTTGGATTTAATAAAAGAACATTAGAAATATTAATTGAGTCAACAGATGATAGAATGAATGACAAGAGTAATGTTAATGTAAAATCATTGATATTTAACAAAAAGGTATATCACCAAGGACCTAACATCGTTGTAATAGGTGGTGGGACAGGCTTAAATACTGTTCTTGCAGGACTAAAAAAATATACAGATAACTTAACTGCAGTAGTTACAATTTCTGATTATGGAGAAGGTCAAACTGAATCAAGAAAAGAATTGCAAACAATGCCTTTAGATGATGTAAAGGATAGTATTATTGCACTTTCTAATCAAGAAGGACAAATAGATAAATTGTTTAATTACAAATTTAAAGAGGGTAGATTAAGAAATTTAACATTTTCTGATATATATTTTAGTGCAATGAAGAATATTAATAATGATTTTTCGGATTCAATAATAAAAAGCAATGAAGTGCTAAATATAGTAGGAAGAGTTTTACCAGTAACTTTAGATGAAATGAATATAACAGCTGAATTAGCTAATGGATATTTAGTAACAGAAAAATCAAAAATATCAGAAATGGTATATGATAAGGTAACAAAAATAAATAGAATTTATCTAAATCCTACAAATTGTAGACCAGCCCCAGGTGTAATTGATGCAATAAAAGAAGCTGATTGCATCATAATAGGACCAGGAAGTTTGTATACAAATGTAATACCTAATTTATTGGTAAATGGCGTAGCAAAAGCCATAAAAGAGTCAACAGGATTAAAGGTTTATATAAGTAATATAATGACAGAACCAGGTCAAACAGATGAATATAGTGTGTCAGACCATTTGAATGCAATAATAGAACATTGTGGAAAAGGAATTGTAGATTATTGTATTTATGATACAGGAGAAGTTGTACCAGAATACATTAAAAAATATAATTTGGAGGGACAAGACCTAGTAGATAGTGACATTGATAAGGTTAAAGGAATAACATTTTTACAAAGAAATCTATCAACAATATCAGATGGATGTATACGCCATGACCCAGAGTTAGTTGCGGAGTCTGTAATTGGACTTATATGTGATGATTTGAAATATCAAGACAAACAAAATG
>ENA-OOZG01002431-OOZG01002431.1-human-gut-metagenome-genome-assembly--contig:-NODE-2431-length-11609-cov-3.299896_pt1 | contig 11609 bp, 9 predicted proteins | sample MGYA00241706_ERZ501384 | MGnify/ENA primary metagenome ERZ501384 (study PRJEB25962, sample SAMEA2042742) | human gut metagenome | biome: human gut; feature: human-associated habitat; material: faeces... | reverse complement strand
AAAAACATAGGCTATATTCATATCTTTTCATTTCCAAAACATACAGATGTTTCCTCCAAGTCATCTCTTGATGCTTTTTCATGCCGCGCACTGCTTTGCACAGCGTGGTTCAAATAAAGTTGATAAAAAATGTGGTAACAAGGCTGTTGATAAAATCCGCAAACAAACTGCCGACCAGGGGGATCAGCAAGTATGCCTTAACTGAGGGTGCATATTTTTCGCACAGGGCCTGCATATTGGCCATGGCGTTGGGGGGTGCGCCCATGCCAAAGCCGCAGGTGCCGGATACGATCACCGCCGCGTCGTAATCGCGGCCCATGACCGGGAAGACGACCAGCAGCGAGAAGACGACCATCAGCAGCACCTCGGCGGCGAGGGCGACGATCATCGGCAGCGCCAGGTCGACGAGCTGCCAGAGTTTGAGGCCCGAGAGCGCCATCGAGAGGAAGATCGCGAGGAACATGTTGCCCATCGTGCTGATCTCGGCGGCGGGGAACTCCATGATCTTGAAGTGGTCGATCACGTTGCGCACGACGACGGCCACGAGCATCGAACCAATGTAAATGGGGAAGCTGAAGCCGCAGAGGTTCGTGAGCAGAACGCTGACGACGTTGCCGACGCCGGCGCAGAACATCAGCAGCAGGAAACCGTAGACAAAGTTATTGGCGTGGGTGTTGTAATGCGTGTCGTCGACATCCTCTTCCACCGTCTGCTCTGCGAGCTCGTCGCGCAGGTGGTTCTTGACGATGAGCTTGCGGGCGATCGGGCCGCCGAGGAGCGAGCCGAAGATGAGGCCGAACGTCGCCGCCGCGACGGCGACCGTCGTGCCGCCGATGGCACCGGCCGCGTCAAGGTCAGGACCAATACCCGCCGCCGTGCCGGGGCCGCCAATCATCGAGATAGAGCCGCAGGCGAGACCGTAGAGCGGATCTTTGCCCATGAGCGCCATCACGCCGCTGCCGACGACATTCTGCAAAATGATCATCACAACGCTCAAAATAAGGAGCATGATGACGGATTTGCCGCTCTTGAGCAGCATCGGAATGCTGACGGTGAAGCCGACGGTCGTAAAGAAGAAGATCATAAAGACCGTTTGCAGCGTGTCGTCAAAGGTGATGACCGCCGTGCCCGTGGCATAGAGGATGGTGTTGAAGATCGCGAAGCACAGACCGCCGACCAGGGGAGCGGGGATGCAGAAGCGGCTGAACACGGGGAGCTTCTTCGTCAGCACCAGGCCGAGGGCGTACATGGCGGCGCCAAGCGCGAGGGCATGGTACATATTGAGCTGGATCTCTGTCATGTGGGGGAACCTCCGTAGAAAAAATTTTCTCTCCGGCATAGCCCGGAGAGAAGTCGCGGGAAATGCGAGGGATAGGACTTCCTGTTCCGGAAATACAATGAAAAGGAACAGGAGGGGATGCGCATGAACTGCCGCTTTGCCGACTTCCGCTGCAAGGAGGTCATCAACATCTGCGACGGCTGCCGCCTGGGCTATGTGGGCGACGTGGAATGCAGGCTGCCGGACGGGCAGCTCACCGCACTCATCATTCCCGGGCCGTACCGCTTTTTCGGGCTGTTCGGCCGGGGAGAGGAATACTGCATCCCATGGGAGTGTATCAAGCAGATCGGGGACGATATCATTCTCATTGACAAGCCCTTTCCGCGCCAGGAGATCCCGCGCAGAGAGCACCGCACGCGCCGCCGCCGGTACTGAAAAGGGCGGCGGACGAAAAGTCCCCCAATAGCAGACCTACCATATTATAAGGATTTTCGACATTTTTGCAAGCCTAAATTTTAGAAAGACATTATTAAAAAAGGAAAATGACAACTTCTGGGTGCAAAAGCGCGGGAAAACGACGCGGGAAAGGCGGCAAAAGGAAAAGAAAGCGGGAAAAACACAGGATTTTTCAAAAAGTGCTTGCAATTTTGGAAATAGCGGGGTATAATACCCGGGTATTCCGCATGGAGACCGGACTTCTTGTCTGTGCCATCAGGTTGGCAGGAGGGATGAAGGCTCCAGAGGTAAAACTAAATTTGAAGGAGAAACTACAAGCAATGGCAAACGTCGTATCCATGAAAGCCCTGCTCGAAGCAGGCGTCCACTTCGGCCATCAGACCCGTCGCTGGAACCCCAAAATGGCTCCCTACATCTACACCGAGCGCAACGGCATCTACATCATCGACCTGCAGAAGACCGTCAAGAAGCTCGAGGAAGCCTACAACTTCGTCCGTTCCGTCTCTGAGAGCGGCCAGAACATCCTGTTCGTCGGCACGAAGAAGCAGGCGCAGGAGGCTATCAAGGAAGAGGCTTCCCGCTGCGGCGGCTACTATGTCAACGCTCGCTGGCTCGGCGGTATGATGACCAACTTCAAGACCATGCGCACCCGCGTGGACCGTCTCAACCAGCTCAAGACCATGCAGGCTGACGGCACGTTCGATATGCTTCCCAAGAAGGAAGTCATGAAGCACCTCGCCGAGATCGAGAAGCTCGAGAAGTACCTCGGCGGCGTGAAGGAAATGAAGAAGCTCCCCGGCGCGCTGTTCATCGTCGACACCCGCAAGGAGCGCAACGCCATCGCCGAGGCGCACAAGCTCGGCATCCCCGTCGTCGCCATCGCCGATACCAACTGCGATCCCGACGAGATCGACTACCCCATCCCCGGCAACGATGACGCCATCCGCGCCATCAAGCTCATCTCCTCCGTGATGGCCAACGCCATGATCGAGGGCAAGCAGGGCGAAGAGACCGAGGAGAAGACCGAGGGCGAGGCTCAGGCCTGATTTTCCCAATCAAGCGAGAAAAGAACCTTACGGGGCGAGGCAAAGCCTCGCCCCGTCTCATTTTTACTACACTATTTTTCAGGAGGATATCAGAATGGCTATCACTGCTGCTGTTGTTAACGAGCTCCGCCAGGCCACCGGCTGCGGCCTGATGGACTGCAAGAAGGCCCTCATCGAGTGCGAGGGCGATATGGAAAAGGCCGTCATGTATCTGCGCGAAAAGGGCCTCGCCTCTCAGGCGAAGAAGGCCAGCCGCGTGGCTGCTGAGGGCATGGCTTACGCCACCGTCATCGACGGTGTCGGTGTTGTGGTCGAGGTCAACTGCGAGACCGACTTCGTCGCCAACGGCGAGCCGTTCAACAACTTTGTCAAGGGCGTGGCTGCTGTCGTCGCCAAGGAGAACCCCGCTGACGTCGATGCGCTCATGGGCTGCCCCTGGGTCACCGGCAACGGCACCGTCAAGGATGCGAAGGACGAGCTGTTCCTCGCCATCCGCGAGAACATGAGCATCCGTCGCTTCGCCCGCATCGCTGACGGCTTCTCCGTCCCCTATGTCCACATGAAAGGCAAGATCGGCGTTATCGTCAACCTGACCGTCGAGGGCTGCGACGCCACCGAGATCGGCAAGGACATCGCCATGCAGATCGCCGCGCTCAACCCCCGCTTCTGGGACAAGAGCCAGGTCACGCAGGACGTTCTGGACGAGGAGAAGGAAGTCATGCTCGGCCAGATGGCCAACGACCCGAAGATGGCGAACAAGCCCGATCAGGTCAAGGAAAAGATCGTTATGGGCAAGCTCAACAAGTTCTATGCCGAGAACTGCCTGCTTCAGCAGGCCTTCGTCAAGGACGGCGACGTCTCTGTCGAGCAGTATATGAACAACGCTGCCAAGGCGCTGGGCGGCAAGGTCAGCTTCAACACCGCCGTTCGCTTCGAGAAGGGCGAGGGCATCGAGAAGAAGCAGGAGAACTTTGCGGCTGAGATCGCTTCCATGGTCAACGGCAACAAGTAATTTCCAAATTACAAAATATGATGAAAAGAGGTTCGGCGAAGGCCGGACCTCTTTTTTGTTTCCGCGCGGCAGACAGAATTTTCTGCGAAATAAAAAATTTACAATTTCCTAAGGTGAATATTATTGTGCATATCTTGCATATTCATTTTGACTGGTGTATAATAGGCAATGCTAAGCAGCGGCGCAGTATCCTAGTCGGAGCTGCCGTTTCCTAAGAAGGGCCTAAAAATCCTTTAAAGGGCACAACTGTGAAGCCTTTGGTGCCTGCTTCTTACGCCCAGTTTGGGGTGGGTGCTGAAGGGAGGCGAAAGCGAAAGCTGCGCCTGCGGACTCCGGGCGACCCCTAATGGCATGGGGGAACCGACCCTGTTTCTGCGGAGACTCGTTGCTGTGCCGGAGCGGACTCCCGGTTTCGGGTATCGACTTCGGTACGGGACGGGATATGAACCTGCATTGCGGTGCTACCCGGCCTTTGTGCCGCGAACGCTGTGTGCAGCGTAGCCTGCCTTGCGTGGGGAATTCGGATAGGAGAACAACGTACAGACTCCGGCCAAGAGCGAAGTACGATCGCTCCTTGAAATTTTTCCTGCAAAAGAGGATAAGAAACGGCGTGACTCCGGGGTGGAAATCACCTAGGCTGTCGCAAGGGCAGCGAAAGGGTTACAGTGCGGACTAAGTGGCAATCGGGTACCTCGTCTGGTGACAACGGGGTGCAGCGTCTAAGGGGGAACCGCCTCCATCGGCAACGAGAGGTGCGCTGCAGGGAAAGCCAACCCGACCTATGCCGCAGGATTACCTTTTGCTGCTGCCGCTGATTAGCATGATTATGAAATAACTGTGGAGAAGAAAGTTTTGGAAAACGAAGAAGACCGAAAGCAGAAGAAAACGGAAAAGACGCCCAGCCACGCGCGCTGGGTCATCCGTGTGTCTTTGATCGCTGTGGCGCTTTCCGCCGCGATGAGCCTGTGCTCGGGCGCGGTGCTTGAGGATGCGGGCTATGTGACCGCAACGCTGATCCTGCTGCTGTTCATTGCGCTGGGCATCCTGTTCGATATCATCGGCGTCGCCGTGACGGCGGCGAATCCCAAGCCGTTCAATTCGATGGCCGCGCACCGTGTCAAGGGCGCGAAGGAGGCGCTGTACCTCATCCGCAACGCGGAAAAGGTCGCCTCGTTCTGCAACGATGTGGTCGGTGACATCTGCGGCATCGTCAGCGGCTCGACCGCGACGGTCATCGTCGTGCTGCTGCAAAACAGCTTCGGCTGGCGCAGTATCGTCGTATCCACCGTGGTCACGGCGCTCATTTCCGGATTGACGATCGGCGGCAAGGCCATCGGCAAAAAGGTCGCCATGAAAAAGAGCAAGGATGTCATCTACCTGACGGCGAAGGTGCTGTCGGTGCTGCATCTTGTCAGATAAAGAAGGAAACCGTATTGATTCTTGAAACCATCCATGATCCCCGGGACATCAAGGCCCTGAACGACTCGCAAACGCAGCTTTTATGTACGGAGCTGCGTGAATTTTTGATGAAAAATGTGTCGAAAACGGGCGGGCATCTGGCCTCGAACCTCGGTGCGGTCGAGCTGACAGTGGCCATCCACCGCGTGTTCGACACGTCGCGAGACCGGCTGGTGTTCGATGTGGGGCATCAGTGCTACACCCATAAAATTTTGACCGGCCGGCGCGAGCAGTTTTCGTCTCTGCGCCAGTACGGCGGTCTCTCGGGCTTTCCCAAGCCGCGTGAGAGCGGGCATGACGCCTTTATCGCGGGACATGCCTCCAACTCCGTCTCCGTCGCGCTCGGCATGGCGCGGGCGCGGACGTTGCAGCATCAGGATTATTCCGTACTGGCGCTGATTGGCGACGGCGCGCTCTCCGGCGGCCTTGCCTACGAGGGACTTAACAACGCGGGTGCGAGCGGCGAGCCGCTCATCGTGATTCTGAACGACAACGGCATGTCGATCGACGGCAATGTCGGCGCGGTGAGCGAGCATCTGGGACTTTTGCGCTCGAAGCCTGCGTACTATGAATTCAAAAAAGCCTATCGTGATCTGCTCGACCGCAATGCGGTCGGCCGCGCAGTGTATGATTTTAACCATCATCTGAAAACGAACGTCAAAAAGGCGCTTCTGCCGAATTCGACGATGTTTGAGGACATGGGTTTTACCTACCTCGGCCCCGTGAATGGACACGACGTGGGGCAGCTCACCAACACGCTCAAATGGGCGAAGGACTTGAACTGTCCGGTGCTCGTGCATGTGCACACGAAAAAGGGCAAGGGCTACCCGCCCGCCGAGCGCGAGCCGGAGCGCTATCACGGTGTCGGCAAATTCGACCCGCGGATGGGCGTGCCGCGCGAGCACAAGCAGGATTTTTCCGCGGTGTTCGGCGAGGAACTCTGCAAGCTTGCGAAAAATGACGAAACGATCTGCGCTATCACCGCCGCGATGCGCGACGGTACGGGCCTGCACGATTTTTCCGAGCAGTATCCCGCGCGCTTTTTCGACGTCGGCATCGCCGAGGGACATGCCGTGGCGATGGCCGCGGGCATGGCCAAGCAGGGGCTCACGCCGGTCGTGGCGATCTATTCGAGCTTTTTGCAGCGTGCCTACGACCAGCTCATCCACGACACGGCGCTCTCCGACCTGCATGTTGTCTTCGCGGTCGACCGCGCGGGCATGGTCGGCGCGGACGGAGAGACGCATCACGGCATTTTCGATGCAACATTCCTCTCGGAAATTCCGAATATGACGGTGTTGTGTCCGTCGAACTTTGCAGAGCTGCGCACGATGCTTGACCGTGCGGTGAACGAGATCAAAGGCCCCGTCGCCATCCGCTATCCGCGCGGCGGCGAGGGAAATTATAAGAAAGACAGCGGGCGGCAGAATCTTGTCGTGCTGCGCGAGGGAGAGGACATCACCCTCTGCGCCTACGGCACGATGATCAACAATGTGCTCGGCGCGGCGGAGATTCTGCACAAGCAGGGCATTGAGGCACGCGTTGTGAAGATCAACGCCATCTCGCCGCTCTATGACCGCGACATGCGCGAGGTCATCGGCAAAACCAAGGCGATGCTGGTCGCGGAGGAGTGCGCGGGCGTCGGCTGTATGGGCCAGCGCATGGCGGCGATCCTGGGCTGGAACAAAATTTCGCCCGAACGGCTGGAGCTGTGCAACCTCGGCAAGGCGTTTCCCGCGCAGGGAACAGTGGAGGAGCTGTACCGCGAGTTCGGACTGGACGCGGAGTCGCTGGCAAAAAAGGCTGCGGAGGTGCTGCAATGAGCAATAAAACAAGACTGGACGTGCTGCTCGTTGAACGCGGGCTGGAACAGACCCGCCAGCGCGCGCAGGCGATGATCATGAGCGGGCTCGTCTTTGTGGACGGGCAGCGTGTGGACAAGGCAGGCACCGCCGTGCCGAACGACGCGCAGATCGAGGTGCGCGGCAACACGCTCCGATATGTGAGCCGCGGCGGCCTTAAGCTCGAAAAGGCAATGACGACGTTTGGCCTCAAGCTGGACGGCTGCATCTGCGCCGATATCGGCGCGTCGACCGGCGGCTTTACCGACTGTATGCTGCAAAACGGCGCGACAAAGGTCTACGCCGTCGACGTCGGCTACGGGCAGCTCAACTGGAAGCTCCGCTCCGACGAGCGCGTTGTGTGCATGGAACGCACGAACGCGCGCTATCTCGACCGCGACCAGATTCCTGACGAGCTGGATTTTGCCAGCATCGACGTGTCGTTCATTTCGTTAAAATTGATTTTGCCCGCGGTGCACCGCGTCTTAAAAGAGGGCGGACATGTCGCCTGCCTCATCAAGCCACAGTTTGAAGCGGGGCGCGAAAAGGTGGGGAAAAAGGGCGTCGTCCGCGACCCAAGCGTGCACCTTGAGGTGCTGGAAAACTTCCTGACACATGCAAAGGATTCTGGCTTTACAGTGCTTGATATCACATTCTCTCCCATCCGCGGACCCGAGGGAAATATCGAATACCTCGGGTATCTCGAAAGCGGCGATTGGGTGGAGAAGACGTTTGACCTCCAGGGTCTTGTGGAGCAGTCACACGCGGCGCTCGACCACGGGAAGGAGGGCGCGGGATGCTGAGAAAAGTCATCTTATGCCCGAATCCCTACCGCGACGCGCAGCTTCGCGTCGCGAAGGAGGCCAAGCGCGTGCTCGACGAGGTTGGCTGCCCGAATGTCGTGTGCCTGCCGTTTCGCAATCAGGAGCCGCCGGAGGGCTACGGGCTCAACATTGAGCCGCTTCAGCAGGAGATCCGCGGTGCGGACATGATCATCGCGTTTGGCGGCGACGGTACGATCCTGCACCTGTCTAAAACCGCCGCGCACCGCGACATTCCGGTGCTTGGCGTCAACCTCGGCAGCCTTGGCTTTATGGCCGAGCTTGAGAGCAAAGACCTTTTGCGCTTGCGCGACCTGTGTGACGGAAAGTATGAGATCGAGAGCCACATGATGCTCGACGTGAGTGTCCAGCGCGACGGGCGGGTTATCTACTCGAACCTTGCGCTCAACGAAGCGCTCATCGCGCGCGGCAATATCTCGCGCGTGATCCGGCTGCAAATTTTCACCGAGCAGGGAAAGCTCGTGGACGTGGCGGGCGACGGCGTCATCGTCGCGAGCCCGACAGGCTCGACGGCCTACTCGCTTTCGGCGGGTGGCCCTGTGGTCGAGCCGACGGCGCGGAACTTCATTGTTTCGCCCATCTGCGCGCACAGCGTGCACGCCAACGCTTACGTGCTCTCGCCTGAGCGGGTCATCACCGTGCAGACGGAAAAAAACAGCTACAAGCCCGTCCTTTTGAGCGTGGACGGCGGGCGCGCATTCTCACTGCGCAGCGGCGACAGTATTGAAGTGCGCCGCTCGAAATTCGACACCAAGCTCGTTCGACTGAGCAAACGCAGTTTCTGCGAGATCTTACAAAAGAAAATGTTGATGGGAGGAACCAGCAATGAAGAATGAAAGACAGGAAAAGATCCTTGCGATCATTGCCGCTTCGGCGATCGAAACGCAGGAGCAGTTGATCGACAGCCTGCGCAAGGAGGGGATCTCCTGCACGCAGGCGACCATCTCCCGCGATATCAAGCAGCTCCACTTAATTAAGGAGCCGACCGGCAACGGCACCTACCGCTACGCCGTTTCGACGCAGAAGATGCGCCTGAATCTGGCTGACCGCCTGCAGACCATCCTGCGCGAGAGCATCGTTTCGGTCGACTGCGCGCAGAATCTGGTGCTCATCAAGACGATGGCGGGTCTCGGCCCCGCAGCCGGCGCGGCGTTCGACGGGATGGATATCTCCGCCAAGGTCGGCACTGTCGCGGGTGACGACACGGTGCTGATCGTGATGCGCGAAAACGAGTCCGCCGCCGAGCTCTGCTCGGAGATCGAGGACATGCAGAGACAGCGCCAGACCAAGTAAGAACAAAATTTTGCAGGAGAATGAGCGATGCTTGAGCTTTTGCACATTGAAAATATCGCCATCATCGAGCGGGCGGACATTCTGTTCGGCCGCGGGTTCAACGCGCTCACCGGCGAGACCGGCGCGGGCAAATCCATCGTGATCGACGCGCTCGGCGCGGTGCTCGGCCAGCGCACATCGCGCGAGCTCATCCGCACGGGCGCGGAGAAGGCGTTTGTCAGCGCGACGTTCAGCGCGGTCCCGGCAGATTTGCCGGGGCTCGCCGAAAACGGCTTTACGCCGGAGGAGGACGGAACGCTTTTATTGCAGCGCGAGCTGTACGGCGACGGCAAAAACGTCTGCCGCGTGGGCGGACGGCCGGTGACGGTCGCGCAGCTCAAGCGTATCGGCGCGAGCTTGCTCAATATCCACGGCCAGCACGACGGACAGCAGTTACTCGACGAAGAGCAGCACCTTGTCTACCTCGACCGCTTTGGCCGCGTGGAAAATGAGCTGGCAGCGTACTGTACGCGCTATGACGTGATGAAAGAGACGCGCCGCGCGATCGACGCGCTCAAGATGGACGAGGCCGAAAAAGCGCGCCGTGTCGACATGCTGCACCATCAGATCGGCGAGCTCGAGCGCGCGGACTTGCAGGAGGGGGAGGAGGAGACGCTCCTTGCCCGCCGCAATATTCTGCGCAACGGCGAAAAGTTCATTTCCGCCATCTCCGAGGCGGACGCCTGCTTGAACGGTGGGGATGAGGGCCTTGGCGCGGTGTCCGCTATCAAGGAGGCGGAGGATGCGCTGCGTTTGCTCCGCAGCCTCGGCGATGAATTCATCACGCTCTCGGACCGCTTGGAAGCGCTGCGCTGTGAAGCGTATGACCTTGCCGAAACGATCCGCGATAAGAAGGATGAATACGACTTTTCTCCGCAGGAGCTCGACGCCGTGGAGTCGCGCTGCGACCAGCTTTACCGGCTGAAAAAGAAGTACGGCTCAAGCGTCGAGGAGATGCTTGCATATCTTGAAAAATCGCGTGAGGAATTGGACCGCATCGAGTATGCAGACGACCGTGCGCAGCAGCTCGAGCAGACACTCAAAAAGCAGGAAAAGGCCGCGCGCGAAGCGGCGCAGGCCCTCTCCGACCGCCGTCACGCGGCGGCAAAGGAGCTTGAGGAGCGTATTTCCCGGGAACTGCGCGAGCTCGATATGCCGAAGCTCCGCTTTGCCATCGACTTTCAGGAAAAGGACATGGGCGAGGACGGTGTGGACGCCGTGGCGTTTTTGATGTCCGCCAATGTGGGCGAGGCGCTGCGCCCCATCCAGAAGATCGCGTCCGGCGGCGAGCTGTCGCGCATCATGCTGGCACTCAAAAACGTGCTGGCCGAGCAGGACAGCGTGATGACGATGGTGTTCGACGAGGTCGACACCGGCGTTTCGGGCAGGGCTGCCCAGCGCGTGGCGGAAAAGCTCGCCAAGCTCTCGCGCACACGGCAAGTGCTGTGCGTGACGCATCTGCCGCAGCTCGCGGCGATGGCCGACACGCACTTCGGCGTGGAAAAGGGCGAGGAAAACGGCCGCACGCTCACAAAGGTCGTCGCGCTCGACCGCGCGGCGCGCCGCGGCGAGATCGCCCGCCTAAGCGGGGGAGACCACCCGAGCGAGACGATGCTCTTAGGGGCAGAGGAACTGCTCTGCGCGGCAGAGAACTTTAAAAATCAACTACTGTAAAGCAAAATCACATGGCAGAGAAAAGCGCCGCGATGCGGCGCTTTTTCGAAGAAAGGAACATCAGATGAACGAATTTGCTGAGCGCATCGAGCGGGATTTTCCGGTGCGGCGCAAGGAAAAAGAAAAAGTGGACTTCCGCACCTGGCTTGTCTACACACTCAAGGAGCTCGGCTATTCGCCAAAGCTCGAGAGCGGGACGTCGGCGCTCTCGGCGGGCGGCAATGTGACGAATGTGGTCGTCGGCGACATCGAGAAGGCAAAGATCGTTCTCGCGGCGCACTACGACACCGGCGTGCGCGAGGTCCTGCCGCCGCTCATTTGCCCGACGCGACCGGCGACGTACATGCTCTACGAGGCGCTGATGCCGCTGCTGGCGCTGGCGGTGAGCTTCCTTATTTCGTTCGGCGTGACGTTTGCGCTCAACATGCCGAATATGACGCTGCCTCTCTTTTTACTGCTGCTGGTTGTTGGGCTCTTTTACCCCAAATATGGCAAGAGTGAGACGAACAACAAAAATGCCAACACCTCCGGCGTCATCGCACTGCTCGAGGTCGCAAAGGCGCTGACGCCGCGCTACCGCGGTGAGGTGTGCTTCCTGTTCCTTGACGGCGGCACACAGGGGAGCAAAGGCGCCAAGCGCCTGATCCACGCGCACCCCGAGCTCAAAAA
>ENA-OOZG01002426-OOZG01002426.1-human-gut-metagenome-genome-assembly--contig:-NODE-2426-length-11620-cov-6.495028_pt1 | contig 11620 bp, 7 predicted proteins | sample MGYA00241706_ERZ501384 | MGnify/ENA primary metagenome ERZ501384 (study PRJEB25962, sample SAMEA2042742) | human gut metagenome | biome: human gut; feature: human-associated habitat; material: faeces... | reverse complement strand
TCGCACAGGGATGCGTTCTTTTCGAAGATCAGTCTGGCATTCATGGTATCCATGGTCTTAAGTTCCGGGTCCAGTTCCGCCGCATCGATCTCCAATACTCCAAGTGACTGCAGTTCTTCCAATATGGCCTTACGGTTCTTCTTCATAGCGCAGATACTGATTCGCTGCATCTGCAATACTGCCATTTTCGCATTCCCCCTCTCAGAACAAACTGTCCATTACTGCCTGGATGGCCTGCTCATGCTTCGACTCCGCTTTCTTTTTCAAAGCTGCAAGCTCCTCCTCTACCTGTCCAATGACAGTGTTCTCTGTACTGTGTGCACGTTCCTCGGCTGCTTTCATATCAGATGCCGCCTGTTCGCCTGCGGTTGTTTCCGCTTTTCTGATAATCTCCTCCGCCTCTTTTTCAGCTTCGCTGATGATACTCTGTGCACGGACGGATGCGTCTTTTATTTTCTGCTGTGCTTTTGCCTCCGCCTCTTTCACTGCCTTGATCGTTTCCTGGATCATCTGATCACCGCCTCTCTGCATATCCAAATTGTATCACAATTATGTTTTTAAAACAACGATTATTATGCAATTTAACGAAAAATATATTTGTTTTGTGTCAAAAAATCATCAAATTCGTTATATTTTTACCATTTTTTCGCAAACTTTTTATTTGTTTATTCTGTTCATATTTTTTGTTTTTATTCGCAAAAAATGTTCTGTAAAACAAAAAAACCATCCACCAGATGAAATCTTTTTTATGTCTTCATCTGGTAAATGGCTTTTAATTTTTTTGCAGTTGCTGTCTGTCAGTTATACATATAATTTGCGTAGTCTTCGCTTCCAAGATTCTCTGCATCGATCCATGCCGGGTCAAGCAGAACCTGCTTTTCAATTTTTGTTTCTTTCTTCGGTGCAGTAGACTGAATTGCTGCCCACATGGTCTGATATCCCATTGCATACGGATTCTGGGAAAGAACGCCAAGTTCTTCTCCGTTTTTGATTGCTTCCTGCTGCTTGCTGGTGGCGTCCACACCGATCATGGCAACTTTATTTTCACCGTTATCCTTGTTTACTTCCAGGAACATCTCGGAAACATTGGCATTGGTGCAGAAAACTCCATCCAGTGCAGGATATTTGTCGAGAACTTCTTTCATGGCTTCCTTCATATCGTCAACCTGATCGGAATAGATGGTTTCTACCACCTTAATATCTGTATAGTTGGCAATATTATCAAGAAATCCCTGCACTCGTTCCTGAGCGCTCTGTGTTTTCTCCTGTGCGGAAAAAACTGCTACATTGCCCATTTTTCCAATGGCACTTCCAAGTTTATAGGCTGCGTATTTACCAATCTGTGTATTGTCCGTTCCACGGAAAGCTCTGATCAGCTTCGTGTCACTGACATTGGAATCAAAAGCAATGACCGGAATTCCATTCTCCTTTGCCGCTTCCAGCTGCGCCTGACAGGATTCCATATCTCCGGCTGAAAGGCATAAAACTGATGGGTTCTCAGCGATTACTGCATCGAGAGTATTGATCTGGCTTTCCACATCTTCCTCGTTATCCGGTCCCTCAAAAGTCATTGTGATCTGGTCTTCTTTTTTGAATCCATAAGCTGTGTTTACATCCTTTACCGCAGCTTCCATTCCTTCTTTTACTTTATCCCAGAATTCACCTTTTTTACTCTTACTGACAACTGCGATCCTGGCTCCTGATTCTATGGAAAGAGTTGTATCAATTTCCGGAATTGCCGGATTCTTCTCTTCTTCCATTTCCTGTGCTTCAGGGGTTTCCTGGACATCTGCTACAAGCGGTGCAACAAGCTTCTCTACTTCTTCCTTCTGGCAGCCTGTCAGCAGAGTCGCCGCAGCCAACAAGGCCACTGACATTACTGCAACTCTTTTCATTGTAATCTCCTCTTCCTCGCTGGTTACTGTTCTTCATGGCCTCTCTTATCCGTCCACAGTAACTGATACTTTACAAAAATCTTACATTTGGTTACTCGCTTTTTACATTATACACTTTTTCGTATTTCCGTCCAGAGTTTTTACAGTTTTTTCACAAAATCCAGAAATGCACTTCCCTGAGGTTCTGTCTGGAATTTCATTGGCTTTCCTGTTTTTGGATGTCTGAATTCCAGGCTACAGGAACAAAGTCCAAGAGACGTTCCTTTTTCACCGGCGGGATTGTATTTCCGATCCCCAAGAAGGGGAATTCCTGCCTGAGAAAGCTGTACCCGGATCTGGTGATGACGTCCTGTTTCCAGCTTGATTCTCAGAAGCGTGCGTTTCTTTCCGTTTATTTCTTTTTGGTCAAGGACTTTATAATGAAGGATTGCCTTTTTTGCACCAGGTGTATTTTCCGGTACTGCCTGAGACATGTTTGCTCTTCCGTTCTTTTTCAGATAGCTGATAAGAGTTCCCTCCTGCTCTTTTGGTACTCCTTCGGTTACTGCCAGATAATACTTTCCGGCGCCGCCTGCCATCATCTGTTTGCTTAAGTTTCCGGCTGCTCCCGGAGTTTTTGCAAATACAAGTACACCTTCTACCGGCTGGTCAAGGCGGTGAACCACTGCCAGGTATGGCATTTTTCCGGGTGCTTTCTGCGCCAGGTAATTTTTGAGGGCGCTTTCCAGGTCCATAGTTCCGATTCCTGCTGCCTGTACCGGCATTCCGGATGGTTTTCTGCATACAAGAATTTCTTTATCTTCATATAAAATGTTTTCTTCGATCTGACTGTTCCACATAGATTCTTTTCGTTGCTGTCCTGTGTAATATTCCGCGGGATATTTTTGTGATGTGGTGGAATATGGAATTTCGCAACTTTCTTCCTTTCTCAGAGAAGTATAACCGATGATATTTGGGATAGCAACTGGTAAATCAACGCACAATGAGACGGTCATCACTTTTTTTACTTTAACAGCTTCCAAAAATGATGACCGTCTCAACACTCTTCGTTATTCAATTTTTCTTCCTCTTAGTTTTTGAATAATGTTTTCTGGTTATATGATTTTTTGTTAATCGAAATCTCTGATTTTATATGGTTATAAAATAATTTCGATTCTCTTTATTCTATTTTTTACACTTTTCTTTTTCTACGTTCTCTCTTCTTTTTTATTTCCTGCTCATAAACGATTGATATATGTAAATATATCTTTTCGATTATTTAGAAAGTTCTATAGGATTGAAATCGATTTGTCCGAGGTTCGATTTCTTTTTTTGAAGAATTTCGGTGGTTACACTTTTTTCTGTTTCCTAAACAATTCTGGACTTAACTTCTTAAATTCAAAACCGTTTGTCATCTCTGTACTTTATGATCTGCTGATTCAAATCGACCTATTGGGATTTTCTCCTCTGCAGCCCTTCTAAAGTATCCTGAAAAAAGTTCCTTCCCGTTTCTTCTGTTATTAATATCCTATCAGATATTCTTCTGATGCAAAGCTTCAATCCATATCCTTATGAATCTGATATGCATTTCAAAGTATCGTTCTCATCTTCACTTCTGTTCCTGGAATCTCTTCTTTCCAACGAACCGGTGAGCTGAGGGTTTTACTCTTTCGAGAAATATTTCTTTACATATTTCCTGAAATCTTTGTATCAGGTGTGTGACAGTTGTTCAATATGAGTTACCGATTCTATAATACCTGAAATACCGAATTCCTTATGTTTCTGATTTCTCTCATTTTAACTGATGTTAAAATATAAGTAAGATTTAAGAGGTTCTTATTTATATCTTATGAGAGAAACTGATGTATTTCTTAAGGGATATCATTATGTGATATGTATCAGGTCTTTCTTGCAGGAAATCCGGTTCCTGTCACTCTCATATTGATAAAGTTGTTTATTATGTTCCCACTGGAATCACCTTTTCCTTTCTTATCTTCATCCTTTCATGTGCATCTATGCTATGAATTGAATGAATTTCTTATTTTTTTGATTTTGTTTTATCTCTTGTTCTTTTTGATGGTCTTATAATAACACTGTTGTGTTGTTTTGTCAATACATTTTTGTATTTTTATATTAATATTTTTGTTTATTATTTGTTTTATGTTTTTATATTTTACTATTTATTTGTATTTTTAATTATTTTCTGTTAATTTATCCGTTTTATCCGTTAAGATGATAGCTTCACAGAGGATATCCTATACGTCAACTGAATTCAGCCTGTTCTTTTCGCCAAAAAATCCCCGACCGGAAGATTTTGTCTGATTGACCTTTCTTCTGACCGGGGATTTGAGTATAGATGTCTGAAAAAGCTGAAACTCCGTTTCTGTTAGTTACCTTTTGAGTCAAAGTCTCTTGTGGAAATAATGCCGTTATAAAACTTCGCATTTGTGTAGATCAGATAATCCGACACATAGGAAATTGCCAGAAGCAGAGCTGAAATCACCAGTGCCGCACCGGACAAGATCAATTTTCGTTTCTTTTTTTTATCGTCTGTATTAACGCTCATTCTGTGCCTCTGTCGTTTTGTTTGTTGTTCCCAGATATCTTAAAGTTGCTGTAACAAAAGAAATCCCTGCTCCTATTTTCATGTCAGCCTGATTATAATAGGAAGACAGGTCAACAAAAAGCTGTTTGTCATATATACCATCCTTCTTTCCGCTGTTTTCATGAATTTTGGAAATTTCTTTTACTTCAGCATAATTTGTATTAAGTGGTTGTCCCGTCAGTGAACTGAAAAAATACTTTTCCGGATGTTTAGTCATATCTGTTACAATAGTATTCCTAAGTTTTCCTGTGGAGTCTTTATCATCAAATTCCACATCGCTTTCATTTAAGAATTCATCACCATTATTCAAAAGTATTGTAGATAGATTCAGTGGCCATACCCAGTAGATTGAATAGTTGTATTTTGTATCTTTTTTTGCATTCTGTATCTTGATTTGAAACTTTCCGTCTTTGATCCAAGTGTATTTTATTGTATTTTCATCAGACTGTTTTTCTCCCAGGAAATACAGGATATGCCCTCTCAGCAGACCTGCTTCCGCAGTGTTATTTCCTACAGTTACCGGCTTATCTGTCTCAATATGAAACGGAGAAATATCCAGAGAGAAGTCCAATGATAAATATCCTGCTTCATATGGTTTAATAAAAAAATCCAGCTTTCCTTTCGTGCCCGGCTCCATGGCGTACTCTTTTCTATACTCCGCTCCGGTGGTCTCATTGAAGCTGTCTCCATCCTTATAGTTTTTCATATTACTGTTTTCACTCAGCATCCAGTTTATGCTTCCACCCTGAGATGTGTTAATTCCATTTTTTATTCTCTGCAGAAGATCATCATGAACACCGGCTTTTCCCTCTGAGCCGATCTCTATCCCCGAATATTTTGCACTGACTGTTCCAGAAGTTCCGCTTACCCGGTTATTACTGACAAACCAGGCAATGCAGATCGCGATAAACGCAATAGCTGCAGCTGCTATAAATATAATGCTTCGTGCAACTTTTCTTTTATTATTTTCAATTTCTTTCTCAAGCTCTTCCGGCGATAACTGATCTATCTCATTCTGCAGTTTTACTTTTCTGTCTGTCATCTGATCACCTTATCTGTTTCTTTACAGTAAATGGGCATTCGAATTCTGCTCCATGCTTTGCATTCAAAAAGGAATTTCTGATATTGAACTGTATCACTGATTCCTTTCCAATTTTCATTGTTTTTCATTTTAGCATATAGAATGAAGGTTGTAAATTTCAACTATTTTGCACATTGATTTTTTCAACTTTCCGGACAAAAAATAAAACCTGCCTGGGAATCATCTTTTCAGATAAAACCCGGCAGGCTGCTTCTGTTAAATATGTTTTTCTGCTTTTTATATCCATTTGTCACTGTTCAATGGCCTGCGTTTCGGTGCCCCTCCCGCCGATTTTTATTCTTCTTATCGTCTTTTCCAACGTCTTCATATCAACAGGCTTTGAAATATGGGCATTCATACCGGCTGCCAGAGAATACTGAATGTCCTCAGAAAATGCATTGGCGGTCATAGCAATGATTGGAATTGTCTTTGCCAGTTCATGGGAGCTTCTTCGGATTGCTTTTGTTGCCTCATAACCATTCATAACCGGCATCTGCACATCCATCAGGATCATGTCATAATCCCCCGGAGCAGACTGCTCAAATGCCTCTAAGACCCTTTTACCATTTTCACAGATTGTACACTCTGCATCCTCAATCTTTAACAATTCCATCAGGATTTCTGCATTCAGCTCATTGTCCTCTGCACACAGAAACCTCATTCCTTTCAGGACATTGCCAGCCGGTTCATCCTTTTCTACCTGTTCTGCTGAAGAAACAAATCTATCTTCTGCTATTCTCAGATCTATAAGAACCTCAAAACAGCTTCCCTGGCCCAGTTCACTCTCCACATCAATGGTGCCTCCCATTGCTTCAACCAGATTTTTGGTAATAGCCATTCCAAGACCAGTTCCCTGTATCTTATTCGTCATAGAACTTTCAGCACGAGTAAAAGCATCAAAAATTGTATCTTTGAAATCTGCCGACATTCCCATGCCATTATCGCTGACTAAGAAACGGTACTTTGCGTAGACAGATGACTTTGTCTCACATTCTTCTACCAGAAACTGAATTTTTCCACCTTCCTGCGTGTACTTCACTGCATTAGAAACCAAGTTGCTGAAAATCTGCATCAGATGAACCTGATCTCCGTTCACCCACTCGTGCCGGATGTTTTCTTTTATGATTGTAAGAGTCTGATTTTTTTCGTCTATCTGTGAATGGAATATGGTATTGAGTTCTGTAATAAAATCCAAGATGGAAAAATCGGTATACTTAAAAACTGTTTTTCCTGCCTCAATTTTGCTCATATCCAGAACATCATTAATGATTCCTAACAGATGCTGTGATGAAATGTCTATTTTATCTGCATACTCTATTACTTTCGCTTTATTACCGGCATCATGTCTGATCAATGATGTCATGCCGATAATTGCATTCATTGGTGTACGAATATCATGTGACATATTGGACAGGAAATCTGTTTTCGCCTTATTTGCATTTTCAGCGGTCTGCAAGGCTTCCGTTGTAATGTCCTTTGCTTTTTTCAGTTTTTTATTGGACTCCTCCATTTCCTTCATTGCCTGCGTCTGAATCTCATTATTTCTTTTTTCGTATTCAGCTTTTTGCTCAGCAAGACTGCGTCTGGAAATACTGTAGAATAATCCGGCAAAAAGCAAAAGTATAAAACCTGCCATGAGTATTGTTTCAAACACTATTGTTTTCTGATAATCTTTCAGTACATTATCTACAACACTCTTTTCTACAATACAGATCAGCATGGTGTTATTATTTTCTATCGGACAGTATCCCAGATAGTAAGGTTTGTCACTTCCCAGAAGTTCTACCCCCTGTTCTCTGCCATCCAGCTTTTTTTGAAGAGAATCAGCCTCTTCCTCAGTGATAGCCTGATCTCCTTTTAAATGCTTTAACAAAAAATAGTTCCTAAAAAATTTATCTTCTTTCTGATTTGTATAAGTAATATTTCCGTCGTTATCCAGCATAAACAGATACGCATTCCCGTTATAGCTTTTCACACTTAACATGGAATCTAATTTTGAATGATCATACAAGGTTCCAATTGCCGTATAAGTTTCCCCATTAATCGTATATTCCTGACATGGAATTGCAACCAGATAACCATCTTTTTTCTTCTGGTTGTAATCAAGAGAAACCAATTTTCCAATATTATATCCGTTCCTCAAATCCAACAAAAGTTTACTTGGCATGTCAACCCGAAGTTTTGTTCCATCAGTGGTTATTGCCTTTCCATTTTCCTGGAGAAATATAAGTGTACTTTCAGATTCTTTCTGCCATGCCTCAAAGAACTTCTTGTTTCTATCCAGTTCAATAGATCTCACTTCCTCTTGAATAAGAGAATCCTCAAGCAAATGCAGCTGGCTGTAGTATCCATTCACCTGCAGATCATAGGTCTGCTGTATCTGTTCAACAACAGCTCCCATACTGCTTTTCCCGTTTTCCGCGATATAGCTGTTCATCCTGTTCAAAAGGAGCTTTACAAAAATTAAGCTTAAAAAGATAAGAATTAAAAAGAACAATGGCACTATCATCTTTTTTCTTTTTGTTATTACTTGTTCTATTCCCACTTTTATTTTTCAACCTCTATATAATCTTCCGGTGCTGACGGCTGCTGTCCGTTTGCCATTGCTGCAGTCCATGCACTTGATAATGTTGTGTCCTTAAGCTGCCTGATCTCACATTCCGGATTTATTTTTTTCAAAACAGACATTGTGGTGTCTGTAAGAAGAATAGAGTACTCCTTTTCTTTGTCGATTTCTTTCTTATTTACTTCTATGTCCTTTAATGAGAATCCGTTTTCCTCCTGCCTGACGATTATTTTCATACCGGATGCAATTGGTAATTCATATTTATTGGTTATATGGAATTTCTCATCAGAATCAGCAAGATATTTCTCCGCAAGTTCATAAATCTCTTTGCCATTGATTTTTGCCAGGTATAATGGTGTATCTAAACTCTTTGCTGTCATCAGACCAACCCGGCTGCCGGTACACTCCCCTTTGTAAATGGAGGAAGTAAAATAATAATATGGTGCCAAAGCCAGCTGAGCATCATTTTCTTCTCTAATCGTAGTTAAAATAGAAGATGCCGCATCACGACCGTTTTTATCATTTAGCGAAATGGAATATTCATTTTCAAAATTAACTGTGGTTTCTTCTTTTGAATCCTTACTGTTCATTGTGCTGCGAAAAGCATCATAAGCCTGTGTTTCATCCATTTCCCCTGACAATAATCCGTGAACAGCCTTAAGGCTGGCATCAAATGATTTTTGAGCAGAATATCGGATATAAACAGAATTATTATTAATTTCATCTTCAAGGCCAGGTACATCTTCCATCATGTTTGGAACATCTACATTTAATGAAATTACACCCTTTCCATCTGCGATCAATGTTTGTCCTTCTTTTGAAATCATACACTCCAGGACATCGAATGCCAGGTCCAGTTTTTCCTGATCTTTTTCCAGGTCTTTGTTGAATGCAATATTCAGAGAAGGGGTCATATTTATAAAAGCTTCATCCGAAATCTGTGAAAAAAACGGTATACGAGTTAATTCTGCATCCATCTGTTCCTGAAATTCCTGCATAAGTGCCGGATAACCATGAAACATTGCTGCTTTTCCCTCAAGGAACATCTGCGTTGCAGTATTAACATCGACGCTGATATCATCACTTGTAAAATGTGAGTCCTTTAAAAATGTATTGGTTTCTGAAAAAATACGTTTCCATAATGCATCATCAAACGCGATATCCCCTGATGCACTTTCAGCTGAGCTTCTCCATTCAATTCCATCCAGACTCATGAATTCCCCAATTGCACCTGTCTGAATCACCTCATGAGCAGACCAGTCTTCTGCAAGATCCAGGGAATACGGTTTTATACCATTATCATAAAATTGCTGGCATGCCTGTGCATATTCCTTATAGTTTTTCGGTATCTTGATTCCATACTGTTCAAACAATGTCTTGTTGGCAATAATCGTCTGCGGCATACCGCAGATAGGAAGCCACTGAATCTCATTTTTTGAATTTTTATAATATTGCAATGCATAGGAGTAATACCTGGAAACCACATCATAAGAAGCAAAATCCATTAGATATGGCTCCAGATCCTGTGCATCTTTTCCAGAAAATCGACGTACGGTTATGATATCCGGCAGTTCACCATGTTCCTCAAAATAGCTATATAAATCGGTATCATTGTTACCGGTAATAAACTCAATATCCTGATCTGGAAACTGCTCATGGATATAGGGTACAATATTTTTCATTAAACGATTTTCCCACAGATACACGGTAAGGTGATCGTCATTTTTAGATACTGCTTTTTGAGATTGTCCACAGCCAGACAAAACAGTAATTGCTAAAAGCGCACCTGACAGTAATGCTATCAGACATTGTTTTGCCTTTTTCATCCTCGTATTTTCCTCATTCTTTCCTGATAAAATCATTAATTCAATAATTGGGAAACAATTACAGCCAGTTTTCCAGAACATCATTCAGCTTATTCATATCCAGCGGTTTCGCGATATGTCCATTCATGCCTGTATTTTTGGCCAGCTGTACATCTTCTGCAAAAGCATTGGCAGTCATGGCAACAATAGGCAGTTTTCCCTTTTCACCCGGAAGGCTCCTGATTGCTGCAGTTGCCTCATAACCATTCATGACAGGCATTTGGATATCCATAAAAACAAGATCATACAATCCTTCCGGAGAAGCTTCCACTTTTTCAACTGCGATTTTTCCATTTTCTGCTGTTTCCACTTCTGCCCCTGTCATCTGCAAAATTTCACCAGCAATTTCTCTGTTCAACTCATTATCCTCAACCAGCAGAATCCTTTTTCCCGTGTAGTCTGATTCTGACAGCTTCTCCAGATAATTTCTTGCTGTTTTTTCTTTTCTTCCTGAAGTAAACTGCCGCAGTGTAGCCGTCAGCCGGGAACGGAACAGCGGTTTTGCAATAAAAGCATCTACACCTGCAGCCTTTGCTTCTTCTTCAATTTCGCTGAATTCATAGGATGTCAATACAATGATGGTGATCTCTTTTCCTATCCGTTTCCGGATCTGTCTGGCAGTCTCTATACCATCCATCTCCGGCATCTTCCAGTCTAAAATAACAGCAAAGTAATCATCTTTCAACTCATGCCGTGCATAACAGCGCTCAACCGCTTCCCTGCCAGAGAGAACCCATTCACCCATAATACCGATTTCCTTCAGTGTGGCAACTGTACTTTCACAGCATGTCTTATCATCATCCACTACCAGAACCGGCAGATTCATCAGATTTTTGTCCTGTTCTTTTTCTTTTTCCTGAAGCTCCAGATAAATTGTTACCGTAATTCTGGTTCCCTTATGTAAAGTACTGTCCACTTTAATATTACCATTCATCAGGTTCACAATATTTCTGCTGATTGCCATTCCAAGACCGGTTCCCTGAACTCTGGTTGTCCGGTGGTCATCTGCACGGCTGAAAGGATCAAACATGATTTTCTGGAATTCCGGTGACATACCGATTCCATTATCCTCAATCGTAAATTCATAGCATCCAAGTTCTGAAAATCCATTTGGCTTTTCCTCTATGGAAAAAATAATATTTCCACCATCCGGTGTATACTTGATCGCATTACTCATCAGATTCACAAATACCTGCTGAATCCTCAAGCTGTCACCACAGACAGCCTCATGTTCAATATGATTGATGTGTATATCAAAATTATGTTTATGTTCATCAAGCACCGGTTTCGTAAGTGTAATAAGATTATCTACCAGATCTGACAGATTGAAATCTTCCTGTGCCAGTGTCATTTTTCCACTTTCAATACGTGCCATATCCAATACTTCATTGATCAGCCCCAGCAGATGGCGGCTTGATTCTGTGATCTTGCCGAGGCATTCAATGACTCTGTCCTGGCTCTCAACATTTGCTCCTGCGATTGCCGTCAGACCCACAATCGCATTCATTGGTGTCCGGATATCATGGGACATATTGGAAAGGAATTCTGTTTTCGCACGATTTGCATTTTCTGCGGACCGGTAAGCCTCTTTCAGTGCCTGACGGGATTCAATCTCTGCTTTCTTCTCCT
>ENA-OOZG01002424-OOZG01002424.1-human-gut-metagenome-genome-assembly--contig:-NODE-2424-length-11630-cov-2.356371_pt1 | contig 11630 bp, 9 predicted proteins | sample MGYA00241706_ERZ501384 | MGnify/ENA primary metagenome ERZ501384 (study PRJEB25962, sample SAMEA2042742) | human gut metagenome | biome: human gut; feature: human-associated habitat; material: faeces... | reverse complement strand
TTATAATACAAGCAACGGATACATGGGATACGTAGAAGGCAAATACATTTTATTTGCCAGTGAACAGGAATATTTCGAGTTTATGGAAGATTAAGAGGAGGAAGGGCAATGAGTAAAATTTATTTCACACTGACAGGAACAAATCATTATTTTGGAAAAGAATTTCTGAAAAAAGGAACGAAGATCCGCTTAGAAAAAGAACCAGACAATGAGTATGACAAGGAAGCAATTAAAGTAACTTATGAAGGTCTGGGAAAGATCGGATATGTAGCAAACAGTTCCAATACCGTGCTCGGAGATTCCATGAGTGCCGGAAGAATATATGATAAGATCGGAAAGACGGCAAAAGCAAAAGTGGTGCTTGTTACAGATCACGGAACAATCTGCAGCATCAGCAAGAAGAGTCTTCTGGATAATCAAAAGAAGGTTAAGAAAGCTGAAACAGAAGTTGAAGAATAAAGAAATCTGAGGGAGGAAAAATCATGTTTGGATTTGATAAGATGTTTGATTTTAACAGAGACGGGAAATTGGATAGCTGGGAACGTGCTGCACAGTTTCAGTTCATGGACGAAATGATGAAGAACAATGAAAAAAGTATATTTGATGACGATGGTAAGAGTGATATTTTTACGGATGCCGGGCTGGATTATGATGAGTTGGAATTTATGGATCCGGATGAAAGAAGAGAAGTGCTGAAAGATGTGGGATTGGATCTGGATGAGTTTGATTTTTGAAACGGACTGATTATAAAGATTGGATAAATAACAAGGTGATTTGTCCTCCGATGCAGGCCTGATTCTTATCAAAAGAATTCGTAAGCAAGATTGGTATCGATAGGTAGTGTTTATCATTTAAGGAGACCAATAACCTTAATAGTTCAATAACTGCTCTGAAATATGCGGTAGGGATTTTTATTCTTTTAAGCAGATAATCTCAAAGCAGTTATTACTATTGGGATTAATTTTTTTAACTCATGGTGTAGTTATTCACATGAAGACTGTTCCATGAATAATTCAGGTTAATCAATATTTTTTTAGTTTTTCATAAGCGGTCCAATCAACGATTTTTGCAGATAGCAAAATATTATTATTTATTACTTCTTTCGTAAGCCCGTTTGAGTGTATATACGTTATAGTTTCTTCTGAATTGATTTTATTTATCTCAACAATCGGACTTTCAAGTACTTCATTTAAAACTTTATCTATCTCATTGTCATCATATTGATCAGAATCTATATTGATGTGATATGGAAAATGTCCTGGTATAATGATCTCATCAAGAATTAACAGGGCAAGCTTGGGATTACTAAATTTACACATGAAGGGTACCTCCTAAAATATATTTTGTAACTATAATAACAGAAAACTACGTATGTTTCAGTATGGCTTTTTTTGGTTGTTATTAATCATATCAAATTTTAGAGAAACATGCAGCGCTATTTTGGGGTGAGTTTTTTAGGAAAATTGAAAGGAAACTTGTACAACAGAAGAAGGTAACAGCAGGAAAAGAGAAGAAACTGTCGATTCATGAACGATAGAAGCTTAATAAGAAGATCATTTAGAAAGAACAGTAGGGAAGGATAAACTGATTTGGGTGCAAGATAGAAATTTGTAAAGGCTGGAAGTCACTATAGAAGAGGTCTTCCGTTTTGGGTTATTTGATAAAAATATAAAATCGTCTATTGAAGGTGGTTATATCATAATTTTTTTATATATGATATACTTGATTTATGGGAAAAATCCAGAAGGATTTATAGTAACAAAGAAAGTTGGAAAATCGGATGAATGCCATAAATTCAAATGAACAAATGATACAGAAGATAAATGAAATTCTTCAGAATAAACGTGATGCAGTAGTTAATATTGTAAACGATAAACTTACAATATCAGTTTTTTCCTTACTAGAGAAGAATTTGCAGAATGTAAAAGAGATTAATTTTGTAATACGTGATGTAAAGTTTCTGCCACATCAATCAGAAATAGCACACGAATTTGAGATTAATCCAACAGACGTGCTGTTTAATGCGTATGATATTACAGAAAAAAATAAATTACAGCATTTTTCAAAAGCTAGAAGTATGCATGATTTTATCGAAAAACATGTGAACATTCGTAGAGTTAATGTAGGAATTCGCATTGGTGGAAATGTCCTGATAATAGATGATGATTTTATGATTCAGGGTAGCTCATCACTCGAGGTTTCCAAGAAAAGCAGTCGAGACGTTTTCAGTAATATTAACTTTGACACAATATTAAATGGTAGTGCTGACAAGGAACAGATTTTAGTAGCTTTGGAAACCTTTAAGCAGATTTGGTTCAATGAGCAGGTGTCTGTAGATTACAAGGATGAATTACTTGCCAGTTTGCAATATGTATATAAGGAGCATGCTCCAGAATTTCTGTATTACTTTACGTTGAATGAATTATTTGGTGATCAGCTTGATGCTGGGGTAGAGCGTTTTGAGAAAGATAGTGTCAGGTTTAAAAAGACGGAAATTTGGAATGCACTATATGACTTTCAAAAGGACTGTGTAGTATCTGCAATTCGAAAACTTAATACATATGGAGGATGCATTATCGCAGATTCCGTGGGATTAGGTAAAACATTTGAAGCATTGGCGGTTATAAAGTATTTTGAAATCGGAATGAACCGAGTTCTTGTGCTGACACCTGCAAAACTCTACGATAACTGGAATTCGTTTCGAGGAGATTATAAGGATTCATTCCTGCACGAAACGTTTAATTACAGGATAATGTTCCATACTGATTTATCCAGATATAGTGGGATGTCTCGTTCAGGACAAGACCTTAAAAAGTTTGATTGGGGATTATATGATCTTGTTGTTATTGATGAGTCACATAATTTCCGTAATCGTAATGATCGATATGACGATAATGATCAGCTCATTATGACACGTTATGCGAGATTGATGCAGGATGTTATTAAACATGGAAATAACAATACAAAAGTATTGATGTTATCTGCAACTCCGGTGAACAATAGCTTGGTAGATCTGAAGAATCAAATTAGCATTATTACTAGAGATACAGATGCTGCATTTGAAGAACAAGGTATTGTAAGTGTTGAAAATCTTTTGCGCAGAACATCAGCAAGTATCAATGCGTGGGAGAAAACACCCCACCACCAGAAAGAGCAGCTTCTGGATAGTTTGCCGTCAGATTTTTATAAACTGCTGGAACTTATGACAATATCACGAAGTAGAAAGCATATTACCAGTTACTATGGCGACAAGGGAGTTGGACAATTCCCAGAAAAAAACAAACCAGATACATATAACAGTGATATTGATACCAAGGGGGAACTTTTGCATTTTAAAGAAACAAATGAACTCTTGGAAGCTTTGATTTTAAGTGTATATACGCCGACAAGGTATATTAAGGAGCAATATAAAAAACTTTATATAGAAAAATATTCACTTAAAGGTAAACATGGTGGAGATATGAACTTTGATACACAGGCTAATGGTATGATTATTCTCCACAGATTCAATCTGTTTAAGCGTTTGGAAAGCTCTGTTTATTCTTTTGAAGAAACACTTCGTAGATTGTTAGAAAGAATTGAACGTACTGAGCAGTTATTGTTGAAAGGTAGAGGAAATGTATCTGAAGAAGATACGGATTATGATGATAACGATACAGATGATATTTATATCGAAGGAAAATATGAGATAGATGTCAAACACTTAAGGGTGGAGGATTATTTGGAAGATTTGGCCAGTGATAAATATATTATTGCTGAAATTCATAAAAATGCTAAGCGCATCCTTGATGAAGAGAGAGATCAGAAACTTCAAGATCTTATGGAAATATTAGAAAGAAAAGTCAAGGAAACACCATACAACAAAAACAACCGTAAAGTTATTATATTTACTGCATTTGCAGATACTGCAGATTATTTGTACAGTAGACTTTCAGAATATATGAAAGCGTTAGGTGTATATTCAGCCTGTATTACTGGTAAGAGAGTTGTTACGAATAATAGCAATGTAGAAAGTGATTTTAATTCAGTTTTATGTGCGTTTTCTCCTGTATCAAAAATGAAGAAGGAGATTCCAGAGGAAGAGCAGATAGATTTGCTGATTGGTACAGATTGTATTTCAGAAGGTCAGAACTTACAGGATTGCGATACCGTTATTAACTTTGATATTCAATGGAATCCAGTGTCTTTAATTCAGAGATTTGGTCGTATTGACCGAATAGGAAGTAAAAATACGAATATCCAGATGATTAACTTCTTCCCAAATATGGAGTTAAATGAATATCTTGGTCTTGAAGCACGAGTAAAAGGTAAAATGACGACATTGAATTTGGTATCGACTGGTGATGAAGATGTCCTGACACCAGAAATGAATGATTTCAATTTCAGAAAACGACAGCTTGAAAGATTAAGGGATGAAGTCATTGATATAGAAGATGCCAATGATAATATTTCTCTTACTGATTTGAATATGAACGAGTACATGAACGAATTATCAGAATATATTCAGAACGTTCCGGAAATCAAAAAGGTTCCTAAAGGAGTGTATTCTGTGACAGACGGAGATAATGAGGGGGTACTTTTCTGTTTTAAACATCGCAATGATGCCAATAAGCCTAAATCCGATAGCTCGCTCTATCCATATTATCTCATATACATGAAAAACAATGGAGAAGTGCTCTTTGGGAATGGTCAGGCAAGAGAGGTAGTCAAACAGTTCCGGAAGCTTTGTTATGGAAAGAATAAACCAGTTGCAGAATTATTTCAAAAGTTTTTTGCACGAACAAACAATGCGAAGGACATGCAGTTTTATTCAGAGCTGTTAAATAAAGCCATCAAATCAATCAAGGGTGAAGAAGAATCAAAAGCTACTCAATTGATGTTTGATTTTGGGGGATTTAACAATGCTTTTGCAGACGAAACGGCAGATGATTTTGAGTTGATTTCCTTCTTGGTAGTGGAATAGAAAAATATAGTCAGGGGGAGCGGTATGTTTAATATACCAGATAGATATAGGGTAGATGTTAATGTAGCTTTGAAGGATTTTATTCCGAAAGATTTAAAGCCTAATGATAAGAAACGAATTAAGAATACAGTTAGAAGTGTGACATTAGGATATCAGATTGCAGGAGAAGAAATTCCATCAGTTATTGATGTAGAATATCGTTGCCAGGTAATACAATTTTATGACATGGAAGTGGCTAATATCAAGGATGCCAATTTTCTCGCAGCTACTTATCAGAATCTAATAAAACCATTATGTGTGATCCATATACATGACGCAAAAGATGAAGTGTATTCAATGGCAATCAAGCGACTCAGTCAGACAGATGATATGCAGATTGTCATTGAACAAAGTCTTTTAACAGATAAATATATGATGGGAATTCCGGATAGTAGTAGAGAAAGGCTTCTTGCATATATGAATTATGCAAGCTTGAAGAATAAGAATGATAAGGTACAACTCTATAAGGAGTGGTTTTATAAGGCTTACATGATTGTTAATGAGAAAGCTTATATTCATACAGATAAATTACTTGATGGTAACAGCTGGTATGATTCTGAGCGGACCGCTCGGATATGCCAGAAATATGTTGAGTTAGTAATGACCAGAGGAAAATTAAAGCTGGCAGTTACTAATGCTGATCGAATGAAAGTGAACAAAGAGATTAAGAATGAAATAAAAGCACTTGATGATGAAGAAATATAGGAGGATACAAGTTATGGACAGCAAGGTATCACAGCAGATTAATAATATCGTTGGAGAAAATATAAAGAAACTGGCTCAGTTATTTCCATCTGCAGTAAAGGATGGAGAAGTTGATTTTGGCGCCCTAAAAGAAGAACTTGGACAGTTTGAGGAAGTAGGCAGTGAAAAGTATGAGCTTACTTGGGCTGGAAAAAAGAATGCGAAAAAGATTGCTCAGGAAGACGTTATTGGTAGAACATTAAAATATATTCCAGAGGATAGTAAGAATGCAGATACTACGGAAAATCTCTATATAGAGGGAGATAATCTGGAAGTGTTGAAGTTGCTTAGACAGAATTATTATGGCGCTATTAAGATGATTTATATTGATCCGCCGTATAATACGGGTAATGATTTCGTTTACAATGATTCATTTGTTATGTCGCAAGAAGAGGCTGATAAGGCAGAAGGAAAAATAGATGAGGCAGGTGAAAAATTCTCTGTAAATTCTAAGTCACAAAACAGATATCATGCCAATTGGTTAAGCATGATATATACAAGATTAAAAATTGCAAAGGATCTATTGAAGGATGATGGAGTAATATTTATAAGTATTGATGACAAAGAAGTAGAAAATTTAAAAAAGATTTGTCATGAAATATTTGGAGAAGATTGTTTTTTAGGGTGCATTGTTAGGTCAACTGGGCAAACAACTGGACAAGATAGTGGAGGTTTAGGAAGCTCATTTGATTATATATTGGTATATTCTAAAATGGTAGGATGTGAATTATCGGGATTGCCACTTAATGAACATGATTTACAAAGATTCAACAATGTAGATGAGAGAGGAAATTATGCATATGATCAACTGAGAAAAACAGGGAGTAATGATAGAAGAGAAGATAGACCTAATATGTATTATGCAATAGAAAATCCAGATGGAGAAAAAGTATATCCGATTGGTCCAACTGGATATGAAAGTTGCTGGAGATTTGAGAAAAAAACATATGAGAAAATGCTTGCAGATAATTATATTTTGTGGAAAAAGACTGTTAAGGATGGGTCGGAAATATGGTGGCCTTATGTAAAATATTATGCAGAAGGAAGAACCAAAAGACCATCTCCGTTATGGAATGATATAGATGGAAATAAAAAGGCGACAAGAGATGTTAGAGCATTATTTCAAGGAAAAAAAGTTTTTGATTATGCGAAACCTAGAGAACTGATAAATCGAATAATTCAAATAACACCAAATTTGCAAGAGAATGATATCGTTTTAGATTTTTTTGCAGGCTCAGCGACAACAGCAGATGCGTTGATGAATTATGTAATAGATGGTGTGAAGATTAAATATATACTAGTGCAATTTCCGGAAGAATGTAAAGAAAGTACAGAAGCGTATAAGGCTGGATATTGTAATATTTGTGAAATTGGCAAGGAACGCATTCGCAGGGCAGGTGACAAAATAAAGTTAGAGTATCCTGACGCAAATATTGACATTGGTTTTAAAGTATTTAGAACTGCTGACACTAATATCAAGTGGAATTCTCTCATGGATATGGGACAGATAGATATGAAACAATTGGAGTATACACCAGACCTTGTTGATTTTATGCCAGATGCAAAAGATGTAGATGTAGTCTATGAGTTAATGCTCCGCCAGCGTGATGTGGCACTTTCAGAAACATTGGAGCAGTTATCTGATATTGGTAATCGTACATACCTCTATGCAAGCAGTTATCTGGTTTGCTTGGAAACAAAGATTACAGAAGAATTGGTTTCAAAACTTGCAGAGCTTGACCCATTACCAATCAAGTTCATTTTCAGAGATTCAGCATTTAAGGATGATATTGCGTTGAAAGATGAGACTTTTAGAAGATTGAAAGCTCTGATTGAAAAGAATGCAGGAACTAACAAGCCTACATATACAGTAGAATTTATTTAAGGAGGAATGGAATTATGGCGAAACGTATTACATTCCAATTTGAGGATGACCTTGATTATCAGATGCAGGCGATTCATTCTACAGTGGAATTATTCAGAGGTTTGTCAAGACATGTTGATGGCATTTACAGACCTAATCGTATTCGTAAGATTGGTGAGGGTGATCCAGTAAGAAATAATGATATTGTAGTAGGCAGTAGGTTACTGGAAAACTTGCGTAAAGTACAGTTATCCAATGACTTATTTGCGGATAATGTTTTGGTTGATGGTAATAATTTTACTATTGAAATGGAAACAGGAACAGGAAAAACGTATGTGTACCTTCGTACAATTCTTGAACTTTATAAGGAATATGGATTTCGCAAGTTTATGGTAGTAGTTCCATCAATTGCAATTCGCAAGGGTGTGGAGAAGTCAATGGAGCAGTTGGCGGATCATTTTAAACGGATTTATAATATAGATATTAGCAAGTATAGCTTTATATATGACAGTGCTAATCCAAAACAAATTAGTTCAAAGCTGGTAGAAAGTAATGACTTGAGTATTTGTGTTTTAAACATTCAAGCTTTTAATAAAAGCACCAATATACTTCGCAAGACAGATGAATATAAGCAAAATTTATGGGAAGACATTCGATACATTAAACCAATTGTGATTATTGATGAGCCACAGAAAATAGAAGGAACAAAGAGTAAAAAATCTAAATCACTCATGGCAATCGAGGAATTAAAACCACTTTTTACTTTGCGTTATTCAGCAACGCATAAGCAGTTATATAATCAAATTTATAAGCTGGATTCTTACGCTGCTTACCAAAAGGATTTGGTTAAGAAGATTGTTGTTAAGACGGTATATGGTGTTATTCCAAAAGATTATCCTTATGTCAGATACCTTGCATTTACATCTGATTTGAAAGCAAAAATAGAAATTTTTTCACAGGACCAAGGTGGAACAATCAGATTTAAAACTTTCAATGTGGGTGGTGGAGCATCACTTGAAGAGTTGTCAGGAGGCTTATCTCAATATAAGGATTACCGAATTGCAGAAGAACCACACAAGTTAAAACCATTGTCGATCGCAACAAAAGAAGGTTTCTTCGGATTGGAATTGGGACATAGTAATCACGAAATTGAAAAGAACGAGGCTGTCCGAATTCAGATTAGATTGGCTATACAGAACCATTTTACAAAGCAATTTAATATAATCAGGTCAGGAAGGAAAATTAAAACACTTACATTGTTTTTTATTGATGCAGTAGATAAGGTACGTGATGATTCCGCACCAGATGGTAGAGGGGAGTATTTACGCATATTTGATGAAGAGTACAAGAAATATGTTACAACTCATACACATTTGTTAGAAACAAATAAGGAATTTTTCCCAGATTATATGAATGTACAGGCTGTTCGAGAAGGATATTTTGCCAGAGATAAGAAGAACAATGCAGTAGATGTAGAGGGCTGGGATTCTTCTTTGGATGACAGTGATGTGAAATTGAAAGCAAAGTCACAGGAAGATATTGATAGAGGAATCAGTCTTATTCTTGAAAAAAAAGATGAACTGATTTCATTTGATGAGCCACTGGCATTCATCTTTTCTCACTCTGCTCTTAGAGAAGGATGGGATAATCCTAATGTCTTTACTCTTTGTACATTAAAAGCAGGAGGATCTGATATTGTTAAGAAACAGGAAATTGGTCGTGGTTTAAGATTGCCGGTTGATAATACGGGTAATAGATGTATTGATCGTAGAATCAATGAACTGACTGTAATTGCCAATGATTATTATGATCATTTTGCATCTGCACTTCAGAAAGATTTCAATGATAATATGCACTTTGTCAAAGACGAAGTTACGGCAGATATTTTGATCGAAACATTAAAATCAGCAGGAATACCAAAAGAGAAAATAAGCCCGAAATTGGTGGATACGCTTAAAGAGGAATTAGTGTCTGTTGGAGTAATGAATGCAGATAACGTCCTGAAAGGTTCACCACAGCAGATAACGAAGACATTAGATAATATGGTATTTGTAGATGATACATTGAATGAACATGCTCAACTGATTAAACGGCGGTTTAAAGAATTGATGGTTCAAAAAGGAACCAGAAAGATTGAGATAACCAATGGTGATAATGAGCCGTATGAAAACAGAGTCAGAGCTTATGTTACTCAAGGAGAGTTTGAAAAAATCTATTTGGGACTTCGTAAGAATCTTATGCAACGTTCGATTTATAGATTCAAAATTGATAAGGATAAATTTATAGACGACTGCATCTTCCAGATTAATCAGTCACTGCTATTTAAGAAAGCAAAGAATGAATACAAAGTCGAAATGGGTAGAGCAAAATTTAATTCATCACAGATGTTTGTAATGGAAGAGGCTACTTATGGTGGGAAAGAATTGGAAGTGGAAATCAGTTCAGAACCAAAATCAGATTTTGAAATTGCAAATTTTATAATGTATCATACAATGCTACCGAGACTTGCTATTTTTAAAATTTTGCAGGGAGTTACGAAGCGTGAGTTACTCAACAATCAGGATATACTCGATGATGTAACTCAATTGATTAAAAGAATTCTCAATGATACAAAAGCAACCAATATTACTTCTTATGAAGTAATAAATGGATATGAGTTAGATGAGAGAAATATCTTCGAACTTGATACAATTACAGAAGCTGACTTCGAGCAGGAATGGAGAGTTTTCAAGGCAAAATCCGATAGAAGCTCTGCAATGAATGAATATTACAAATTGGATAGTGAAGGCGAATCAAGGTTTGCTCATAAATTGGAAAACAACGAAAATGTTTTATTGTTTACAAAGCTGAAAAAGGGCGGATTTGTGATTGATACACCATATGGAAGTTACAGTCCTGACTGGGCAGTAGTCTGCCGGAAAGGTGCATTAAAAGATCCATCTATTGGTATTTACTTTATTGTAGAAACAAAAGCTGGAAAGACATGGGCAGATCTTACTGATGTAGAAAAAAATAAAATTCATTGTGGAGAGCTTCATTTTCAAGCAGTATCAAATGATACAAAATTTGATTGGGTAAATAGTTATGAAGACTTCGTAAATAAGTTTGGCGTGAATGATTTGAACAAGGAGGATGTATAAATTGGCAGAATTCAAATACGAAATAATAGAACATATTGGAATCCTTTCTGAGAGCAATAAAGGCTGGACAAAAGAGTTGAATAAGATTTCCTGGAATGGTGGAGAACCCAAATATGATATTAGAGATTGGGGACCAGAGCATGAGAAGATGGGAAAAGGAGTTACTCTGTCAGAAGACGAGATGAGAAAATTGAAAGAGCTTTTGTAAGAACAAGATTAGAGAGAGAGTAGAAAGTAAAGTACAGTTAGATTAAAAAGACTTTGAAATGAGTGAGGAAACAACTATGTGCAACAGATATTATATTAAGCCCGACATGACAGATAAATTGAAAAGGTAGAATTATATAGTTTAAGTATGATGTTATTGATATAAATGTCGGGAGTAGCTGTAATTGTTTTTATTCTTAAAGATAGAGTATTTGAGAAGGACTATGGAAATTATGGAAATATCAAAAGCTGATTGGAAGTTATATCGTGAGCGTGTTTCAGACTGGCAGGAACATTATATGGAGCAACTCATCAAGGAATATGTCGAATTGCTTACATCCCCGGGAAACGCTTCGGATCATTTTGGGGAACTTGAAAATAGAATAAAACAGGATAAGAAACATCCAGGTGTTTTGATCGAACTTCGTAAGTCGACAGCATTATGGGATATTGCGTATTTTGTCAGAGATAAGGTAATAACGATGAATGAGCTTGAAGGATTCAGTGAGGACTTGATTGATGCGGTAAAACTAATTTTGAGTCGATGAGAAAGATTTCTGCTCAGGATAAATAAGAATTAGAAATTAAATATAGGAGAAAGTAAATGATAAAGCAAATCGTAAGAGATATTTTCTTTTTAGGTCAGCCATCTGAACCAGCCACGAAAGCTAAT
>ENA-OOZG01002423-OOZG01002423.1-human-gut-metagenome-genome-assembly--contig:-NODE-2423-length-11638-cov-1.727100_pt1 | contig 11638 bp, 8 predicted proteins | sample MGYA00241706_ERZ501384 | MGnify/ENA primary metagenome ERZ501384 (study PRJEB25962, sample SAMEA2042742) | human gut metagenome | biome: human gut; feature: human-associated habitat; material: faeces... | reverse complement strand
ACCGTATGCTTCCGAAGATCGACATGGGAGATCTCCTTGTGATCCACGATGCAGGCGCTCATGGTTTTGCAATGGGCTATAACTACAATGGTAAACTGAAATCTGCAGAGATCCTTCTTCATGAGGATGGCAGCTTTGAGATGATCCGCCGTGCCGAGACACCAAGAGATTATTTTGCAACATTTGACTGCTTCCCTGTTTTTGAAAAACTTCTTCAGGATGAAGACGAACTGAAATAAAATAGCAGAAAGATATAGAAATAGCCTTCCATGCATCTTGGTAATGATGCAGGAAGGCTGTTTTATATTTAAGCGTCTGGTAAGAACTGTAAGATCGCTGGCAGGGTCAAATGCAGGGTTACTGCGTCTTGCTGCCGGAGATTTCTGCCATGGCTTTTTTAAACTCAAAGAAAAACAGGATGGCAGTGAAGGTAACAGCCAGGATATCTGCAACCGGCTCAGCCATATAAACTGCATTTGTTTGATCAGCACGGAAAATATTGGGCAGGATATAGATCAGCGGGATGACCAGCACAAATTTCCGGACAATAGCCACAATGATGGAATCCTTGGCTCTGCCAAGGGAGATAAAGGTCATCTGGCAGGCAATCTGGATACCAAAGATAAACACAACTGCCATATAGATCCGGAGAGCTGTCTTTGTGAAAGCAAGTAATGTACTGTCCGAAGTAAACATTCCGGCAAAGATCTGCGGGAAGATCATAATGATCAGCCACAGGATCACGGAATAAGAAACACTTGTTTTTACAAGAAGCTTAAATGTAGAACGTACACGCTTTTCGTTACGTGCACCATAGTTGTAGCTGATGATAGGCTGTGCACCCTGACCAAGTCCCTGAAGAGGAAGCATGGCAAACTGCATGACACTGGTAAGGATCGTCATGGCTCCCACCGCAATATCTCCGCCATATTTTAGCAGCGATGAATTAAAGCAGACGGAAATCACACTCTCACTGGCCTGCATAACAAACATGGATGCACCAAGTGCCACGCATGGCGGAACCAGCTGAAGTCCCGGCATAATATTTTCTTTTTTGATCCGAAGCAGCGTCTTTTTCCCGGAGAGGAAAGACAACACCCAGATGCAGGACAAAGCCTGTGAAATCACGGTTGCCAGTGCTGCGCCGCGCACTCCCATATGCATCCCGAAGATAAAAATCGGATCCAGTATAATATTCGCAACCGCTCCGATCAGAACCGTCATCATACCTGTGATGGCTTTTCCCTGGGCAGTGATAAATGTATTCATACCAAGGGTAATCTGTACAAAAATCGTACCAATCGCGTAAATATTCATATATGCCGTCGCATAAGAAATCGTATTTTCACTGGCACCAAACATGAGTAACAGATTTTCGTTCCAGATCAGCAAGATCACGGTCAGAATAATGGAAACGATGATCTGAAGACTCAGACAGCCTGTCAGGATTTTTTCTGCCGTATCGTGCTCGCCTTTTCCCATGTAAATAGATGCTCTCGGAGAACCACCAGATCCTACCAGCGCCGCAAATGCCGCAATGATCAGGATCAGCGGCATGCACACCCCTACGCCGGTCAGCGCCATGCTGCCCTCTCCCGGAATATGACCGATATAAACCCGGTCTATGATGTTGTACAACATATTTACCAGCTGTGCGATAACCGTCGGAACCGCCAGCTTCATCAACAATTTTCCTATTGGTTCTGTTCCCAGAAACGTCTTATCCTGTTCCATACTATCCAAATAACCTCCCAACACATTTACCCGAAGATTTCCTATAAATCTGTATGATATCATATACTATTTTCCATGAAATGACAAGTAATTCGTCAAAATCTGCATCTGGTATTTAATACTACTTCTGCTCGTTTTTCATCCTTTTTGTATTGACTTGCTCTGTCGTCTGATGTAAAATAATTTTACTTTGATTATCAAACTTTTTTATATAAAAAGAAGAACCGTAACACACATATGATCATAGTATTATTAATGGAAAGTGAGATTTTAAAGATGAAATTAATGAAATCACTGAATCTGAAAGATAAGTTCCTGAAACTCCCGATCATTCAGGGAGGCATGGGCATCGGAGTCAGCCGCTGTCGTCTGGCCGGTGCAGTTGCAAAAGAAGGTGGCATGGGGGTACTCTCAACCGCCCAGATTGGTTATGACGATCCAGATTTTACGAAACATCCGGAAGAAACAAATCTGCGTGTACTGCCGGAGCAGATCAGAAAAGCGAAAAAAATCGCCGGCGGCAACGGTATGGTCGCTGTCAATATCATGGCCGTTACACAGTTGTATGAAACCTATGTCAAAACCGCCTGTGCCGCCGGTGTGGATGCCATCATCTCCGGAGCAGGACTCCCGACAGAACTCCCGAAATTTGCAGAAGGATATGATGTCGCACTGGCACCCATCGTTTCGAGTACAAAATCTGCCAATGTTATCTTGAAATTCTGGGATAAAAAGTACCATCGCACCGCCGACTTTCTGGTCATTGAAGGACCACTGGCCGGCGGACATCTCGGTTTTTCCAGAGAACAGCTGGAGGATATTCCGGGACTTGATTATGACACCGAGATCCGAAATATCATTACATTAAAACAAACATATGAAGAAAAGTATCAGACTGCAATTCCGGTATTTGTCGCCGGAGGTATGTTCACTGCCGAAGATGTAAAACATGTCCTGGAACTCGGTGCCGATGGCATTCAGGCTGCCACACGTTTCGTAGCCACTGAGGAATGTGATGCCAGTGATGCTTACAAGCAAGCTTACGTCAACGCCTCCGAAGAAGATGTTATCATTATCAAAAGCCCGGTGGGAATGCCCGGCCGCGCTATCAAAAATGCGTTTATCCAGCGTATGCTTGCAGCACCGGACAAAATCTCCCACTGCTTCAACTGTCTGAAAGCATGCAATCCGGCCACAGCCCCTTACTGCATCACGCAGGCACTGATCAATGCCGTTGTGGGCGATCTTGATAACGGTCTGATTTTCTGCGGTTCCCGGGTGGGCGAAATCCGGGAAATCACTACAGTACCAAAACTGATGCAGGAGTTAACGGTATAATTTGAACGCAGAATAAGCAAGTAGCGAAAGCGGATTGCGAATGTCCGCTTTACAATTTTGCACACCTGACATATTCTTCTTTCACCCAACCAGCAACACGCTGGCCATGATCCCGGCCACGGTCGCTACCAATGCCCCGGCCAGAGTCCAGCGTGTCTTTTTTACTTTTACTGTCATAAAATAAATGCTCATCGTATAGAATATCGTCTCACTGCTGCTCATCATGACCGATGCGATCCGCCCCAGTCTGGAATCGGTTCCGAACTGCTCATAGACATCCAGCAGCAAGCCGGTGGCGGCTGAGGAAGAAAACATCCGCACCACCGCCAGTGGAACCAGCTGTGACGGAAATCCAATACGGTCTACACAGTTTCCAAGTACTCCGGCCAGTGCATCAAGCAGACCGGAAGCGCGCAGAATGCCTACAGCAACCATCAGACCGGCAAGGGTGGGTAAAATATCCACCGCCGTCTTCAGACCGTCTCTCGCACCTTTTACGAAATCTTCATAGGCATTCCGCCGGTTCAGCAGTCCGGCCATAAGAATCACCACAATAAAAAGTGGAATGATAACATCTGACAAAAACAGTAATATACGCTGCATATACAAATAGTATCTCCATCCCTTCTGTTTTTTATAACATCCAGTCCTCACTCATCCACATCTTTTGATTTTTTTATCTGCGTTCAATATCCCCGTTTCCGGTCTGCTGCTGACATGATCTTTGCAAAGATAATTCCCGCCAGCGTAGAAAATGCCGTAGCCACAATGGCTGCTCCCACAATACCCGTCGGATCCGGTGAGCCGTACTTGCTGCGATAAGCAATCACGGTCACCGGAATCAGCTGAAGCGACGAAATATTCAGCACCAGAAATGTACACATTTCTGTGGAAGCCACTTTTTCCCGTTTTACATGTGTGTGCCGGATACGGTCGGAAGTAAAATCAAATTTTTTCCGATAAGGCTGATGAACTGCCTGTAACAGCGTCCGTTCCTTTTCCAGTTCATCCAGATCTTCCATCGCCTGCAGCCCCGCCGGCGTCGCCGCCCAGCCCAGTCCGAAAAAATTGGCGATACAGTTGGCTGCAATGGATTTGCATGCTGCATGTTCCCGCGGAATACGCGGAAACAAAAAATGAAGCAACGGGTAGATCCGGTCTGCCGCCCGCTGCATCATCCCGGCATTTTCTGCGATCCGCATAAGACCGACCCAGAACGCCAGCACTCCCGCCATGGTGATACACAACGTCACCGCCTGCTGCGCTGCATCCAGTGCCGCGTCCGTTACTGCCGGCAGATTACCGGTGAATGCCGCATATACAATTCCTGCCAGAATCATAAAAATCCATAAAAAATTCAGCATACGCTGTCAGTTCCCTTCCGGGCTTTCTAACAACGTATGCTGAATCACAAACACTTATTACTTTTTTATCTTTCCATACTCACAAATCCACCTGAAACAGTTTTTACAGACGGTCTGACTGCGAGTTCCAATGTGCCTATTATTTTCCATAGGTGCGGAAAAATGCGCTCAGATTCGTCAATGCTTTAACCAGCACTTTTGTCTGTTCTTCGTCAAGGCCGTTCAGTGTAGCTTTTATCATCTCATCGTGGAACTCTGCATGATGGTGGTATGCCTTCACACCCTTTTCTGTCAGAGAGATCAGAACGACACGACGATCTTTCTCACTTCTGACACGTTTGACGTAAGCTTTTTTCACCAGATTATTGATCGCGATCGTCAGTGTTCCCACAGTAACAGACAAATCCTTTGCTACCGAAGACATGCTCCGCGGTTCATCCAGACCGATCGCCTCAATGATATGCATATCATTATTGGAAATATCTTTGAACTCCTCCGTGATGATTGCCTTTTCCTCAATATTCATAATTTCATTAAATAATTTGACCAGCAGGTCATGAAGTGTATCGTATCCTTCCAATGCGCTCCTCCAATATTTTGCATATCAAATATTTTGATTGGTTAACAATATCATTATACATAATCTGTGAAAACTTCGCAAGGGACAAATCCGGTTCTACACAAAATTTCCGTCAGGCTGCATTGCCGGATTTAATCTCATAAATCCGTCCATTCTCATCTTCATAAGTACCGGAGTAAGTAAAATTAACCTTTCCATTTTCAATATACCAGGTACCGTTTTCGTTGGATGCAATTCCAGAAAATCCGAAATCAACTTTTCCATCTGTTCCGATATACCACCAGCCATTACTGTTTTGTTTTACTGTCTCCTGTCCTTTCTGCACACAGCCGTTCTGAATATAATACCAGCCACTGAATCCTTCTGTTTCTGATTCCAGCACACCGGCTGCGCCAAAATCTACCTGACCTCCTCTGCAATACCAGTCTCCAGACTCATTGGATGCGATTCCGTTCAATTGAAAATCTACTGCTCCGTTTCGCACAGCCCACCAGCCATACTCATTCGGTGCTACTGTATTCTTATGAAAATCAACCTTTCCGTCTGTTCCGATATACCACCAGCCACTGCTGTTTTGCACTACGGTCTCCTGGCCTTTCTGCACACAGCCATTCCGAACATAATACCAGCCGTCAAATGCGTCATTCTCCGATTTTACAAGGCCGCTTGCATCAAACTGTACCTGGCCATATTCACAGTACCATTCTCCGGATGCATTGCTTGCAATCCCGTTAAAATTCGAATCAATCCTTCCGTTTCTGACTGCCAGCCAATCGTCATTCATACAAATCACGTCATTGTACTGAGGATCCGCACAACCATTTTTTACATACCAGTCTTCTCCTTCATAATAACAGATTGTCGTCTCAGAAAAGTTTACTTTTCCATTCTCAATGTACCATAGACTTCCGTTATATTCATACAATCCCCATTTATTAAAATTAATTCTTCCATCTTCTACATACCACCAGTCACCGTTGCAGGCTACCAGCGTAGTAACGTCTTCTGCAATCTCATCATCCACATAATAGTTCCAGGAATCCCCTTCCTGATACAACCCATTCTTTGGAGGTTCCTGAATATCTCTGAATGCAATTCCATTTTCATTTGCATAAGTCTCAACAGCAGAACCGACTGTTCCGCGTAATGTCAGCTCTGAACAATTATAAAACACATTTGATCCAAATGTAATATCAGTTCCTTTTATCGTCACATTCTTAACACTATAACAATCAAAAAATGCAGCATCTTCGATGGTTGTTACACTCTCTGGAATTACTATTTTTACAAGATTTGTATTATAACTAAATGCACCCTCTGCAATCTGATGAACGCCCGATGCAAACTGCGGATTATTTACCGCCGGGCCGCTGATCGCAATCTTTTTATCACAACTGTACAGAATACCATTCTGGGAGGCATAGTTATTTCCAATTCCTGTGCATTCAAAGTTCTCTAACGATAGGCACTGTGCAAAAGCACCTGTTCCAATTTCCTTTACACTGGCCGGAATATTGATGGATGTCGCCTGTTCAAAACCCGAAAATGCAAATGCTCCGATCTTTGTGATCGTATCCGGAAGATGGATTGTTCCACATGTTCTGTTTGACCCCTGTGAAAATTGATCCTCAATTTCCGTAACTGTTTTTCCCTGATAGGTTGCCGGGATTTCCAAAGTATCACCTGATGTAAGTTGTCCGTCATACTGATAAATAGACAAGGTCCCATCATCTTTATCATGAAAACAAAATAGCGAATCTCTTTCCTCAGCAGAATAATATCGCGGTGCTGTTCCGCTGTAACCGGCTTCCAGTTCATAATATTTGCCATCATAATATACCATTGCATTCATGTGACCGCTTCCTGCGCCGTAATCCTTGTTCCCGTTTCTGGACCAGGCATCAATTCCGAGTAACTCACAAGTTCTGATAATGGTAGAGGTACTCGCCCAACAGTCACCATTTCCATAAATAATCATAGACACATATCCGGAATGCGATGCACCATAATCAAAGCTGGCCGGATATGCAGCAATTTTTTTCATCAGCTCCATATCACTGAGATTTTTTCCTGCAATATTTTCATTTATGTATTGTAAAATCTTATCATCCGCATATTTTTGCGCATAGTCTGCCACATGAACTGTTATATTTGTCTGCACACCGTCTGCTGTCACCGTCACTGTTGCATCGCCAGCATCAAAACTTTTTTCGACACTGGTAGGTGTTTTATCTTGGATCGGATAAGAATATCCTATATTTCCATACCAATAAGTCGTCGTATATTTTATCCGCACGACACCACGATCATCTACGGTAATATTATTTCCATCCGTTACTGTATAGCTGATATCTCTTCCGTTTGCATGGATCTGATATTCCGTATCCATATCCGCAGGGATCGCGATCACCCCATCATAGCTGCTTGACAGCCCATACAAAGTAATATCCTGCGCAACCGTCTGAGCACCGGAAGCAGCAGACTGTCGTTCTTCTGCTCGGGCCGGAGTAATTTCTGCCATTGCACATACAAAAATAACTGCTAAAAAACAAATAAATGCGTTTAATTTTTTCATAGTATGTTGTCCTTTCTTATGTAGTCTCATCGCGGGCTTATTCTACCACAATTAACACAACATTACAATTTCCCCGTCATATTCCTGCCTGACGGCACATATTTTAATAATAATTATAATCATAGCCGGTACCTGCCATGCGCCACTGTCATTTTCATTTTTTTCGTAAAATCCGTTTTTCCCTCTGTCTCTCCTTGTTTCTCATTGGTCTCGGAATTTTCTGCGCCGCCGTCTGTAAATGTGCAGATTCCGACACCTGGATTGTTCAGTTTCTGACGAATCCGCAGGCAGATTCCGGCAAAAGTTCTTCTGATGCATCATCTGAAAACACCACTACTTTGAATGCCGCCTTCACGGATTATGTAACAGAACTTTTCCGGCAGGAAGCTTCCGCAAATCTGCTGAACCTTCATTACACACTGGCAGATCCTGCCGCTTACGGTATCACGGACTATCAGACATCTCTCGGAACCTGCTCTGCAGATTCTCCTGCCCTGGCTGCAGCCTTTGCTGAAAATCTGCTTGCCGGACTGCAACAATTTCAATCGGCTGAACTATCGGCTGAAAATCGGCTGACCCTGGATATTCTGTCAGAATCTCTGGATCTCACAAAAAACGGTGCCAACTGGTACTGTTATGAAGAGCCGCTGACTCCCACTACCGGACTGCAATCCCAGATTCCCATCCTGCTGGCAGAATATACCTTTCGGAATACAAGGGACATCACAGATTACCTGTCGTTACTGTCCGACATTCCACGGTATTTTTCTGAGATCAGCGCGTATGAGAAGGAAAAAGCTGCCGCCGGGCGTTTTATGCCATCCTTTGCCGCCCAGCGTCTGATCCAACAGTGCAAAGACTTCACAGCAGATCTTAACTCCCATTATCTTGTTGCTACCTTCAACGAAAAAACAGATGCCATGAGTGAACTGTCCAAAAACGAACGTGCTGCCTATCAAAACCAAAATCGCGACATTCTGGAACAGCAGGTATTTCCGGCATTTGAACAGCTTTCCAACACAATTGCCGGATTACAGAATAGCGGATATAACGATGCCGGCCTCTGTCATTTTCCGGAAGGGAACACCTATTATGAATATCTGGTGCGCTGCTATACCGGAAGCGATGACTCCGTCGCCACACTGGAAAAACGTACCGCCAGCCAGCGCAAAAAGGATCTGCTTCTGGTATCAGAATTGCTGGAAGATCACCCGGATCTCACTGATGAGCCAGAACGACTCGATTTCTCCGCACAGTCTCCCGAAGAAATGCTGGCTACGCTGCAGCAGGCGATCACTGCCGACTTTCCTTCCCTCCCGGATTGCAATGTAACAGTCAAATATATCAATGCTGCCATGGAAGATTATCTCTCCCCGGCATTTTATCTGACTTCCCCACTGGATCAGCTGACAGAAAACACCATCTACATCAATCAGAAAAATGGTTATGAAGGAATCCGGCTGTTCACGACACTGGCGCATGAAGGTTTTCCGGGACATCTGTATCAAAACATCTACTTCCACAGCCAGGATGTGCCGCCTATCCGGTCACTGCTTGGCTATCCCGGCTACACAGAAGGCTGGGCGACATTCGTGGAATTACATTCCTATATTTACAGCGGACTGTCCAAAGATGCTGCAAAACTCTGCGCTGCAAATCAGGCTGCAATCCTGAGTCTTTACGCCACTGCGGATATGGGGATCCATTATGAAGGATGGACGCTGGACGATACAGCAGCCTTCTTTTCCACTTACGGATTCACTGATGAGGAAGTACTGCGGGATATTTTTGAACTGATCGTATCCGAACCTGCCAACTATCTGAAATATTATATCGGATATCTGGAATTTCATGATCTGCAGGAAGAAATGAAAAAGCAGAATCCGGATACTTATACGGACTCTGCCTTTTATGAAAAAGTATTAAAAATCGGCCCGGCATCATTCAATGTGCTGCGGGATTATGTGTTGGAGAACCAGTAACTTCCGCCTGCCGTTTCTCCAGACGTTTCATAATTGCAAAAAATACCGGCATTACCACGGCGGTTGCCGCGATCCATGCAGTCTGATCTGTAAAACATACTGCGGTATATCCAAATTTTGGAATGACAAAGACAGACATCAGACCACGGGCAAGAAGTTCACTTAATCCTGCACACATGGCAATGGCACTGTAACCGAGCCCCTGAATGGTCAGTCGTGTGCAGTTCAGGAATGCCAGAAAGAAATAGAAAAATCCTGCGCAGGTCAATAGCTGCTGTGCATAGCCAAGCACTTCTGTCTCACTTCCTGATACAAAGATCAGGGCAATCTTGGAACCTGCAAAAATCAGCACGATTCCGATGGCGATACTGTAAATCACAGAAATGATAATTCCTGATTTCAATCCTTCCCGGATTCGTTTCAGATTGCCGGCGCCAAGGTTCTGACTGCCAAAGGTTGCACTGGCTGTGGCAAATCCATCGTATGGACACATCGCCAGCTGTTTTACCTTTGTAGCTGCCGCAAATGCAGATACATAAACTGCTCCCAGTGTATTTACCGCACTCTGGAGCAGAATACTTCCAATGGCAGTAATGGAAAATTGCAGTCCCATCGGCACAGCCATTGTAAACAGTGTCTTTATGTAATGCATATCCAGTCTGCGTTCCTGATGATTTGTCTTCAGAATGTCATATTTTTTCTTCATATAGCGAAAGCAAAGTACTCCGGAAATTGCCTGTGATAAAATGGTCGCCCATCCAGCCCCCGCCGTACCAAGTTTGAACACAATGATAAACAGCATATCCAGAAAAATATTCATCACTGCGGACAGTACCAGAAAATAAAACGGTGTCTTGGAATCTCCCAGTGAACGGATGATACCAGCCACTACATTGTATAAAAACGTAAAGGGAATTCCAAGGAAAATGACAAACAGATAATCATACGCGCCCTGATAAAACTGATTCGGCGTCTTCATCCAGGTCAGGATGGAACCGCACAGCGCACAGGTCACGATCGTCATGATTACGGCGAGAAAAATCGCCAGGTAGGCTGCGTTCATCACAAATTTACGCATTTCACTGTAACTTTTTGCTCCAAATTTCTGTGCCACCGGAACCGCCAGCCCTGTACAGGTACCAAGACAAAAACCAATGATCAGAAATGTAATAGATGTGGTAGAACTTACACTGGTCAGGGCATCCAGCCCCAAATAACGGCCTACGATTACCGTATCTACCATGTTATACATCTGCTGAAACAGATTTCCCAGTACCAGCGGTATGGAAAACTGCCAGATCAGTTTCATTGGGCTTCCAACAGTCAAGTCTTTTGTCATAGCTACTCCTTCCCCTATAAGCCTAAGAATGTTCCAGGCATAGCCTTTATTCTTGTACATATCTCTGTACTTCTGCTAAACTTGTGCGATATCACTCATTCTCTGCTTTCAACAACATCTGATAAATTTCGCGTTTTCCAACGCCCCGGTCTTTTGCCACCTGTTTCATTGCGCTTTTCCGATCCATACCGGTGCTCAGATAATGCTCCATATGTTCTTCCACCGAAATTGCCTCCCAGGATTGCTGTGCCTCCTGCACCAGTTCCTCACGGCTTCTGCCCTCGATAACAAGAACACATTCTCCGCGAACCCCCTGCTCCTCATAGTAACGGATTGCTTCCGAAAATGTGGTCTGAAACGCTGTTTCAAATTTTTTTGTCAGTTCCCGGCAAACTGTCAGCCTGCGGTCTCCCAGTGCATTCTGCAGTTCTTTTAATGTCCCCAGCAGATGGTGTGGCGCCTCATATACGATCAGTGTTCTTGTATCGTTTTTCAGTTCCTCCAATACCGCCGCGCGTTCTTTTTTCTCTTTTGGCAGAAATGCCTCAAAGGAAAAACGACGGGTCGGAAGCCCGGACAGAGTCAATGCGGTAATGCATGCCGCTGCTCCCGGAAGGGATGTCACTTCGATGCCCTGTTCATAGCAGATCCGCACCAGATCTTCGCCCGGATCGGAGATACCCGGCGTTCCGGCGTCGGAGATCAGCGCCACGGTGCGTCCCGCAG
>ENA-OOZG01002419-OOZG01002419.1-human-gut-metagenome-genome-assembly--contig:-NODE-2419-length-11656-cov-1.706060_pt1 | contig 11656 bp, 5 predicted proteins | sample MGYA00241706_ERZ501384 | MGnify/ENA primary metagenome ERZ501384 (study PRJEB25962, sample SAMEA2042742) | human gut metagenome | biome: human gut; feature: human-associated habitat; material: faeces... | reverse complement strand
GGTGGCGGCGTTGGTGCCGAAGGCCGAGATCGAAGGCGATATGGGTGACAGCCACGTCGGTCTGCAGGCAAGGCTCATGAGCCAGGCATTGCGCAAGCTTGCCGGCGTTGTCGGAAAATCCCGCACCTGTGTTATTTTTATCAATCAGCTCCGCGAAAAAGTCGGCGTTATGTTCGGCAATCCCGAAACCACCACAGGCGGCAAGGCGCTGAAGTTCTTTGCCTCCATCCGTTTGGATGTCCGCAAAATCGACACGCTGAAACAGGGCAATTCGCCTGTCGGCAACCGCACGCGCATCAAAGTCGTTAAAAACAAGGTTGCGCCGCCTTTCCGCGTTGCCGAGTTCGACATTATCTACGGTGAAGGCGTTTCTAAGGAAGGTTCCATTCTCGACATGGGCGTTGCAAACAAAATCATCACAAAGACCGGCGCATGGTTCTCCTACGGCGATATCCGCATCGGACAGGGCAGGGAAAACGCACGCAATTTCCTGCGCGACAACCCCGAGCTTTGCAAAGAAATCGAAAAGAAGCTCCGCGACCTTATCGAAACAGCCCATGACGAAACCGCTCCCGTCAGCGAGGACGAGCCCTATTCCGAGGATGAATAATTCAAAAGCAAACCGCGCTTTATACCGTGCATACCGAAAACATGCCCGCTGACGCCCCGGTTAACGTTCCGCAGTTAGATTTTCAATTACAAAAGCTCCGCAGCAGATATTTCGGCCGTGCGGAGCTTTTTCGCATTTTATCCGTTTTATTCAAATTCGAATTCTCAGCCCAATCCGAGCGCGGCACGGAGTATCAGCACGGCGTCCGAAAGCGTGACGTTTCCGTCCCCGTCCGCATCGCAGAGCGCGGCAGTTTCGGGCGAAAGCTCTGCCGTTCCGAGTGCGCACCGCATCACGAGCAGCGCATCCGCCGCCGTCACAATGCCGTCCCCGTCCGCATCGCTGGGAACACCGGGTTCGCCGCCGTCAACGAAAATCCACCCGCTTTGCGTCTGCGTCGGCACGGGATATTGATCGTCGTCGGTCATCATATAATTAAACTTTTTAACTTCAACGCGAATTTCGGAATCCCCCGCAGCGCCTGCAAGCACGGTAAAATTCATTGTGTGAATAATGCCGTTGTTTGCCTGCGTCATGCCTTCGTTTCCCGGATACAGCACGCCGAGGCTGATCCTGCCGGGCATGGATGTGTCCAGATGGTTAAGCGTGTTTTCCCAATCTATCGCACTGCCGCGGGTCACGGAATTCAGCTCCAACGCCTCCGGATCATACCAAACCGTGACTGCAAGCGCATGTGCAAGATAGTCTTCGCCTTCAATGCAAAGATTGATGTCTGCCGATTCGCCCGCCGCCGCCGCTGCCGTATCCGCATAAAAAAGCACCGTCTCCGTGTTTATCCTGAGTGCCTCGGCACTCGCCGCCGCAGGCCGAACAAAGCCGCACAGAACCGCTGCGGCAAGAATGATTGCAGCAGCAAGAAGTCCTGCAAATCCGCGTTTTGCTTTCTGTATTTTTCCGTTTGTCATCTGATTTTGAACCCTCCCCGTGATTCTGCACTTATTCTATCTTTTTTCTGCATGATTTGCAATACCCTTCAACAAAAACCTCGCCCCCGCGGTTGCCCGCAGGGACGAGGTCAGGAAGAAATCCCGCTGTTCTGTTAATGGGGGAGGGGAATCATGCATCAGGGTGCTCAATCCTCCCCGTCGAAGTTGTTATTGCTCGATATGCATTGCGAAACGAAGTGCCAGCAGCGCATCCATGGAGGTTATGAATCCATCGCCGTCAACATCCGCAATCTGCTGATTTTCAACAGGCAGAATGTCCATTGCCATGCGCAGGATCGTCAGCGCATCCGCCATGGAAACATTGCCGTCACCGTCAACATCGCCAAGCATTTCATACTGTGCCGTGACAACAAGGTCTGCCGTGATGTTTGTGAACGCCTTGTCCCAGCCGGTGAAGGTGTACCCCGTGCGGGTCGGATCGGCGGGTGCTTCTGCGTCGCCGCCGTACTGCACTTCCTGAGTCTTAAGCACTGTTCCGTCCCAATCCTTGAAGGTTACGGTGTGCATTTCGGGCTGTGCGGCCGCAACAGTGACAGCGCCGTTTTGGATAGCGAACTCTATGGGTTCACCATCATAGTTGTAAATGTCATAGTTCTCATAATCGTAGGTTACGGTTATGCTGTACGTGCCGGGAGCCGCATCATCTGCAACCTTAAACTCAAGGTAGATTATTACACCGTTTTCAGTGCAGTTTCCGGATGTGGTATTTCCCCAAAACAGGGGTTGCGGATTCTCGATTACCGTACTGTGCAGCTGTCCGGGAAGTAATCCAGTGTCCTCAAAACCGAGCAAGGTAAGGTTTTCATCATAACCAACCATAATTCCCATGACAACCACACCGGGGTTATTGGCAAGTTCAATGGGGATACGAACGGTTTCTCCCGGGGCAGCTTCAGCATTACCCACAACTATTGTAGGTTCGTTTTCAAACGTGGTATTGTCCGGTCGGACCGCAACGATACCTTTCTGACTGCTGTACGGCAAAGTGGCGTATGCCGGCCACTTTGCAAGGTGACGCATAAGAATCATGCCATCGAGGTTATTTATCCTGCCATCAGCATTTACATCAGCGCCGGGTGAAATCATCGAAGCCGGGTAGGACGGCCACTTTGCAAGGTGACGCATGAGTACCATGCCGTCAAGATTATTCACTCTCCCATCCCCGTTTACATCGCCGTAAACTACATCAGTTACAGTCAATGTACCGTTTACAGTTGCGAATTGAACCGCTTCTCCTGACTGGTTGTAGATATCATAGTTATCGTAATCATAACTTACTCTGATATGGTACTCACCCTCCTCAGCGTTATCGGCAACCTTAAAGGTCAGAGTTGCAATCTTGCCGTTAACCGTACAATCAGCCGTCGCTGTCGGATTTGCCCAATACAACGGTTGAGGATTCTCAATCTCTGTGCTGAACATTTGTCCCGGAACCAATCCTGTATCGCTAACACTGAGCAGCGTTAGATTCGAATCATATGCAACCTGAATTCCCATGGTTACAAACCCCGGGTTATTCGCAATGCTGATATTAACCGCAACGGTTGAGCCTGCGGAAGTTGTTTTGCTTTCAACAACAATCTGCGGAGCATCGGACGGCACGGGTGTTGAAACCGGTTCGTTCTGCACATACTGCGCCGTAACTACGAGGTTTGCGGTAACATTGGTGAACGCCTTGTCCCAGCCCGTGAAGGTGTAGCCCGCGCGGGTCGGGTTTGCGGGGGCTGTTGCCGCGCCGCCGTACTGTACCTGCTGAGTCTTAAGCACCGTTCCGTTCCAGTCCTTGAAGGTTACGGTGTAGGTGTTAATGCTGTACTGTGCCGTAACAACGAGGTCAGCGGTAACGTTGTTAAACGCCTTGTCCCAGCCTGTGAAGGTGTAGCCAGTACGTGTCGGATTTGCGGGTGCTGTTGCTGCGCCGCCATGGAAGACCGACTGCGTTTTCAATACGCTGCCGTTCCAATCTTTGAATGTTACGGTATGCTTAGTTACCGTAACGCTCTTTGATGCAACACTACTGTTGAACCTGCAATTCTGCATTGCAATAGCTTTTACCGTTGCCGAATTGCTGAGAACGAACGCACCATTGTATTTGTTACTGCTCTCCGTGGGATTTGAGCCGTTTGTTGTGTAAAAAATCGTTGCTCCGCTGCTTCCGGAAATTGTAACCTTCGTTCCGTTTGAAACGCTTGAAGAAGATATGCTCGGAGTTGAGACCGTCAAAACGGAGATAATCTTCGTTCTGCATTCCGGACCGAAACCACCGTCAACGGTAAGACCGTATTTACGTTGAAAACTCTTAAGTGCTTCGGCCGTGCCGTATCCGAACTGTCCGTCAACATCGCAGCTGTAGCCGCACTGATTCAGACAGGCCTGAAGCCAGCGTACATAAGTGCCGCTGTCACCGACGTTGAGATAAGTGCCGGAAGGAGGAGTTGAATACTTGTTGGGATTCTTCGGGTTTGTCAAATCCTGAACTCCACCGCTCGGAGCGGGAGTGGGTGTCGGAGTAGGTGTTGGAGTAGGATTTGATGTAACGAGTTCGCAATAATCCAAACAGCCCCAGCCTGTTGTCCCGTTATACGTCATTTTGCCCCAGTTTGTTGAAGTTCTCTGCGTTACGGTAACAATGGTGCCTTTCGGTATCGCAGTCAAAACCGGATAATCCGTGCTCGGTCCGCTTCTTACATTAAGTCCTGCCGAACCGGTTACTCTGTACTGCCAGTTTCCGTTTTCAACATCCGGCGGAGTTGTGGGATCCGGACTGATTGACGGAGCGTTGGTGCTGCGGTTAATGGTCGCAGTATAGTAACTCGAGTACGGAATATAATGTTTAGAAACACGACACTGACCATAGCTGCTCCATGCCCAGTTGCTGTCCAAAACATAGATGCCGTTGGATGAATCGGCTGAGATGAAAATTGCATAATGCGTATCAAAGCTGATCAAATCGCCCGGCTGTGCATACCTGCTCATGTTTGAGTAGTTGAACGAGTAGCTGCCGATTTTGTTCACGTTAACGCTGCTCGAATTTGAGCTTTTGAAGATGTACCACTCTGCAAAGTTTGCAAAGCCATAACATGACCATCCCGCACGATAGCAAGAGCCGTCGGAATCGTACACTTCCGGGAAGTTATTCACGGAAACGCTTCCGAAAAGGTTTCTGAACCATGAGCTTGCCACAACATTCGTATTCAAGCATTTGTCGCAATGATGGCCGCTTTCATATGTTCCGCACGCCGCACCTGTAGTCGTAAAGTACGATATTTTGCTGTCCAAGTAATCAATTTTCTGATTGATCACTTCTGTGTTAGAGAGCGTCCCACCGTCAGGCTCCCCATTCACGTATTTGGGCAAACCGTAGCACTGGATTTCCGCGTCTGTAAGCGGATAAGACCCACTAATAACAGCGTTGGATGCATTGCCTTCGATCGTGTAAACCTGTCCGTTGGAAACCCCGATAACGATACCGACATGATCCCATTCACCGGCTTGCGATGCCTTATCAAAGAAGATCAAATCACCCTCCTGCGGAGTGTATTCGGTCGGAGATTTGTAATCAACGTGGAAATAAGAGTATCCTCCGGAGCTGTTAGATCCGTCTGCATGTGCGTAAGCCGCATTGCTTATCACACTTGTGGGAATACCGGCCTGTCTGGCACACCAAGAGACAAACATTGCACACCACGCATAGTAATGGCCATACGTATTGCCTTTAACTTGAGTTCCGAACCAATAACCGTATTCCGAATAGTTGCCGGAACCTGAGCCGGTACCATTCAGGTCTTCAATTGAATCCCCCTCATGATACCCAAGCTGGCTGCGCGCAACATTCACAAGGTCGGTGCGCTGGTTGCCCGTAAGCGAAACATTGCAGAGCTGAGTATAATACTTGCCGCTGCGATAGGACGCCGACGGAGTGTAAGAAGGGGTAAGCATGGGCTTTACCGAAAGTGCGGCTTCGGCGGTGTTTTCCGCCTCCGCACGGGTCGCAGTCCCGCTCTGTCCGATTTCGGCAGCAGCCTGCAAGGGCAGCACCGAAACAAGCACCATAAGTGCAAGCAGCAAAGCGGTAAACACTCTGAACTTTGTCTTCATTTGTCATGTTCCTCCTGACTGATATGGACTTGGTAGTTTTTGCTCCTTCTCAAGAGCATATAACACCCGAGCGGACATTTGCCGCGGGCGGTTATATCGAAAAAATGTTAAGGAAGTAGGTTGCCAACAAATCAGCTTGCTTTCCGCAAGCAAACGAATAAATAAACTCCTAAGTGTTGCTCGCAAGAAGCAACGATCCTTTTAATTGTGTTCGATGGTGGGGCTTCTCTGCAAAATCAAAATCTAACTGAAATTGTTTTAGCTATCATCGATAAGTTCTTAAATCTTCTTTGCAAAAGCAATTATACTCTCTGAAAAGATGTATGTCAAGTGCATTTGCACACAGTCCTCCATTTTTTTCAAATATATTTTACTGTCTCGCGCTTTTTTTGCATCGCGTTGGCGCGTATCGAGCAGCGGCATGTCAAGCACAACAATATCCACACCCTTTTCGGAAGTCAGGTATTGCCACTGTTCAATTATCTCCCGATAGTTTCTGCCGAGTCTGTCAATGGAATGCACAAAGAGCGTATCGCCGCCGCGCAGTCGCCGCAGAAGCCGTTTATACTGCGGGCGGTCAAAATCCCTTCCGCTCTGCTTTTCCGCAAATATATATTCCGCCCGAATTCCCGCGTTGCGCATTGCCGCAAGCTGCCGCGCTTCGTTCTGTTCCCTGCTTGAAACGCGAACATAGCCGTATTGCCTCCCGCCGCGATGTTCCGTTTTTCCGTTTTTATGCATTTTTATGTTCCTCCGATATTCTGCAAAGAATCACTTCCTTTATTATAGCGAAAGTGCGTAACTGCCGTTTGCGGAACGGATATACCGGATATTATTTCGTTTTTATGCTGTACGCGTTTTTGTACACTTGACATCGGTTTAATGCACTTGTATAATAGGATGGAGTGTCTATATGCTGCCGTATTCTCGGCACCGCTGCGACACATTAACATAAATCGGAGGTGAAATTCTGTGGCTTTTGATGCTTTATATATAATTCTTCCGGTCGCTGCTGCCATTTTCGGCGCAGGCGGCGGAGTATTCGTAAAAAATATATATGACAAGAACAGTGCAGAATCCAAGGTCGCCAAGGCGGACGAGATGGTCAAAAAAATGATCACCGACGCACAGAAGCGCGCCGAAACACTGAAAAAAGAGACCATTCTCGAAGCGAAAGAAGAAGTCTACCGCCTTAAGACCGAGAATGAGAGGGAAAGCAAAGAAAGGCGGAGCGAATTGCAGCGCGCGGAGCGCAGACTTCAGCAAAAGGAGGAAAGTTTCGACAAAAAGCAGGATACCCTTGAGCAGCGCGAGCAGCAGCTTGCAAAGCGCATCAAGGCGATCGATGCAAAAGAAGCTTCCGTCAGCAAGCTTTATGATGCACAGCAGCAGGAACTTGAACGCGTTGCGGGCATGACGCAGGACGAGGCAAAGGACGTGCTTCTCAACAACGTTGAAAAAGAAGCAAGGCACGAGGCTGCTCTCATCATTCGCGACATTGAATCCAAAGCAAAGGCCGAAGCCGACAGGCGCGCCGTGAACATCATTTCAATGGCGATTCAGCGCTGCGCAGCGGATCATGTTGCGGAATCCACCGTTTCCGTTGTGGCTCTGCCCAACGACGAAATGAAAGGCCGCATCATCGGCAGGGAAGGACGCAATATCCGCACACTCGAAATCGCAACAGGCGTCGATCTTATCATTGACGACACGCCCGAAGCGGTCATCCTTTCCGGATTTGACCCCATGCGCCGCGAAGTTGCGCGAATTGCACTCGAAAAGCTCATCCTTGACGGGCGCATTCATCCCGCACGGATCGAGGAAATGGTCGAAAAGGCGCGCAAAGAAGTCGAAACCCAAATCCGCGAAGCGGGCGAACAGGCCGTTTTCGAATCCGGTGTTCACGGTTTGCACCATGAGCTTGTTCGTTTGCTCGGCAGATTGCGCTACCGCACCAGCTACGGTCAGAATGTTCTCAAGCATTCAATCGAGGTTTCGCACCTTGCCGGACTTATGGCAACGGAACTCGGCGTTAACGTTCAGCTTGCGAAGCGTGCAGGTCTGCTGCACGACATCGGCAAGGCGGTTGACCACGAGGTTGAAGGCACACATAACCAAATCGGCGCGGATCTTGCAAAGAAATATCGCGAAAACAACCAAGTTGTTCACTGCATTCTTGCACACCACGGCGATGTTGAACCCGGAACGGTTGAAGCCGTTCTCGTTCAGGCGGCGGATGCAATTTCCGCAGCAAGGCCGGGCGCAAGGCGTGAAACCCTTGAAAATTACATCAAGCGTCTTGAAAAGCTTGAGGAAATTGCCAATTCCTTTGACGGCGTTGACAAGAGCTTTGCGATTCAGGCGGGCCGCGAAGTCCGCATCATGGTCAAGTCCGATACCGTTTCGGATACGGATATTGTTGTTATCGCAAAAGACATCGTTAAGCGCATTGAATCCGAGCTTGAATATCCCGGACAGATCAAGGTCAATGTTATTCGCGAAACCCGTGCAACGGAATATGCGAAATAATTGCGCCTGACGATCCGAACAAATTTTTTCAACGCAAAAACCCGTTCCCGAGGTTAGCTGTCCCCGGGAGCGGGTTTATGTTTGTCCGTTTGTCGTTCGCGCTTCCGTCCGCATTTCGCTGCTCCGAACACAGCGGAACCAAACCGAAATCAATCTCTGTTTTCGTTCAGTTTTTCAATCGGACTTCCGCAAAGCAGTCTTCCCTTTGCCGCAAGGCTTATCAGCACGATAACGGCGGCGCAGGCAAAGCTCAGCCCGAGCATTGTCCAAACGGTTGCACCGAACCGCTGCAGTCCGTACAGTTTTGACGCAAGTGCGGAATTCAGGCTGTTATACGCTTCCGGGAATTGCTGCATGAGCCTCCGCGCCGAAAGCACTGCATAGCCCGCATACACGACCCAGCCCACCGCTGCGGCAATTAAGCCGTTTATTAATGCCGTGCCTGCAAATTTTCCGACTGCCTGCCTGCCCGACATGCCGATTGCGCGCAATATTCCGACGTTTCGCATTTGCTCCCTTGCCTCCAGCGTGAGCGCGTTCATAAGCAGCATCAGCATTATGACCGCAATGCATCCGCCGACGGACAGAATCAGCGTTATCTGCTGAATGCTTGTTTGCAGATTCGCCGCAAGCGACTCGCGGCGGTTGGACATTCGCACTCCGAGGTCCGCCGCCTTTTTCGCAAGCACATAGTCCGTTGCAGCGTATCCGGAGCGGATATCCGCATAGCAAAATGCGCCCGTGTAAGCAAAATCCCCGTTCATTACATAATTGCCGTCAACGATGTAATCTCGGAATTCATCCGTCAGCTCCGCAAAGGCATTTTTAATCAATGCGGTTGAAGCGGCAACGTTGAAAGTTCTTGCTCCGTAGGCCTCAATTTCGGTAACGGATGTTGAAGTATCGGAACAATAAACGATTCCGCCGACCGTATAGGAAAAAGTTTTGAGCGAATGTTCGCTTTCGTCCCCTATATAGTTTTTTTGCGCCGCTCCGTAAAACGAAAGTTCGATTTTGTCGCCCGGCTTTATTCCGATACTGTCAATATCCCCGTATGTTTCGCGCAGTTCATCGTCATACATTCCATAGTTAATCATGATATTTCCGTCCGAACCGCGCACCGCAAAAAGCAGAACCTGTTCCCCCCGCTCATAAGCCTGCCTGTCGAATGCCGAAAGATCAAGTTCAACATCATCGCGTGCAAGAAGCCTGTCCGTTATGAATTCGGGGTATGCATACAGATTTGAGTGTATGCCGTCATCATACGGCACATAATAGTATCCGTCGCGAAGCTCCGCTTTGTCCGACGCCCGCGAAGCGGCAAACGCAGGGGAGGATTCCGAACCCGCATAATTCAGCTCAACTTTCATAAGTATGTACGGATCGACCCGCACCATGCCTTGAATTGTGCGCATCTGCTCAACTGCCTTTTCGGGAATCAGGTGTTCATGCATCACATCGTTTTCGTAGTCAAAATCGCTGCTGCAATAGATTTGATATGCGGGGAACCGTTCCGTTTCATGTTTATTGCTCAAAGGCGATGCGGATTCCACCGCCATGAAAAACACTGCCGCACAGAACAGGGAAGCGAGCGCAACGGTCAGCACACGCTTTGCCGCCGCAATGCGGCGCGCTTTTTTCCGTGCAACATGCAGCCTGCCCGTCAGCGGCTGATGCAGAGCGGTTTGGAAAACGATCAGCCGCATCAGAATGATTCCGAACAGCCAGCAAAGCACGGCGAGCCCCACTTGTTTGAAAGGGATATCAACAAGAATTTCCGCGCCGTTTTTGAACAGCGCCGTGCGAAGCAGCAGCCATGTGCCGCCCGCGCCGAGTAAAATGCCGAGAACAACCGAAGGAATGCAGATGAACAGCATTTCAAAAATCTGCATTTGCCGGAGCTGCCGTTTTGTTACGCCGATGCTGCGGAAAAGCGCAATCTGCCTTATTTGTTTCTGCATCTGCATTATGTTGACGCAGACAACCGCAAGCAGCGTGACGGCAAAAATCAATGCCGTAAAGAAAATGTTGTATGTTTGAGTCTCCTGCTGCGCATACTTTGTTGCATTGAATGCAAGCGGCACGCTGCCCACGGTCTGATACACTCTTGCAATAAAGTTTGTTTTGTCCGTGTCGAACCCGGTGCAGAAGAAATTGCTTGTCGGTGCATCGCAAAGTTTTATTCGCAGATCGGAACCCTGCTCCTTCTCTGCATTATTAAAGGCCTCCGCCTGCAATTGCGCCTGCCGCACAATTTCCGCACACGCATTTTCCGTCAGGAGTGCGCTGCAAAGGGTTGCGGAAATTCCGCTTTCGGCGCGTGAACTTGTGCCGTCAAGTTCGCAAACGGGCTTCGTTGCCCAAGTCCAAACATCCGTGTATTCTTTAATAATGCCGACAAGCTGATATGTTCCGACAACGTTGACGGGGTGCGACTTTCCCAATGCGGAGTTTTCCCGCGCCGCAATGCTGACGGAGAGCGTGACATCCTGTCCAAGGGTGTAATCGATGCCGAGTTTGCTCAAAAGATCCGCTTCCATCGCGATTTCGCCGTCACTTTCGGGAAATCTGCCTTCGTTAACCGTAATATGGCCGAGTTTTTTCAGCGTTTCGTCCACTGTGCCGATGCCGTCCTCCCCGATTGTTCCGTAAACATTCATGACGCCGAGTTCATCCAGCCAGTCGCTGTTTGCGGCTGCACCCTTAAGCTTTGAATTGATGCCCGGCAGAATCAACTGCCACTCGCCGTAGGTCGTTTTTCTGAACACATCGTTTGTTTTTATCATGCTTCCCGAAACGGACAGCGTGATAACCGCAAATGCAAACGATATTGCCAGGATAACGCTCATAAGAACGCTGCTGCGCTTTTTTCCGCAAACGCTTTGCCACGCCAGCTTCAAACACTCCATTTTTGCCTCCGATCCGACAGCGGGTTTCCGCCCGCTGTCCGCTTTGCTGCTGATTATATCCCTTATTGTAAATTAAAAACCTTACGAACAGCTTTCAGCGTGCCTTACAATAACGTAAGACGGGCACGGCTGCACATATTATGTGTCGAAAATTCGGTGCCGATAAATAAAAGCAGCCGAATAACCGGCTGCCTTTTTTGGGGAGCTTTCCGCAGCAATCTTCTGCAATTCAAAACAGCCGAACGATCGCCGTTATCAGCAGAACCGATGCCGCAGCAATAACAATTCCGGAGAATACGCAGCGGCAGACAAAGTTTGTTTTCGGAGTTGTGCGCACATATTTTTCCGTGACCTTTCCCTGTTCGAAAAGTTTTTTCAAATCAGGGGAAATATAATTGCGCCTGCGGAAAGCGTTTGCCAATATTGAACCGCCGAAAATAAGAAAGAAAACCGCAGCGATGATTTCGGACAGTCTGCTCACAGTATTCCAATCCGCTGATGCCGCTGCTCCGCTTGCGTTCACGGCGGCAGCACCGAATAAC
>ENA-OOZG01002402-OOZG01002402.1-human-gut-metagenome-genome-assembly--contig:-NODE-2402-length-11718-cov-3.279774_pt1 | contig 11718 bp, 10 predicted proteins | sample MGYA00241706_ERZ501384 | MGnify/ENA primary metagenome ERZ501384 (study PRJEB25962, sample SAMEA2042742) | human gut metagenome | biome: human gut; feature: human-associated habitat; material: faeces... | reverse complement strand
CTTGTGGTTGGAAACACCGAAATGGCGGACCTTTCCGCTCTCAAACAGAACATCAAAGGCGGCAGCTACATCTTCTGGTTCTACGAGCGCATCCGGCCGGTGGAGCAGCAAAAGATCGAGGTAATCCGTCTGCAGACGTTTTAAAATACCATCGACAGATTCCAGGATGTGGTCTTTCGACAGATCATAGAAGCCCTGGCGGATGCCGCATTTGGACTGGAGAAAAATATCCTCCCGTTTCAGGGACGGATCGCCGGAAAATGCCTCACCGAACACAGTCTCGCTCATGCCGCCGCCGTAGATATCCGCGTGATCAAAGAAATATGCGCCCTGCTCCAGAGCGGAGTGGATAAAATGATTCATCTCGTCCTTCGATTTTTCGGAAAGCCGCATGCATCCGACTGCAATGGAAGGAACTTTTCGCAGGTGATTGCCTAAAATTGTTTCTTTCATAGTAGAATTTTCTCCTTTGCAATGCTTCTGTATTCGCAGAGGTTTTCGTAAAGCAGGCGTGGAAGGACTCTGGAAGTACAGAAAGAATAGTAATTACGTTGCTTTTAATATATCATTTAAGTGCACTTGAAAGTCAATGGTTTTTGAGGGAAAGAGAATAAAAAAATCGCCGGAATCGATCAGAATTCGACCAGAACACAGAAAATCCGTATTTTGTTAACAAAATCGGAACAAAATCGACAACAAAGTTTACTTGCATTTTCAGAAAAATGATGTAAGATAGGGGTATTCGAAAAAAAGATCCGACAGGATCTGTGAAGTGGTATTGAATCAGATAATGGAGGTTTTGCGATGGATGCAAAAATAATAGCCGGAATCCTGGCCGCGGGAGGCGCAGCCTTAGCTGTCGGCGGCATATATAGCATGAATAAGAAAACAGGTTATTTTAAAAAGGGAAATTCCGTCCGATACGATGTTTCCCGTATTCCGTTTAAAAAAACAAGTCCGTTAAAAGGAAAAACAGTTGTATTTTTGGGATCCTCCGTGACGAAGGGCTTTGCTGCCCACAACAATTCGTTTGCGGAGTACATAGCGAAGAAAGACAGCTGTACCTGCATCAAAGAAGCGGTCAACGGAACCACGCTGATTGATAATGGTGAGGATTCCTACATCGAGCGTATGCGCGACAGGCTTGATCCAAAGCAACAGGTGGATCTTTTTATCTGCCAGCTGTCCACTAACGATGCAACACGCAACAGCCCGCTCGGTGAAATTTCGGAATCCCGCGATCTGGAGAGCTTCGATGTCGAAACTGTCTGCGGCGCGATTGAGTATATCATTGCATATGCAAAAGAAACGTGGCATTGTCCGGTGATGTTCTATACGAATCCGAAGTATGATTCCGAGTCGTACGCGAAGATGGTAGAGGCGCTTCTGAAAATTCAGGAAAAATGGCAGATCGGTGTAATTGATTTCTGGAATGACGAACGAATCAACCGTGTTTCCCCGGAAAAACGAAAACTGTATCTGCAGGATCCGATTCATCCGATGAAGGCCGGCTATGCCGAGTGGCTGGTGCCTGTGATGGAACAGCGGATTGGTGAGTATCTGGAACAGCAGGTATAAGCAAAAAGGAAAATAAAAATACTTTCGTGGTTTCTTTTGGAAAGATTCCGCGAAAGTATTTTTTGATTTACAGGAAACTTCGTTGAATTTTCCTGTAAATTAAAAAAGCCCTCCGGGCAGGATCGCACTGCGGCGGAGGGGAATTATGTCGCCAAAGCGACCCGCCGCAGGCGGAGAATCCTGCCGTAGCAGGATTCTTTCTTTTCTACGAGAACAGTGAGCCGGGATCCTCGCCTGCATTTTCCGCGGCTTTTCGTTTCTTACGGATCCGGAACTGTTTGAAAATGCCACAGATGGCAGTGTAAAGCTCCGGTTTTAGTTCTTCAAGCGGAACCGGCTGCTGGTACAGGATAGCGTTGTAGCTTGTACCGCTTACAAGCTCCAGAATCATATAGAACATCAGCTCCGGTGAACGATACGTATATGCTGCATGAGAGAGCAGCGATTCATAGATGGTGTAGATGGCCGGCGTGTCGGCAAACGGAGCAAAGGTAAGAGAATTTTTGAAGAATCCCCAGCTCAGATGCTTGGAAATCAGCGTCACGAGACTGTGGTTGGCGGCAAACTGGTCGAGGATATTGTCGGTGATAAAAAGCACCTGCTCTTCAAAATCACGGATATCCGGGTGGCGCAGCAGATCTGTGTAGGCGGCCTGAAATACCTGACTCGCCTTATGTGCGATCAGATGATTCCGAATATCGTACTTGTCTTTGAAATAAAGATAGAAGGTACCTTTTGCAACACCGGCGTTATTCACGATATCCGAAATGGATGTTTTACTGAAGCCGTTGTTGATAAAAAGTGAGAAAGCAGAGTCCAGAAGGGACTCACGTTTCATTTGTTTATTGTTGTCAATTTTTCCCACAGAGAGTCTCCTTTCCTGAAAGATATCAGATTGTGTGTAATTATCTTATTTATAATTATAGGTAAAACACATGGAAACTGTCAAAGGGAAAATGACTAATTTTCTCATTTTTGTGACTATGCACGAAGAAAAAAATGACCGTTCGTCAATTTTGTGCAGTATTTAATGTTGACTAAGAGTCATTTTTGCGTTATAACATTAGATGACTGAAAGACATGGAAAAAACATAGGAAAAACATTCTCGATCAGAGGGAAACGGTATCCCGCAGTATTTTGATCCGAGCGGGGTTACTTCTCTTATGGTCCTGGATTTCATCATAAAAACCATTATAAAAACCATTATAAAAACCACAGAAAGGAAGTTTATCACGATGAATAGAAACAGAAAACTGAGAAAACAGATGATGTCGGGTCTTGCTGTTGGTATGGCTGCTGTTATGGGAGCTGCTCCGGTTTATGCAGCAGCAGGAGAGGACGCAGCGGTTTCCAAGGAAGAAACCGTATATGTAAATGCAAATGCGGACGGATCGGAAGATTACCGTGTCCAACTGGCTGAAAAACGCAGGAACCGAGAAAAACCTGAAAGATGAGAGTGAGCTGAAGGATATCAAAAACGTAAAGGGCGACGAGGAGTTCACCCAGAGCGGAAACAATCTGACCTGGCAGACCGACGGCGAGGATATCTATTATCAGGGAACTACCAACAAAGAGCTTCCGGTTTCCGTGAAGTTCACCTATTATCTGGACGGCAAGGAAATCAAATCGGATGACCTGGCTGGAAAGAGCGGAAAATTGAAAATCAAAGTTGACTATACGAACAATACCAAGACTACCGTTGACATCAACGGAAAGAAAGAGACGATGTACACCCCATTCGTTCTGATGACCGGAATGATTCTTCCACAGGACACCTTCTCCAATGTCAAGATCGACAACGGTAAAGTCATTTCTGATGGAAGCAGAAATATTGTTGTCGGCTTTGGTATGCCGGGACTGAAAGAAAGCCTGGGATTAAATTCCGATTCTCTCGAAGATCTGGTATCCGGCGACAGCGATTTCGAACTTCCGGAAAGCCTGGAGATCACTGCAGATGTGGAGAACTTCTCTCTGGATTCTACCTTCACCGTTGCACTTGATGATGTTCTCGACACCATCGATACCGACAACATCACCGGATACGATGACCTGAAGGATGCACTGAGTGATCTTGAGGATGCTGCAATGGAACTGGTTGACGGTTCCAAGGCACTCTCCGATGGTGTGGATACTTTAAAAGACAGCTACAAAGAGCTGGATGACGGTATCGGAACGTTAAAAGACGGCGCTGACGAGCTGAACAGCGGAGCCGGCACACTGGCAGGCGGAGCCGGCACACTGGCAAGCGGAGCATCGACTCTGGCAAACGGAACTTCTACTCTGAACAGCGGAGCTTCTACCTTAAACAGCGGAGCAGCTACCCTGTCCAACGGAGCATCCACCTTAAGCAGCGGAGCTTCTTCCCTGGCAAGCGGCGTAAACTCTTACACCGAGGGCGCTGATACCCTGAATAAAGCAATCCAGACGTATCTTGGAAAGAACGGTGTGCTGACTGGAAGCGTAACCGAGTATGTAAACGGTGTGAATAAAGTCGTTGCAGGCGTAAAACAGTACACCGACGGAACAACACAGCTGTCCGACGGCGTTGCTTCTTATGTAGCAGGCGAGAAACAGCTTGCAGCAGGCGCTGAGCAGCTTCAGCCTCTGGCAGACGGCCTGACCGAGGTAAACAGTGCAATCGCAACACTGAACGCAGCACTCGACGGAAAAGATGAGAATGATATTTTAGCAGGAGCAAAACAACTCTCCGAAGGACTGACCAGTTTGAACGAGCAGCTGCAGAGCACCGATGTACAGAGCCTTCTGACGATGGTAGACGGCATGACCAGCACCGGTTCTACCCTGATCTCCGAGACCGAGGCGCTCTCCGGGGTTCTGAACACCACAATCGCAGGATCTGTCAACAACATGATGTCAAACGGCAACGAGCTGATGAGCCAGATGGATACGCTGTCCAAAGGACTTGAGAGCTACTTAAGCGGTCTGGAGGCACAGATCACGAATCAGGCAACGCAGATGGGAACCCAGATGGCAGCACAGGTTCAGGCATGGGCAGACGGAGCAGCAGCACAGCTGAACCAGGAAGCAACAGCAGCAGCACAGAGCGCAGCGGATGCAGCAGCAAGCCAGGCATCCGCCGATGCAGCAAAACAGGCAAATGATCAGCTCTCTGCAGCAGCGGCTGCACTGGATGCACAGATTTCCGCAGCTAAGAGCGCTGGAAATACAGAGCTTGCTGATTCCTTAAGTAAAGCAAGAAACCAGATCGGAAGTGTCAGCGTTTCCGCTTCAGCAGGAACCGTTTCGGTTACTCCGGTTACAGCCCCGCAGATTACTCTTCCGGAACTGAACTTCGAAATCGAGCGCCCGGATCTCTCCGGTCTTGCAGCAATGCAGCAGAAGATGAGCGACATCAAGAGTCAGTACAGTGATCTGCAGAAGACGGTTGCAGCTCTGATGCCGCAGCTTGAGACCATGCAGAAACAGATGCAGACCATCACCGATAATAAAGCAGTTGTTGAGCAGAATCTTGGTGCAATGCAGAAACTGACCGCAGGTGTGGCACAGCTTGATGCAGGCGGAAGCGCTCTGTACAAGGGCATCGGTACTCTGTCCGCAGGTGTGAGCCAGCTGTACAGCAGCACAAATGAGAGTTTTGCAAAAGCAACAGCAGGCATCAATGCACTGAACGCAGGATTCACTCAGCTGAGTGCTTACAATGATACGCTGCTTTCCGGCGCAAGCCAGCTGAAAGCAAATGCACCGGCTCTGGTTGAGGGTGTTACGACTCTGCAGGGCGGCACGACACAGCTGACCGCAGGTCTTGGACAGCTGGGAAGCCAGTTAAGCGATGGATCTGCAAAACTTTCTGCAAACAGCGGAAGCTTAAGAAGCGGTGCTTCTCAGGTAGCAAGCGGAGCATCCCAGCTGGCAAGCGGAGCCTCCACACTGGCAAACGGAACTTCTTCCCTGGCAAGCGGAGCTTCTGAACTGAACAGCGGAGCTTCTACGCTGGCAAGCGGAGCATCTACGCTGGCGAGCGGAGCTTCTACACTGGCAAATGGAACTTCTTCTCTGGCAAGCGGAGCTTCTGATCTGAAATCGGGAAGCAGCAAGGTTGTTGATGGTATTGACGAGCTGTCCGATGGGGCGAAAGAACTGGCTGACGGTACGAAGAAGTTTGAAGAAGAGGGTACCAGCAAGCTGAAGAGTACCTTTGAGGATGATCTGGGAGATGTACTGGATCGGATTCAGGCGCTGAATTCGGATAAATGCGCTTATACTTCTTACAGTGGTAAGGCAAATGGAATGGATGGAAGCGTGAAGTTTATTATTGAGACTGCGGCGATTGAGGCTGCGGAAGAGTAATGTGATTCCACGGTAGATTGTGAGGCCGCCTGCGGTCGGGATGTTTTCCCCGACCGCAGGCGGCATTTACGTTACGTGGGGTGCAAAAAGACAAAAAATAAGAACAGCCCGCGGATATGCGGGCTGCTCTTTCATAATGAGGGGGGAGATAGTTTTGAGTGGTTCATCAACTATCTAAGTTATAGTATAGGGAAGAAATGTGAGCAAAGTATGTCTATTTTCTAAAAGAAACAGTAAATTTCTAAAGAATAAGTGAATCCATCCATTGAGTAAATCACTTCCGTCCGCCAAAACGTAGATGGGTCCCCAGGCGCAGCGGAGCGTCCGCCCACCCCGCGGTGCATTTGCAGGAGGGGTAAGGATGTTAGAGGGCGGAAATTTGCGTTGGGACCGGGCGCAGCACTGTTTGACCGAAGGGAGTTTGCGGAGCCCGGTTCCGGTTTTAGCAAATTTTCGGCCTCTTACAGCCTCTTCCCCTCCGAAACAGCACCGCGGGGGGCGGACGCTCCGCTGTGACTGGGGGTCGTATCCTCCCGTCCTATTCAAAAGAAAGTTTCCGGTTCCCATAACTCTTCCGGTACTGTCCCGGCGTCATCCCGGTGAGTTTTCGGAAAGCCGTGGAAAAATTATGCGCATCCTGAAATCCAACATTATAGGCAATCTGAGAGACCGTGTGATTTGTGTCCGTCAGCTCGGCCATAGCGCTGTCCATTTTGGATTTCAGGATGAACTGCTTCAGTGTCATTCCGGTGCCCTCGTGGAAGAGGGAGGAGAGGTATTTGTCGTTGTAGCCGAAATAACGGGCGAGTTCGGTGACTTTGAGGGACTCGCTGCTGTGGTATTGGATGTAGCTGATGATGTCCTGCAGGATCTGTGTCCGCTGCGTTTCGGAAGTGTAGGTGCGGTAGAAGGGGCTCTGGCAGTTGATTTCGCCGAGAACAGCGGCAGTCAGGCTGTTGTTGAGGAACGTGTTGTGGAAACGCAGGGAAGTGTCCTGGAGCTGCTTCATGAGGATGATGACGCGGTTCGGGGACGAAAGCGTTCCCTGGCGCGGGATGCATAACGTTTCGGGGTAGTTGGATGGAAGCTGGGCGGGAGCGAGGTCCTCAAGGCGGTAGGAGGATGGCGGTGCAGCATGAAACTCATCCAGAACCGATCCGGCGGTCGGGTCAGAAGGAGCGATGATCGGTGCGGAGGGGATACCAGGGATAAAATGGAGCCAGTAGAAAGCGCAGCTTCCTTTTTTCGAGCCGTGCTGATGGACGGTCGGAGGCAAAAGAAGATATTCGCCAGGATGGACTTCGTAAGAGCGGCGTTCGTCCGCGATAAAAAGCGTTCCTTCCGTCACAACCATCAGTTCAAAATTGACGAGATTCCGTGTCAGGTGCATCCACTCCGAGGACGGGGACTGGAATTTGCCGCAGAGGTCGTAGGTAAAACAGGCGGCATCTGGAAATAAAACAGAGATCATATGACTTTTTCAAACCTTTTCAAACATTCTTGTATTTTAAACGGCGGTCCGTTTTGCTAAAATAAAACTATAGAAAAACAGGAAAACAGCCGTCAAAAGAAGTGTAACGCTTCCCATATCTGAAAGCAAGGAAAATATCTTTTTCAAACCAGGAGGCGGCGGAAGAAAATGAAAAAGGAGACCGAAAAAATGGATCAGAAAAACTTCAGCAAACCATTATCCCTGGCAAAAGTCCAGGTTACCGATGCATTCTGGAAAAAAGAGATGGAGCTTGTCCGCACCGAAGTAATTCCGTATCAGTGGAATGCCTTAAATGACAATGTTCCAGGAGCAGCACCGAGCTTCTGTATGCGGAACTACCGCCGCGCCGGTGAAGTTGAAAAAGAGCGGAAAGCAAAAGGAGACAAATTTGTTCAGATCAAATATCCGCTGGATACTTTTGAGACACTGCCGAAGGATGGCAAAATGGACGGAAGATTTTATGGCTTCCTGTTCCAGGATACCGATTTTACCAAATGGGTGGAGGCAGTTGCGTACTCCTTGACACAGCATCCCGATCCGGAGCTGGAAAAAACGGCAGATGAAGCAATTGAAGCTGTCTGCGCAGCACAGAGAGAAGACGGATACCTCGATACCTACTATCTGATCAACGATCAGGATATGATTTTTACAAACCTTAAGGACAACCATGAGCTGTACTGCTTCGGTCATCTGACGGAAGGCGCCGTAGCCTATTATCAGGCGACCGGAAAAGACCATCTCTTAAAAGCAGCAGAGCGTTTCGCGGACTTTATTGCCAGCAAACTCGGTCACGGCGAGGGTAAAAAAGCAGGTTATCCTGGTCACGAAATTGCAGAGATGGCTCTGATGCGTCTCTATGATCTGACCGGCGAGCAGAAGTATCTTGATCTTGCGAAATACTTCATCGATGAACGCGGAACAAAACCATACTATTACGATATCGAGCGCGGTCTGACCTGCCCGGAGGGCGAGGAACGATATAGCTACAATCAGGCAAACCGCCCGGTGCGTCAGCAGGATGAGGTGCAGGGGCACTCCGTACGCGCCGTATATCTCTATTCCGGCATGGCGGATGTGGCAAGGGCAACGCAGGATGAGAGCCTGCTGAAAGCCTGTGAAACTCTCTGGAACAACATGGTGCATCAGAAAATGTACGTCACCGGCGGAATCGGTGCTACTCATATAGGAGAGGCATTCTCTTTCAACTATGACCTGCCAAACGATACCGCTTACGCAGAGACCTGCGCATCCATCGGTCTTGTGTTCTTTGCGCGCCGCATGTTGGAAATTCAGGCAAAAGCAGAGTACGCGGATGTGATGGAATTAGCCCTCTACAACGGCGTTCTGTCCGGCATGGCACTCGATGGAAAGAGCTTCTTCTACGTCAACCCGCTGGAAGTACTGCCGGAGGCATGCCACAAGGATGAGCGGAAATTCCATGTAAAACCGATCCGCCAGAAATGGTTCGGCTGTGCCTGCTGCCCTCCGAACCTGGCAAGAACGGTAAGCTCAGTTGCATCTTACGCATACACGGAAAACGACACAACCCTGTTTGTCCACTTGTACATGGGTGGAACAGTGGAAGGAGAAAAAGTAAAAGCATCCATCACTTCCGAATTCCCGTGGGACGGCCATGTTTCCGTGACCTGCGAGAGCGATACCAAAGAGCCGTACACCTTTGCATTCCGCATCCCGGGATGGTGTGCTTCTTATGAAAAAGAGATTCCAAAAGGCGCAGAAGTGGAAGAAAAAGACGGGTATCTGTATGTGACAAAAGTATGGGCGAAGGGTGAGACGATCCGCCTGAACTTCCCGATGGAAATCCAGTTTTTGGCATCCAATCCGCTTGTACGCGAGGACGCCGGCCGTGTTGCCGTAAAACGAGGACCGGTTGTTTACTGTATGGAAGAAGCAGACAACGGAAAGAATCTGCATTTGACAAAACTCTGTGTGAATGGTGAAAAAACCGCAGAAGCAGCCGATGAGCTGGGCGAGCACTTTGTGCGCGTAACGGCCGAGGGACGTCGCATGAAGCTGGGCGATGCGGAAAAACAGCCGTTGTATCATCTGTATCAGAAAGAGGAAGAGGAAAAGACGAAACTGAAGCTGATTCCATATTATATGTGGAACAACCGAGGTGAGGGCGAAATGCAGGTATGGATCCGCGCATGTGAATGATTTTATTAAAGAAGAAATAAAAGACTCCGGAAAAGGGATGGCTCCTGATGCAGCCTCCCCTTTTTTCCGGAGTTCTTGTTATGCCAAAATATGAGAATCCTGCAAAAAAGAAAGTGAATTTTTTGCAGGATTCTTTGTGCTATTGGTACAGATTATTTTCTGCTTCTCATAGAAAGACTGCCGAAAGCAGAAGAAACGGCGGGCAGAATTACGAGGACGACCGCAAGGACAATCATTCGATCCACAAAGTCTGTCATGGCCTGTACAACGCAGACAGAGAGAGTCAGATTCATACCGAGGCTGTGAAGCAGCTGCACCAGCACAGTGGAGCCGGAGGAAGTAATTCCACCGAAAACAACCGCGGTGATTGTGGAACTTACCACAGTACCCGGAAGTGAGATCACAAGCGCTGCCGGAAACAGCTTCTAGCCCATGGAGCGGAGGGAAAGACTCTCGCTGCGGGATCCTGCCGTATGGGACGGGCGGAGTCTGCGGAATACAAGGCCGGCAACGAGACCGATGACAAGCTGCACCGGAATATAGTAAAACGCATAGACATCACTCGTCATGCCGGAAATGAGTCCGGAGATCAGTCCCGGAACGAGGCCTGCAGCAGGTCCGAACAGAGCGGCTGCCAGAACTGTTCCGATGGAGTCCAGATAAACCGGAAGACGCAGCAGCAGAGCAATGGTACCGCCGAGAATATTGATGACACCGCAGAGCGCGAGTGTCGTGAGCTTTAACGTACGGTTAGTATTCATCATGCCTCGCCTCCCTTCTGAAACATCGTCTCATGTGGGAAGACCGGCGGTGCAGTGAGAATCTGGTCGAGAACCGGTGCGGATTCCTCCTGCGGCACGCCGAGAACGCGCTCAAAGAACATCAGGAAGAAACGGCGCACATCGACCTGCGTCAGAATGTGGCTGTTCGGTGCTTTCTGATAAAAATTCATGGCATCCACAACCGTCTGTCCGATGCAGAGGCCTCCGGTTTCTACCTGCGTATACGCATCAAAACCGCTGCAGAGCGACGGATCCACAAGATAAGCGGCCGCGAGCGGATCGTTGATCACGCATCCGATGACCTTTTCCTGTTTCCAGTGGAAATCAAAGTAGAAGCGCGTCAACTCCTCAATGCGGGTTCCGACTCCTGGATTTACGCATTTCATATATTCCACAAGATTCGGCGTCAGGACAATTTTTCGTGTGACATCCAGCCCGATCATATGAAGCTTTTTGCCTGCAAGCTGCGGCAGCTCGGAAAACGCGCGGAATACTTCGGCTGCGGCATCCGGGTCGCACCAGTAATTGTACTCGGCAACCGGGGAGCAGTTTCCATGGCTCTTATAGCTTCCGCCCATGGAGACAAGAGCCGTCAGGTTTGTCAGGCACTCCGGTGCGCGGGAGATGACTTTTGCAAGGTTCGTCATCGGTCCGAGGGCAAGAATGGTAACATCAGGGGTTGCTTTTAAGGTTTCGATCAGGAAAGAAACAGCGTCCTTGTTGGGCGTAAGGCCTTCGGCATCCGGCCAGCCCGATTCGCCGAGACCGTCCATGCCGTGGGTGTCCATCGCGTCCACGTAGTCGCGGACCAGAGGCGTCTCCTCGCCGACATAAACCGGGACATCTGGTTTTCCAATCATAGAAAGAATTTTGAGGGCATTTTTAGCGCCCATAGAAGCGGGTACATTTCCGCTGACTGTGGTGATGCCGACAAGATCCAGCTCTTTCGAAGCCGCGGCAAGCATCAGGGCGAGAGAATCGTCGATGCCCGGATCACAGTCGATGACCAGTTTTCTTGCATTCATTTTCCAATCTCCTTTGATGAAAATTTTGAGATACTTGGTTTTTTATACTGGGAAGTTCACGAACCAGTCCGGACACCCGCAAAAAGACGGGAAAATCCGATTGCATAAATGCACGGGAAAGAGTATAGCACAGATAAAAAAAAAAATCCAGTAAAACAAACCTTGCCTGTTTTGAAAAAATCGGTTATGGTATAGAAAAGCATACAGCAAATGAGAACATGGGAGAAAAGAAAATGGCAGATGGATTTTTAGCACCAACTGGGAAATTCTATCCCAAAACAGAAAATTTTCATGCGCAGACCGCGCGGGCGATTTTAGGTCCGGACGGCCAGA
>ENA-OOZG01002401-OOZG01002401.1-human-gut-metagenome-genome-assembly--contig:-NODE-2401-length-11731-cov-1.739723_pt1 | contig 11731 bp, 10 predicted proteins | sample MGYA00241706_ERZ501384 | MGnify/ENA primary metagenome ERZ501384 (study PRJEB25962, sample SAMEA2042742) | human gut metagenome | biome: human gut; feature: human-associated habitat; material: faeces... | reverse complement strand
AAAGGGTACCAAGAAGATTGGGAACAGCGTAAGTTCGGCGACTTAGCAGATTATAAAAAAGGACCTTTTGGAAGTGCTATAACAAAAGATATATTTGTGCCAAAATCTGAAGAGTCGATTAAGGTATATGAACAACAAAATGCAATCAACAAAGATTGGGAATTAGAAAGATATTTCCTGCCAAAAGAGTATGCATTAACAAAGCTAAAATCGTTTGAAGTTCAAGGAGGAGATATTATTGTTTCTTGTGCTGGTACAATTGGAGAAATATATGAAATCCCTGAAAATGCAGATACTGGCGTTATAAATCAAGCATTGATGAGAGTTAGAGTTGATGAGGATTGTGTAGACAAGAGAATGTTTAAAATTGCCTTTTCTAATATGATTGATGATTTTACAAGGGTTCATAGCAATGGTTCAGCAATAAAGAATATTCCGCCTTTTTCAGACTTAAAACCTATGGGAGTGTTGTTACCATCTCTACAAGAGCAGAAGAAAATAAGTTCATATTTCGAGAAACTCGACAACCTTATCACCCTTCACCAGCAGAAGTGTGATGAATTACGAAATATAAAGAAATTCATGTTACAAAATATGTTTATATAGAAAAAATTCAGTTTTCATATTATGATTAGAACAAAAACAGATAAGTTTGATAAGCAATGTGTTTTTTATAAAAAATAAAAGGACTTACGATACGATTAAACTATAGGCAATGGTTAGGCATGTTTAAATGCAGGAAGGAAGTTGTTTTAATGAGTGAGCAGAAAAGAAAAATTGGTTTTACTGTTGCATGTGTAAATGAATTTGCCAATAGGCATAAGCTAAGTGCTAAAGAAGCATTTCAGTATCTCTTTCAGTTTAAAGGAATAGCTTTTATTAAAGAGAATTATGATGTGGAACACACATTGGACTTTGATACCATATTAGATGATTTGAGAATTTTATGTAAAAAAAATGGAGGTACATTATGAGATTATATCATGGGAGCAATATAGCAATTGGTAATATAAATCTGGCAATGTGCAGACCATATAAGGATTTTGGTCAGGGATTTTATCTGACAGATATTGAAGAACAAGCTGAAAAAATGGCGATAAGAGTAGCAAATATTTATGGTAAATCACCGATTTTGAATGTTTATGAGATAAATGATAATTTTAAAGATTTGCATACTCTCAGAATTAAGGATTTTGGTATACAGACAACAGAAGAATGGGCAAAATTTATAATGAATAATAGAAGTAGGACATTTACAGATGTACAGGATGTTTTGTGTAACAAAGATAACAAGTATGATATTGTTATAGGTCCTGTTGCAGATGACAATATGGCTTTGTTGTTTCGACAGTACGAAAATGAAATTATAGATTTTGAAACGTTGTTAAAGGGAATGATTTATAAAAAGACTTCTTCACAATATTCTTTTCATACTGAAAATAGTGTGAAACTTTTGAGAAAGGTGATGAGTAAAAATGTGTAAAAAAGATCAGTTATTGGAATATTCGATACAGGATATTATTGATATGATTAGTACCGATCAGAGTATAGAATACGATGAAGCAATGAATAAATTTTACAATTCAGAGGTTTTTGAAAAACTTATAGATAAAGAGACAGGATTGTATTTGGAAAGCCCAGAATATGTCTATGATTTATTCAAGGATGAAATGAATTTTGGACATATTATTCAGGCAGAAATTTGAAATTTTTAAAATAAATGTTACTGTCACAGCTAATTAGTGTAGGTATAAGATATTAATGAAATGAGGGCCAAATGATTGGGAACAGCGTAAGTTTGGCGAAATAGTAGAAAGATATGAAGATCCGGTAGAAACTCCAACAGAAGGTTATACGAGACTTGGAATTAGAAGTCATGCTAAAGGAACATTTCATAGTTATGTTGAAAAGGGAAAAGAACTTGAGACAGCTAAAATGTTCCGAGTAGCAGAGGATAAATTCATTGTGAACATTACATTTGGATGGGAACATGCAGTAGCAATTACTGATGAAAATGACGCTGGAAAGCTTGTTTCTCATAGGTTTCCACAATATAGCTTTAATGCAGGAATGGAACCAAAATTTTTTAGATATCTGATTCTTGATGAAAATTTCAAACATCATTTGGAATTATCCTCACCAGGAGGAGCTGGAAGAAACAGGGTTTTGAAATTGAGCGATATGCTTCAATACAAAATGAATTTCCCATCTGAAGCAGAACAGAAGAAAATAGCTGCATATTTTGATGATTTGGATAACCTCATCACTCTTCACCATCGTAAGTATATGAAAAATATTGATTTATCACTTTTCGCTTGGGAACAGCGTAAGTTAAACGAGATTGCCGATAAGGTATCAGAGAAGAATAAAAATAATGAATTTTCAGAGCCGTTTACAAACTCAGCAGAACAGGGAATCATTAGCCAGAAGGATTATTTTGATAGAGAGATTGTAAACAATGAAAATCTGAATGGTTATTATATTGTCAGGAATGATGACTTTATTTATAATCCAAGAATTTCTGTAACGGCTCCTGTTGGACCGATAAATCGTAACAGACTTGGTAGAAATGGCGTAATGTCGCCACTTTATACGGTATTTAGAACTCATGATATAGATAATTTGTATTTGGAATTTTATTTCAAAACTACGAGGTGGCATCGCTTCATGAAATTAAACGGAGATTCAGGTGTTCGATTTGACAGATTTACGATTTCGTCAACACAGTTTATGGAAATGCCAATTCCATATCCGACTTTAGAGGAGCAGCAAAAAATTGGGGAGTATTTTGAGTCTCTCGACCACCTCATCACTCTTCACCATCGGAAGCAAATTTATGTGTTAAATACCCGAATATATGCAAAAACCACGCTAATCATCACAAAGGAGAAAAAGAAAATGCCAGAATTAGAGAAAGTAATAGAAGATAAATTAATAGAACAGCTAGTTTTTGGAGAGTCTCAATGGACTTATCGTGAAGATTTAAAGACAGAGGAAGATCTTTGGGAAAATTTTAGATATATTCTGGAGCAGAATAATAAAGCGCGTCTGGATGGACAGCCTTTGTCTGATGCAGAGTTTGAACAGGTTAAGAACCAGCTGCAGTTTTCATCGTTCTATAAGGCTGGTGAATGGCTGGTTGGCGAAAATGGAAAGGCAATGGTTCATGTACAAAGGGATACAGAAAAATTGCATTTAGTTGTGATGAATCATGAGCATATTGCAGGTGGAAGCAGTGTTTACGAGGTTATCAACCAATATAATGCGTTAAAGGACGATGATATCACTACGGTTGCAAGGGACAGAAGATTTGATGTTACACTTATGATTAATGGTCTTCCGATGATACATATTGAATTAAAGAACAGACAGCACTCTTACATGGATGCTTTTTATCAGATAAAAAAATATATCAGTGAAGGAAAGTTTACTGGTATTTTTTCGGCTGTCCAGATGTTTGTAATCAGTAATGGAGTAGATACAAAATATTTTGCTGCAGCAAGTGATACAGAGTTGAATCCTAAATTTATGAGCGGTTGGGTAGATACGGAGAATAATCCGGTGGCTGATTATATTGATTTTGCAAAGAATGTTCTTCGTATTCCGGAAGCCCATGAGATGATTGCCAGATATACAGTTTTGGATGAAGATGCAAAGCGATTGATTTTACTTCGACCATATCAGATTCATGCCATTGAGTCTATACGTGAGGCATCAAAGACGGGAAAATCAGGTTTTGTCTGGCATACGACCGGATCTGGAAAGACGCTTACTTCTTATAAAGCAACCAGAAATTTACTGATGGATATTCCTGCGATTGATAAAGCAATTTTTTTGATTGACCGTAAAGATTTGGATACCCAGACCACTATGGCATTTCAGGCTTATGCGAATAACGATTTGGTCGATGTAGATGAGACGGACAATGTAAATGATTTAAAAAAGAAATTAAAATCTGATGATCGTCAGGTAATCGTTACAACGATTCAGAAAATGCAGATTCTGATTAGTAAAAGATTACAAGAAGGAACATCTGAATACAGCAAGATTAAAAATTTGAAAATTGCTTTTGTAGTAGATGAATGTCATAGAGCAGTTACTCCAAAAACAAAGCGTGAATTGGAACGCTTTTTTGGAAGATCACTTTGGTATGGATTCACAGGAACTCCGAGATTTGCGGAGAATCCATATCCGCAGATGGGTGATCTGCCACGTACAACAGAAGAGTTGTATGGAAAAAGACTTCACAAATATACAATCCAAAATGCAATTCATGATAATGCAGTACTTGGCTTTCAGGTAGAGCACAATGGTCCGAAAAATATTACAGATGAGACAGATGCCAGTGCATATGACAATGAAACCCATATGCTTAGGGTATTAGATATCATCTTGAACAAGTCTTATCACAAGCTAGGCTTCCAGAATGGAAAAGGGCAAACATATGAGGGACTTTTGACAACGAGTTCCATCCAGATAGCACAGAAATATTATGAACTTCTGACAAAGGTAAAAAATGGAGAAACTTCATTAGAGATTGATGAGAAGATTAAACAGGTTCTTCCCGATTTTCCGAAATTTGCAATTACTTATTCAGTAACGGAAAATGAAGAAGGTTCCCACGTCAACCAGGAAAAGATGCAGAAATCACTAGATGATTACAATCAGATGTTTGGTACAAAATATGAGCTTTCACAGATTCAGGGATACAATGGAAATCTGAATAAACGTCTCGCACGAAAAGACGCAAAATTCAAGAGCCGAAGTGAGCAGCTGGATCTGGTCATTGTGGTAGACCGCCTGTTAACAGGATTTGATGCGCCATGTATGTCCACGATTTTTATTGACAGACAGCCGATGGGACCACATGATCTGATACAGGCATTTTCAAGGACAAACCGTATTTTCGATAAAAACAAAACATACGGACAGATTGTTACTTTCCAGGCACCAAAGTTATTTAAGGAAAGTGTTGATAATGCAGTGAAATTATATTCTGCTGGAAGTGCAGGAGTAGCCATTTTAGCAGAATGGGAAGAAATAGAACCAGCATTTCGCAAATCCTTGGCAGCATTAAGAGCATCAGCAGAAACACCTGAAGAAGTAACACCGATGTCAATCAAAGAGAAAAAAGTATTTGTCAAGATGTTCCAGACCTTTGACCGATTATTCGCTCAGCTCAAATCATTTACCCAGTATGATGACAGTATGCTGGAGGAGTATGGTATCACAGAAGAGGAATACGATAAGTATGCCGGGGTTTATAAAAATGCAGTAGAAGAAATAAAAATAGCAGAAGGTGGTGGAGACGATCCGGGAAAGGAACCACCGGAAGAAGAAACGATAGACGTGGATTATGAGCTGATGGCATACAGCAGTACAAAGATTGATTATGAGTATATTATTAATCTGATTCAGAATATTGTAACACCTGATGAAGATGCAGAAGCTGTATCTCCGGAAGAACGTCAAAAACAGATTGATGAAGTGAAGCAGTATATTGAGGAAATGCGGAAAGACAATCCAAAGGTAGCCGAGATTATGACGAATCTGGTCAGTGAAATTGAGGCAGATGAAAACAAATATAGGGGTCAGTCTATCTTAAATATTGTAGAAAGCATGAAACGTGATTGTATTGAAAAGGTGATTTCGGATTTCTGTGTGACTTGGTATGCATCGAAAGAAGATGTTATGTATGCGGCTCTTCATTACAGAAACGGGGAAATACCAAACGAAAGTGTGATCAAGGCTACAATTGACTATCAGAGTTATAAATCCGTACAAGAAAAGGCACTTCCAAAATTCAAATATTATGCGAAGTGTATGGCAGAATTAAAGAAAACTTTAGATGAGGAAATAAAACCATTGATTAGTGTTGCATAAGGGAAAAATAGATGGTTAATTGTCTGTATCAGCGTAAGTGATTCGGGAAAGGAAGAGAAGCTTATGCAACAGGATACAAGCAAAATGCAATTATTTTATGAGTACTATAAACAGTGGATTGAGGTGTACAAAAAAGGTGCAATCAGAGATGCTACGATGGCAAAGTATCTGATGACACAGAAATGGGTAGAAAAACTTGCCCCTGAATTGAAGGTATGCGAACTTACCAGGACTGCTTATCAGAAATTGTTGAATGATTATGCCAAAGACCATGAACGACAGACAACGCTTGATTTTCATCATCAGTTGAAAGGAGCAATTCTAGATGCAGTAGATGAAGGGATGATAGAGAGAGATCCTACTAGAAAGGCAATCATCAAGGGAAAATCTCCCAGAACAAAAAAGATAAAGTATTTAAATCAGTTTGAATTACATACATTAATTGCACACCTTGATATTCGAGAAGAGGTAAACTGGGACTGGTTTATTCTATTGGTTGCAAAGACCGGTATGCGGTTTTCAGAAGCACTTGCAATTACTCCTTCGGACTTTGATTTTGCTAGACAAACATTGTCAATTAGTAAAACATGGGATTATAAGGGGAATGGAGGATTTCTTCCAACAAAGAACAATTCGTCGGTGAGAAAAATTCAAATTGACTGGCAGATTGTTGTGAAATTTTCAGAACTTACTAAAAATCTGCCAGAAGATAAACCGATTTTTGTGGGAGAAACAAAGATTTATAATTCTACAGTGAATGATGTACTCACCCGGCATTGCAAGGCATGTGGAATTTCAGAGATTTCCATTCATGGACTTAGACATACACATGCCTCTCTTCTTCTGTTTGCAGGTGTATCAATTGCCAGTGTGGCCAGACGTCTGGGGCATGCCAGTATGACAACAACGCAGAAAACATATCTGCATATCATTCAGGAACTCGAAAATAAAGATGTTGATTTGGTAATGAGAACATTATCGGGTCTATAAACATAAATAATTAAACAGAATTACTTACGTTGATCGCCATGCAGAAAAGCACCAAAAGGTGCTTTTCTGCATGGAGGATGAACATATAATGTAGTCCGTCATATGTTTTAGATTTCCTTTAAGTCCAACGTGTCCCGAAAGATAGAGATGCTCCGGTTTAAGATTCCGTTCATATAAGCAATCGCAGTTCCATAGTTTGTCATAGGAATATGTGCATCTTCGGCACATTTTAGACGATATTTCATTTCTCGTTCATTTAACATACAGCCTCCGCAGTGGATAATGAGCTGATATTCGGAAAGATTCAGCGGAAATTCAGTTCCGCTTGTAAATTCAAATTCAAAATCTTTTCCGGTGTATCGGCGAATCAGATTTGGAAGCTTAACAGTTCCGATATCACCGCATTGGCGGTGATGCGTGCATCCTTCGCTGATCAGAATTTTGTCACCTTTTTTTAATTTGTCCAGTGTATATGCGCCATGCACTACTGTTTTCAGGTTTCCTTTATATCTTGCAAATAATATGGAAAATGAAGTTAATGGTACATGTTCAGGAACAATGGCAGATACTTGTTTGAAGGCCTGACTGTCTGTGATGACCAGATCTGGATCGCGACCGAGTTTTTTTAATGTATCAGCCAGTTCTGTTTCTCTTACAACAATGGAAACGGCACCGGACTCCAGAATATCACGGATGGTTTGCTGCTGTGGAAGAATCAGTCTGCCTTTTGGTGCAGCAGAATCAATTGGCACAACAAGAACAATCAGGTCCATTGGCCGGATCAGGTCGTGTACGATATATCGGTCATTATCAGAAGAAGGAATGAGCTTTCCGATTAATTCCTTCAGTTCCTGGATATTGCTGCGGTTCTGTGCACTGACCCACAAAATGTGTTCAGAAGGAATTTGACAGGATTCGACAATAGAATCAGACTGGTTGCCTAGACAGACTTTGGAGACAGCCAGATCTGCTTTATTCAATACAACAATATAAGGAATATTCTTGTCCTGGATGCGAGTAAGAATTTTTTTGTCTTCTTCAGTCATACCGACAGTCCCGTCTATAACAAGAATTGCAATATCTGTTTTATTTAGCATCTGATAAGCTTTTTGAATACGCAGTGCGCCGAGAACATCGGCATCATCATCAAGTCCCGGAGTATCGATGATGACGACTGGACCCAAAGGTAAAAGCTCCATAGATTTTAAGACAGGATCTGTCGTTGTGCCTTTGATATCAGACACAATTGCCAGATTCTGCCCGGTCAATGCATTGATAACGCTGGATTTTCCAGCATTTCGTTTTCCAAAGATACCGATATGAAGCCGCTCGGCAGACGGTGTATTATTTAAGCTCATAATGGAACTCCTTATAACAAAGAATGTGCCAAAGCACATTCTTGAATAGATATAAAATAGTGACGTTGTAAATGATTTTGTACGTGTGTTCAACTTTAAATATTGAGTGAGTCTCCTCTGGAAGTCACCACCTGGTATCCGACAGATGCCATGCGGCGTTCCAGACAGTGCCGGCATTGTGCTGATTCGTCACCGGTACAGATTTTATTATCGTAGAGCAGATAATCCTTTCGCACTTCTGTCGGTGACAGGTTCGGCATGACAACATTTGCACCTGCAAGGATTCCAAGCTCACGGCCTTTCGGGTGAATGGTTCCAAGCGCGGTCGTAGCCGGAAGCAGGACCTTCGGCAGCATTAGCCGGATCAGGCCAAGCATAAAGAGCGTAAGCTCTAGTGTACCGGCAGGCTGGTCTGCAAATGGCGTATCATGATGCGGAATGAAAGGTCCGATTCCTACCATATGTGGATTGAGTTCTTTTAAAAACTGCATATCTTCCGCCAGATATTCCGGTGTCTGAAAGGGAGCACCCACCATAAATCCGGTTCCGACCTGATATCCGATATCTTTCAAATCCCAGAGACACTGCTGTCTGTGAGCAGCACTTAAGATTGGCGGGTGGAGCTTAGCGTAATGTTCAGGATTGTAAGTCTCATGGCGCAAGAGATAACGGTCTGCGCCAGCATCAAAGAATGCCTGATAACTGTCTTTTTTCCACTCTCCAATGGAAAGAGTGATCGCACATTGTGGAAAATGTTCTCGGATTCGTCTGACAATGTGGATAATCCGCTCTTCTGTAAAATATCCATCTTCTCCACCTTGCAGGACAAATGTGCGAAATCCCAGATCATAGCCTTCCTGGCAGCAGCGAAGAATGGTATCCTCGTCCAGACGATACCGGTGTGCTGCTGCATTATTTTTTCGAATACCACAATAGAGGCAATCGTTTCGACAATAGTTTGTAAACTCGATCAGACCACGGACATAAACGTCATGCCCATAGTATTTGTGGCGTTCTTCTCTGGCAAGTTCGAAAAGGTACTCGGAAAGTTCCGGCGTGCGATTCTTAATCAGTTCGGTCCACTCTTCAAGTGAAAGCTCCTGATTTTTATGTAATTTGTCAATAAGTTCCTTCGGTCCGGTCATAGTACCTCCTGCATGTAATTACCATATTTGTAAAAACTGCCACATAGCTGGTGTGGGTTGATAAAGAATGCTTCTGCAACGTTATTTTCCACCATCTTGTAGCAGCATAAAAGTTTATTTCAAAGTCTATTTATTTTTCTGCGCTTCCAGATAATCATTCAACTCAGAATTCAGGATATCTGTAATAAACATATGTCCCGGTGCATGTGTGATTACGATTGGAAGTTTTGCATTTTCGATGGCAGCCTGAGGTGTAACTCCGCATGGCCAGAATACAGGGATTTCACCTTCGTAGATATCAACAGCTTCGCCGTAATCCGGTTTCATGACATCCATAACACCGACTTCTTCCGGATTGCCCATCTGTACCGGAGCACCGTGTACATTTGGCATCTTCACTGTAATATCATAAGCTTTCTGTGCATTTTCCGGAGTCATCGGGCGCATGGAGCACACCATAGGACCGGAAAATGGTCCAACAGGAACGGTTTGGATATTCGTCTTAAACATTGGTACGTTACGTCCCTGGGAAATGTGACGGATTTCGATTCCTTCTTTGATCAATGTCTCTTCAAAAGAGAAAGAGCAGCCAATCAGGAAGCCGACATAGCCTTCTTTCCAATAAGAAGATACGTCAGTCAGTTCTTTTGTAAATACGCCGTTTTCGTAGATACGGTATCTTGGAATATCAGTGCAGATATTACCGCCTTCGCCCATGGCGTGTGTGTTGGGCGTTCCTTTGATGATTTCAAGAATCGGACAAGGAAATGGATTCTTTTTTGCAAATTCTTCGAAATCTGCTGCGTATTCCGGAGGCAGGATTACAAGGTTTGCCTGTGCGTAACCACGGCACATTCCTGCGGTCGGGAAGTCAATAACTCCATCTCGGCAGAGTGCCCGAACCTCCGCTGGTGTTTTGTCTACATAAGGTGTGATGTCAAATGCCATGATGATAGTCTCCTTTCAGTTTTGCAAAATTATTATATAAGATTCAGCATCTTAATTCTGTTCAACTATATCTTCTATTGTAACAAAATAAAGACATGGGAGCAATAAAAAGAGGAGATTGATATTTTATAGATATTCTTTTATTTTATTCATTAACAGATGTCAATTTCATGGTAAAATGATAGTGGGACAAGGAATGATTTATGTATTTAAACTTGAAGTTGTAAAGGAGAACGAAGATGTTGGAATGTGATTATATTGTAAAACAGATTGATGGAGATTATGCACATTTGCAGAGAGTAGACCAGCCGGAGGCAGAACTCAAGCTTGTGGCGAGAGCACTACTGCCGGCTGATATATATGAAGGCTGTGAACTGCATTATGCGATGATGCAGTATTCTATGAAGTAGTATTTATCCTCTCAAGGTCGCGACCAGTCTCTTCGGCAGCATCAGAAGGTCCAGTGCATCGGCTATGGAAGTTGTGCAGACATCGCATTCTGAAAGCAACTTTCCGTAGGCCCCTTCGGTACCCATCACTGCGATACTTAAGGCAGCGGCCTGACACATTGGTACGTCATTCCGTCCGTTGCCGATGGCGATACAGTGTTCGGCACCCAGTGAGCTTAGAATACGAAGCTTCTCATCCATGGCGGAACCGGAAGGAAAGGTCATAATTTCCAAAGGAAGTCCGTCACACATGGCAGCCGCAGTGCCGTGAGTGTCTGCGGTCAGTACATAGATTTTAAATGAATCTCCGAGCAGGAGCAGCCGCTCTTTGATTGCAGGTGGAATCAGCCCGTCAACGGCAATGGTTCCATTGTAGTCAAGGACCAGATAGTCAAGGTCCAGTGTTTTATAGCCTGGAATTTCGATGATCATATAAGTTTCCCCTTACATATATTGAATTTGTTCGCGGGCAAGTTCTGTAGCCGGTGAGTCAAAGAAAGTTTCTTTGTCAGTAACTTCCAGTATCTTTCCCTGATCCATGAAAATAATCTGGTCAGCGATGCGCTTTGCCTGTCCAAGATTATGTGTAACAATGACAAATGTGTACTGACCTTTGAGTTCCATAAGGGTTTCTTCAATTGCGATTGTATTTTTCATATCCAGTGCGGAGCAAGGCTCGTCGAGAAGCAGGATTTCAGGATTTACACAGAGACTTCTGGCAATTGCAAGGCGCTGTTTCTGCCCACCGGATAACTTGAGGGCAGATTTTTTTAACTGATCTTTTACTTCCTCATATAATTTTGCTTTCTTCAGACTTTCTTCTACTTTTTCAGACAGAACTTTTTTATCCCTGATACCATAATATTTTAACACATAAGTCAGATTCTTCTCAATACTGTGTGGAAAAGCAATCGGCTGTTGGAAGACCATGCCGATGCGGCTTCTTAAAGTTTCTTTC
>ENA-OOZG01002397-OOZG01002397.1-human-gut-metagenome-genome-assembly--contig:-NODE-2397-length-11743-cov-2.597279_pt1 | contig 11743 bp, 10 predicted proteins | sample MGYA00241706_ERZ501384 | MGnify/ENA primary metagenome ERZ501384 (study PRJEB25962, sample SAMEA2042742) | human gut metagenome | biome: human gut; feature: human-associated habitat; material: faeces... | reverse complement strand
TTATTTATATTCTATCATAGAAGGATTATTTTTTACAGACTTTTTCTCACACTCTCCTAGTCCAAGACTATACTTTTATTTTACATATGATTTAGAGTGTTTTGTCATTTGTTCTAGTTGATTACATTGGCGATTCATTCATTAAGCTCATTGAACTGCCTTCCGGAAAGATATGCTTTAACCTTGTCTAAATCTATTGATTTAAGTTTTTGAGCAATGTCCTTATGATTGACTATAAAATGTTCGCAAAGGTCATCTAACGGGATAGATGCAGAATTACCCATTGTTGTTCTTGACAACCCTAAAAATCCTTCTTGAAATGCAACATTGTGATCGTAACACGGTGATACAGACTTAAATTCAAATTTTTCACTATCGTACAGAAGTCCATAATTATCATCATGCAAATCAGAGTTTGCAATAATATAATTAAATATATCCATACTCTGCACCTACTTTAAATCTTCCGTTTTAAAAGTTGTATAACCCTCATAATAATAGCTCGTGTCAATGCCTTTCATATATACTTCACGGTCATTGATTTTGTTTGTCAAAGCATTTTTGAGAACATATTTAATCTCAATATCACGAATAGGACTACGCTCCATCGCAAGCAGGTAATCTTCCTTGTCAACCTTGCTCCAGTCAACAACTTTTCCGATTTCTTTTTTCAAAATCAAATCCAACCAAATACGAGTTGCTCTGCCGTTGCCCTCACGGAACGGATGAGCGATGTTCATTTCAACATATTTTTCGATAATTTCATCAAATGAGGATTGAGGCATTTTATCAATATTCTCAAGTGCCGAACACAAATACATCAACGGAGCAAAACGAAAGTTCCCCTTTGCAATATTTACTTCTCTGATTTTTCCCGCAAAGTCGTAAATATCTTCAAATAAATATTTATGAATAGCACAAAGGGTTTCAGACGTACCGGGTGTCAATGTATCAAGAATACCTGTTTCAAACAGTTTCAGTGCCTTTTGCTTGCTTATTTTTTCTTCTGTTCGTGCAAGTTCAGCAGAATCTGTTATGCCCAATCTATTTTCAAGTGCCATTTTCGCCCCTCCGTATTCTGAACAATTCAACTGATGATTTCAATTATATATTTTATTATATCACATATCTTGCCACATTCCAATGATATTTGTGCAAAAAAACTATTTCACTAACTCTTATATCAATTCCTCTTGTCTTCTTTCATTTTTCAACGAAGAGAAATATTTTTCAAAATATTCATTACGCACTTTGGTTATTGCAATTTTATTTTCTATGGCATAATTATAGACGCTATTCCAAATACCATACAGATGTTCGGAAAGCTTATTTATATCATCTTCTTTTTTACATTCCTCAACAACATTTCTGCTCCAAGCAATAATATCTTCTTTTTCGCAAATCTGTTCCAAATATTCAGACATTTCTTTCATTATATTTTCGAAAAATTCACCCAAGCAAATACACTCGTTTATCCATTCAGTATTTACATCCTTGAACTTCTCTAACCACTTATCGCTATTGTATTTTATAAATACATCCTTCACTCTTACGGATAATCTCATATTTTTATCTATGTCTTTATATCTAAACGTTTCTGATAACATAGCTTCTATATAATTATTCTCTATATTCATCATGCCGTAACTATTTTGATGAAATATATCTTTTATTTCATCAGCAAGTACATCTAATTCCAGTGCTTGTTCCTCTTCTGTTTCTTCATCTTTATAGGAAGATTCCGCTATTTGTTCTTCTTTCATTTCTCCATATTTTAGAAGAAGTCCTACTTTTTTCTTTATATTTTTTTCATATTTACAAGAATATTCCAGTGTATGTCCACCTTCATAAGAAAATTCCGAAGTCTGTTCATCTTCTTCATCTTCATAGGAATCATAAATGTCACAAAAACACTCTCGATAATTCTTTATATAATAAAATACCCATTTATCAACGTTTATCTCAGTTTCAAGATACATACGTTTCAAATACGTCCCCAAAAATACAGGATATGTACTGTAATTTGTTACATTAACTATATACTTATATTTGTCCTTCACATTATCGTAGTGGCGTATATTTTTAATCCTATTTTTCAAATTCTTATCTTCATCCATCTTAATACTAATCATCGAATCCAATATAAAGTTGATAGGTTGAAATATTCTTTCAAATTCATATCCGCCAATACTATTGATCATGTTGTTATAGCCATTGTTGTTACTGAACTGAGAACATTTATCGGTCAACATATTATCAACAAACAATCGTAATCCGCTTATTAGTTCCCCTTTGCCACCGTCAACTTTGGTTGCTGCTGTACGCTCCGTTTTCGGTACCTTGCATTTTATACCGTAATTATTTGCTTCTTTCGTTAATATACTGAATATAGATAATATATCAAGCATGATCTTTTCAGACTCATCTTCATCCTCATCTTCCCAAAAGAATTCGGGATCTATAAAGTTTTCCTCATTTTTATAGTTATAATTTTCCCCATAGTAAACGTTTCGAACGATTTTACTAAAAGCATTTTTCATATCATCAATAATAATCTTCGCACAGTTTATGTATTTCGTTTCGCAATGATTTTTCTCATATACCCAAACAGCAATATCCTTGATTAGTTCATCAACAAAATCCGAAAATTTATTATTTATTATTAAGAATTTCATATACGGAAGTCTGTTGAATGAAATATTGCATTTTTTATTTGGTTGAAAAAAATTTTTAATAATATATTTACGCATCTGTTGTTCTATATCTTTTTGTGGATTTTCAACATGTATATTTTTTTTATTATTCATATTTTCTTCACCTGTACCCCATGCTCCATACATGTCTTTATTTATTATGAACATAATGTCTTTTAAATCTTCAATTCGAACGCTGTCTTCTTTTTTTGTAAATCTTCCAAATAACCATCCTTGTTCACCAATGTAAAAACAAAATATAATGTTTAGAAAATATAGAAGTATTATTGAAAATATTGTATATCTGTCTTTAAATTTATATTTCTTTATATATCCGCCCTTTATATGTTCCTTACGATAATACTTACCTAAATAATTATCATCTATGCCTTCTATTATCCCTTCAAAGTATTGTTTCATATCATTTATGGGATTATATTCTGTGTCGTTCAATGTTTCAGTGGAATTATCTTCATCGTTTTCATTTAGCATCTTATCCCACACGCCATCAATCGCTTCAAATTTAGTTATAAATACTATAATCGAATTATTTTCTTTAATCGACTCTTCAGATATATCTGTTCTAGGTTCTTTATCCAACTTAAATTCAACAACATTTTCCACCAAATAATTAAACAAAGTTTCCCCCTTAGTTCTCCACTTTGATATTGGCTTTTCTTTTTCTATCGCATATAAATAATCTCCAATATATTTATATGGTATATTCGAAGTTGCACACATATAGCCAAATAAATATTTTCCCAATCGGGTTAAACTTATTGCGTGTTGTTTGTCAAACAACTCTTTTTTAAACAATCCTTCTTCATTCGTTATATTCCATCTCAGTAGATAACGAAATCTACGTTCATATTTCATACGCAGTTTGTTTTCTTCATTCGTATCCTGCTCACAAAATTTCTTCCACATCACAATCCACCTTTTTTGCCAATTAATTTTTCAAATTACAATATCCTCATTCATTCCAAACTTATTTTATAAAATTATATCATTTTGGCACAGATTATGCAATATTTTTTTCTAAAACATTTTTATATTGCGTATTTTATTATTTATTTACAGATTATTTAAGTATATTATTATATATATCAGCTGATCGCTTGAAAGATTAATCTAAAAAGCAGTAACTTGCGAAGTGCTTGCGAAATCTTTTAGGCCTCATTTCGCAGGCAAAAATAGCGTAATCATGCGCCGAACGAGAAAAACAAATAAAAATCAACTTATATAGGAGGAAATATAATGGACTCATCCAATTATTCACAAACTTACAACATCCAGGATATTATAGACAAAATTGAAGAAGAAACTAATTTGACCGTTCCTTCAGCTGTGATAATACCATTGAAACAACACAGAACCGTCAACCTTAATGCAAATGATACATTTGAAATTGATGTAAAGCTGATGGCAAGAAAGAGAATATTTAAAAAAATTTCAATTCAGCCGGCCGAAATTGAAAATCCTAATCTTGTTTACAAGTTTGGTACAAAAGGTGTAAGTCGCCTATCAGAAGATGAATGGGACATTTGCAAGAAAATTTACCATAAGCTATCGGAGAATATTGACGAGGAATGTGTTTACGGTTTTGTTGGTGAATTTGATAACAAATACATTTTTGGTGATAACATCATCTCGCCAACTTCAACAAACACTATTAAAAATGTATTTTTTAGAAGTCCTTGTACAATCGAACATGCGAGTGCAAACTTCTTTTTTGAAAAGTATCTTCCATGCTTCAAAAGTCAGACAGAGGGTCTCATCTTTTTGTTTACCCTGCTTTTAAGCACTTGTATATCACGATTGGGTAACTTAGGCACTGATCGACCGTCATTTATTTTGGCTGTTATAGGTCGCACAGGTAGCTATAAAACTTCTACGGTTCAAGCTACACTCAATCCATATAATAATGAAAATTTTAGTGTTTGTTCTTTTGAAGACACAGTTGCCAGTATTGTAGCAACCTTAAAACAGTCGCGTGATATGATCACAATTGTTGATGATTTTTATACAAATACTGACAGAGAAATAACTGCCAAGCTTGAAAAAATTATACGCCTTAACGGTGACAAATCATCAGTTGCTAAGAAAATGAGCGGTAAAAAAATCGTATCCGAATCATCTGATACAATCACGGTTGTCACCGGTGAACAGATTCCAAAAGTGCGATTTTCGTCGATCCCGCGTATGTTCATTATCGACTTCCAAGAGGCAGTCAATTTGCAGGCATTAACGGAGTTACAGGCCTCACAAGCTGAGTTCAGAGGTGCATTGGCTGATTTTATTCAATACACATTAGATATTGACTTTTGTATTAAATTGAGGCAAAAATTCTTGGATCATCGAGATAGCATTTCCCATCACGCAGCTCCGAAATGGCACCCGCGTTATACATCAATGTGTTGTTGGTTTTTGGCAATTTACGATATGTTTTGCGAATATTGCACTGCAAAAAATATATTTTTCGCCAACATCAGTGATTTTCCATCAAACATTCGTCACTACATCGCCGAGCAAAGCAAGCGTTATCTTGAAAACGACAGCATCTTCATATTTTTCAAGACACTTGAATCATTACGTGTCGAAAACAAGTTACATACAATAAATACATCAAAAATCACCAATGACACACCAAAAACAGATATTTTATACGATGATAACTATGTTTGGATTGAAAGCGTTAATGTTTTTGCTAAAATCAAACTTGCATGCCAAAATGAAGGCATTTCGTTTGATTTATCTCGGCAAGAACTTTACCAAAAATTAGAAAGTGAAAAATTACTTATAACAAAGGATAATCGTCGTTCATACGAATATCGAAAAGGACAATTTAGGCAATCCGTTATATGTTTGCCAAGAAATAATATCAACCGCTATTTTGCTGATGATAAGGAGGACATCAAACTATGAGTACTGAAAGCGAAAATCTATACACAAAGAATGATCAACTAATGGCACAAATTTATGATAACCTTTCGGGAGAAAATAAATCAGAAGAAGCAATTTCGCTTCTTCTAAATCCTAACCATATCTCACCAACAGAACAGGTAAAAATTCTTGGACTATTAGGTGAAAAAGATGAAAGATTTCATTCTTTGCTCATCAAAACAGTATTAAATAATATTAATATTTTAGACAATAACGAGTCGTTTAAAATAATTAATAATCATTTTAAACAACTGGTAAATCAAGCTTATTTACTTGATGATAACGCAATAATCAAGATTTGTCAGGACTTATTTTATCTTATAAGTCAAGGTGTCGCTGCATTTTATCCATACATTTGGATACTGCTAAAAAACCATGGTCATATTACAACACACACCGACAAGAAATTAAGAACCATCAACCATTATGCAGTCGTTTTCAGTTTCGATGGGTACAATGCTAAATCCATCCGAGAAATACTCAAAAGCAACTGTATATTATGCTCAGAACAAGCACTCAGTGCATTTAAAACAGTAAAAACAAAGAAAGAACAAGCATATTCACAATGTGCAAAAGCATTGCTATATATCATGATTCAAGCTTTTAAGAAACAACAGCCGGACTATGATAAATTTGACGAATACTTATCGGATATTCCAAATAAGTATCGCGAAGAACTTCGTTGCGATTCATTATCAAGAAATTCCGAAAGGCTGTATGCTAATTTGTATAGTTTCTTTGAGAATGGCAGTCACAAACAAGTTTATAACTTGTAATTGCTGAAACCGATATGTAACTGCCCTTATTTCATTTATTTAGTATTTTCATAAGGAGGAAAACACAATGCAGAAAAGTATTTTACATTTAGACAAAAAACAAGGGCAGACATATCATGCCATATTCAAAAATAATCATGGGAGGCGGTTATACATACAACTACAAATTAATAATAATGAAATTTTCATTTCAGATTGTTTTTACACCGACAGACCTGCAAGGAACGGACATAATGCCGTTCCCTGCAAATTTCATACTTCACACTGTACTTGTGATAGTTTAATTGATGTATTCAAAAATGAGCTTGACAAAACATTTTTCGGAATTGAATTTTCCGATACCGAAAACAAGTTTTCAACAGAAGAATATATCAAATTAAAAACACAAGTCAAAACAAAATATAAATTTTTAATTCTTGTAAACGATAATAATACATATAAAACAAGACTAAAAAATCGTATTCACAGGTCGATTTTGCTTAAAATCGTTCGTAACGGCAACAAAGGAACAATTATCGATTGTCACTACAGCGACAGAACATACAATCGAAACAACGCATACATAACACCGTCAGGACTGACAAGTATTACTTTTGATTTTAGTCTTTACAACATATTAAAAATAGTCAATTCTGAGCTTAATTGTGATTTTACCGATGTTATCATCACACAGGACAGTTTTGGCTTTAACGATTCTCCCCTACCGATTTGCGGGAGTATTTAGACAAACTATACACCGCATAAAATAAACTAAAAACGGAGGTAATCATAATGTCGGAATACACGGATATAAGAAACAATACATATCAAATACATCAGCGTTCGCTTGTGAATACTTCTCAAGCGGAGCAGCAAAAGCAAGAAATAATAGAAGAATTATATCGTATCTTTGATAAGAAATAATATCAATAAAATCTGAAAGGAGGAAGCAAAGATGGCGATTGCGTTATACGCAAGAAAATCAATAGAACGTGAAAACAGTATTTCATGCGAAACACAGATAGAATACTGCAAATCGGTAATCAAACCCGACGAGCGCAATGAGAAAACCGTTGAATTTATCGACAACGGATATTCGGGCGGCAATGTTGACCGTGACGGATTTCAGAAAATGATGCGTCAAATTGAACGCGGTAAAATCAGCAAGGTTATTGTGTACCGTCTTGATCGTATCAGCCGAAGTCTTTCGGATTTTGTAGGCATTTTGGAAACGCTCAAAAAGCATAATGTTCAGTTTGTTTCCTCTCAAGAATCGTTCGACACGTCAAGTCCGTACGGTGAAATGATTGTGAAAATACTTATGGTATTCGCCGAATTTGAACGCAAAAGCATTATTGAACGCGTCAAGCACGCATATGCTTACAGAAGTGAAATGGGACTGTATATGGGCGGTCGCCGTCCGTACGGTTTTAATTTAAAAGATACTGTTATAAACAACGTCAAAACAAAAATGTTTGAGCCTGTTACAAACGAAATTGAGCAGATAAAATATATTTTTGAAAATTATTCAGTACCGAATGTAACACTGCGGCGGCTTATGGATAATTTGATTGACAACAACATTTCAGCCACCACAGGCAGTTGGTCCACAGCAAAACTGTCAAACATCATAAAAAATCCAATCTACGTAAAGGCTGATAACGCCATATACGAATACTACTCAAAACGCAATGCCAACATCATGAGCGACATCAATCAATTTGACGGCTCGCACGGAATACAAACCTACGGCAAATCAAAACATACTGCGGATGATATGTCGGATATTAAAATAGTGGTTATGCCGCATGATGGTATTATAAATTCTGACCTATGGCTAAAATGTCAGAAGAAAATTGAGAAAAATAAAAAGCTCGGCAATTCCGTCAACAACTCTACAAGTTGGCTCGGCGGTAAAATTGCTTGTAAGCAATGCGGCAGAACAATGACCGTAACAAAAGGCGGTAAGAAAAAAGACGGCACACAAACACGTTATTTCAGTTGTACAGGCAAGTCGCATAATCGCATATGTAACGGTCCTAAAGTGACACTGTATGCCGACAGTTTGGAAGATATGGTATATAACCTTATCGCCGAAAAACTCCAATCACTGAAAGGCTCTCGCAAAAAGATTTCAACCGATAATTCAAACAAGATTAATCTGCTGAAAAATCAGCTTAGCGAAATTAAACAGTCACAAGAAAAGATAGTTAATATGCTTTTGGACGACAGCTTTAAATCGGATATGAAATCACTTCTGAACGAAAAAGCAAAAAAGTTATCCGAAGAAAGTAAGGCGATTACAGAAAAAATCGAAGACCTTGAAAGTGAAGAAAACGAGATAATCAGTGTTATAAACCTGTCGCAAAAGTGGAAAAGTGCAAATACAGACGAACGCAAAGCCGTTTGCAATGTGCTTATACATAAAATATTCATATGTGAGGACGGCACTTGTGAAGTAGTATGGAATATATAATAAAAAGCACCTATTTTCGATTATGAAAATAGGTGCTTAATTTTATAAATATCTGCCTGTAATACTTTTTTTGTTCAACTTTATTTCATGCGGTGTTCCGCTTGCAATGATTTTACCGCCGTTTTCACCGCCTCCGGGTCCCATATCTATAACATAATCGGCATTGCGAATTACGTCAAGGTCATGTTCAATAACGATTACGGTTGCACCGTTATCCAAAAGTGCCTGAAAAACTCTGAGTAACACTTGCACATCTAACGGGTGCAAACCGATTGACGGTTCATCAAATATGAAAACAGAATCACTCTGTATCTTTCCAATCTCACTTGCCAGTTTCAAACGTTGTGCTTCACCGCCGGATAAGCTCGGTGTTTCTTCGCCCAATGTCAGATAACCAAGTCCCAACTGTTTTAGCGTATTCAGCTTTTGGCTGACGGTTTTTATATTCTTGCAAAATTCAACAGCTGTGTTTACATCCATATCCATAAGTTCGGGTAGAGAAGCACTTTCACCCACTTTATTTGTAAGCTTCACGTCATAAGCAATACTTGAGTAACGAGAGCCGTGACAATCAGGGCATTGGATATTTACATCCGGAAGAAATTGCACGTCAAGACTGACAACACCTGTACCGTCACAACCCGAACAACGTAATGAGCCTGTATTGTACGAAAAATCCCTTGCCTTATAGCCTTTATTTTTTGCGTCCTCGGACTTTGCGTAAAGTTTTCGCAACTCATCGTGAACACCTGCATAGGTAGCCACCGTAGAACGAACATTAATTCCGATAGGTGTTGCGTCAATCAGCTTGATACGTCGTATATCCTCGGCGCTAACATCTCTGATATGCTCCGGCAACGTATGACCGCTGATATTCGCGTCAAGTGCGGGAATTAAACTTTCCAACACCAAAGTCGTCTTGCCCGAACCCGACACTCCTGTAACAACGGTAAGTCTGCCTTTGGGAATGTCAACTTCCAATGGCTTGACCGTATGTATTTGAGATGTGGACAAATGAATATTTCCGTTTACGAACATTTCTTCCTTTGCGGCACATGACCTTAGTTTTGTTTCGGCTTTACCGGATATAAAAGGTCCTATTTGAGAAGCAGGGTTTGCTTCCACATCTGCGATTGTACCTTGTGCAATCACATGACCGCCATTTGCCCCCGCTTCCGGTCCCATTTCCACAATCCAGTCTGCCTCTTTCAAAATCTGCGTGTCATGGTCTACCAAAATAACCGAATTGCCGTCCGATACAAGATCGTGCATAACACCTGTAAGTCCGACAATATTAGATGGGTGCAGACCGATTGACGGCTCATCCAACACATAAAGAACACCTGTGGTGCGGTTACGCACAGCACGGGCAAGCTGCATACGCTGACGTTCGCCTGTCGAAAGTGTGGCTGCCGAACGGTCAAGAGTCAGATAGCCAAGACCTAAATCAATTAACCTCTTCGCCATACTTTCAAAAGTTTCACAGATACTTTCAGCCATAGGTTTCATCTCATTAGGCAGGCTTGTCGGAACACCACGCACCCAATCCACAAGTTCGGAAAGTGTCATATTGCAAACTTCATCAAGCGATATTCCTCTTAATTTCGGTGCACGGGCGGCGGCGGAAAGACGTGTTCCGTGACATTCGGGACAAATATCCTCTTTTAAAAATTTCTCTACTCGCTTCATGCCTTTTTCATCTTTGACTTTTGCAAGAGCATTCTCCACCGTGTAAACGGCATTAAAATATGTAAAATCCAATTCACCTGCATTTTCCGTATTTTTGGATTTGTAAAAAAGGTGTTTTTTAACCGCCGGACCGTGATAGACAATATCTTTTTCCTGTTCCGTCAAGTCACGAAACGGTACATCGGTACGTACACCCATTTCACGACAGACGTCCGTCATAAGTGACCACATTAAGCTGTTCCATGGAGCAACCGCTCCATCATCAATAGTCATAGTTTCATCTGGCACAAGTGACGCAATATCAACGGTGTGAACAATTCCCGTACCGCCGCATTTTTGACAAGCACCTTGTGAATTGAATGCCAGCTCCTCTGCCGACGGTGCATAAAAGTGAACGCCACATTCCGAGCAGACTAATTCCTTCCCTGCGGCAACCGCCAGTGACGGTTTTAAGTAATGTCCGTTTGGGCAACGGTGGTTTGATAAACGTGAATACATAAGTCGCAGACTGTTTAGCAACTCCGTTCCCGTTCCGAATGTACTGCGTATTCCAGGTATACCTGGACGCTGATGTAATGCAAGTGCGGCCGGTACATAAAGCACCTCATCTACGCTTGCTTTCGATGCCTGTGTCATACGGCGGCGAGTGTAAGTAGACAGCGCTTCCAAATAGCGCCGAGAACCCTCTGCATATAATACACCCATTGCAAGAGAGGACTTACCCGAACCCGACACTCCTGCAATACCTACAATTTTCCCCAACGGAATATCTACATCTATATTTTTAAGATTGTGGACTTTTGCTCCACGAATAAGTATTTTTTCTATCATTGGTTTTACTCCTAAATATCTTTTCCAAAAACACACTGAAAAAAGCATATCACAAGCATATCTATTTTGTCAATATTCTGCCAAAAATCGAAAAGAAGAAAACAAAGTCAGCGAATGGGATATATAGGTATTTTTATATATTGCGTTTGTGTTGCCGATATGCTATAATATTTTCAAAAGAGGTGAGATTCATGGACTTTTTAATAATGAATAGAGATACCGTTGTGGCAGAATGGATAGATAACAAATTAAATCTGATTAAGCCGTCACTTGCTCCAATGTATTTGGAACTTACAAGCAATGTTCCGAAGTGGCTTGAAACAAGAGCTAAAGAATAAGGGCATCTCCATGCAAAC
>ENA-OOZG01002396-OOZG01002396.1-human-gut-metagenome-genome-assembly--contig:-NODE-2396-length-11744-cov-2.184875_pt1 | contig 11744 bp, 9 predicted proteins | sample MGYA00241706_ERZ501384 | MGnify/ENA primary metagenome ERZ501384 (study PRJEB25962, sample SAMEA2042742) | human gut metagenome | biome: human gut; feature: human-associated habitat; material: faeces... | reverse complement strand
AGGATGATGGTCATTGTATTTGTTTTTCAGAAGAAGATTCTGCCTGTCCATAGCCAGGGTATACTGGGTCAGGTCATTGGTTCCGAGACTTAAGAAATCCACACGTTTTCCCAGTTCTTCACTGATCATAACTGCAGCCGGTGTCTCGATCATGATTCCGGTACGGATATTTTTGTAGGGAATATTCTTCTCATCCAGGCCTTTTTTGACCTCCTGGATCAGTTTTTCGATCTCATCCAGTTCTTCCTCCGATGTGATCATCGGATACATCAGACTGATGTTTCCATAGGCACTTGCCCGGTAAATGGCACGAAGCTGGGCTTTGAACATTTTTTTCCGGTCAAGGCAAAGTCGGATACCGCGGTTTCCCATCATAGGATTGACTTCATCCGGGATGGCCATATATTCTGCCTGCCGGTCTGCACCCAGATCTACGGTACGGATCACAACCGGACGGCCTTCCATATCCTCCGCTACCTTCTTATAAGCACGGAACAGCTCGTTCTCTCTTGGATAATTTTCTCTTCCAAGATACTGAAATTCACTTCGAAGGAGACCGATGCCTGTAGCTCCGTAATAAAGAACCGTATTCAGATCATCCAAATTTCCGATGTTGGCCAGAAGTTTGATCTGTTTTCCATCGGCTGTGATATCCTCCTGATTACGAAGTCTTAAGAGTTCTTCCCGTTCTTCCATATCTGCCCTGTGGCGGATCTCATATTCTTTCAGAAGTTCCGGTTCCGGATCAATATACAGAGTTCCTGTATATCCATCCACAATGGCCATATGGCCGTCCCACTCCTTCTGTATCTCCACTTCCACCAGTGTAGGCACTGCCATGGATTTCGCCATAATCGATACATGGGAAATGATTGATCCCTGATGCATGACTATTGCCAGAAGGCTGGATTTGTTCATCTCCAGAAGTTCATTTGGGGAAAGCTGCTCTGCCGCAAGGATCACCGGCACATCTCCCAGATTGATCCGCGCATGGGAACCACCCATGGCGCCGATAAGAAGTTCTGAGATCTCCCGGATATTTTCGATCTGTTCCTTGACAGCCTCGTCTTCCAGCTTGCGAAATACATTGGCAAGCTCATCTCTGGTTGTCTGAACCGCATAAGCCGCACTGACCTTTTCTGTTGTGATCATGCTCTCTACAGCCCGCTGGAAACTGCCTCCGCTTAAGAGCTTCAGCTGACGTTTCAATGTCAGCTCCTGCTCTTTTGGGAGGGGTGCTCCGTTTTTATACATATGCTGGATCTGGGTCTTTACTGCTGTCCTTGCATGGTCCAGACGATCCAGCTCTTTTTTTACATTGTCTACCATAGACTGACGGATCTGGTATTCGCCCCTGTGGTAATACAGTATTTTTCCAATGGCTATTCCGGAAAAAGCGGATGTGCCTTTGTATATTTCCACCTGAAAAACCCCCTTACTGGTCTGTCCGCCTTAATCGCAGGCAGCTTTAAATTCTGTCCAGATCTTATTGTATTCCTGCTCTGCTTCCTGGCTTACGTTCTGCACGATCTCGCCCTTAGTCACATCATCCGGCACAACCAGGTTCTCATCTACCAGATCATCTGCTGCCTTGTTTGTGTTGTAGTAACCTACAGAATTGATGCATTTTGCAGTTACTTCCGGCTGCAGGATATAGTTGATAAATTCATTGGCAGCCTCCGCATTCGGTGCCTCACTTGGGATAAAGGTTCCAAGAATACCAAATCCAAGACCTTCCTCCGGATAAACCACCTTCAGGTCCGGGTTATCCTTCAGCGCCTGTGTTACCTGGGATGTGTAGAGGAATGCCACACTTGCCTCTCCATTGAGAAGTGCATTCTGTGTATTATCATCCTGGATCATACGGATATTCGGTGCAAGCTCCTTCAGTTTCTCACCGGTCTTGGCAATCACATCCACATCCTCTTCATTCATGCTCTCACCCATGGAAAGCTGTGTGATTCCGGCAATTACACGGTAATTTCCGATGATCGCCACGCTGTCTTTCAGGGATTCATCCCAGAGATCTTTGTATCCTTTGATGTCGATATCTACCTGATCCGGATCATAAACGATCAGCGGGATTCCTGCACCGTATGGTACGGTGTACTCGTCATCCGGATCATAAAACTGTCCCTGGAAAAGCGGATTGATGTTTCCGAAATTGGTAACAGTATCCTTGTCGATCTTCTGGACAAGTCCTTCTTTTACCGCACTGTCGATAATGTAATCATCTGCAATTACCACATCGTAATCGCCGCCTTTTGCCTGGGAAAGTTTCTCAAGCATAGTCTCATCGGTATCAAAGTTAGAGTAAACAACCTTGGTTCCTGTTTCTTTTTCAAAATCATCCAGCACTTCCTGTGGAACCATTCCGTCCCATGTGTAAAGTACCAGTTCATCTTTATCCTTTGCACTGACGCTGACACCTGTTACCATAGATGCTCCAAGTGCCGCACATAACATGATCGCTGCCGATTTTTTTGCTTTCATAGAACCTCCTTCATGTCTCTCTCTGACGTCTTGTTATTTTGCTTTTACCTTGGTCCAAAGCTCTGCGAATTTCTGCTTGATCTTTGGCTTCTGGTATCCGAAGATTTCATTCTTTGGGTTGTCGATCTGCGGAATATAGGAATCAATTCCCTCATAAGTTCCGTTTTTCATCTCCTCGAACGCACTCTTTACAGTAGAAGTATATCCTACTTCTTCGGTATTGGAAAGAGCATTTTCATCATCCAGCATAAAATTGATGAACTCATGAGCCAGATCTACCTCATTACAGTCCTTGGTGATGACCATCGCATCATACCAGGTATTGGTTCCCTGCTTTGGAGTGTAATAATCAAGATCCGGATTCTCACTGATGATATAAGAAGCGTCACCGGAATAAACCACTGCCATTGCTTTGTTTCCGGAAATCATATTATCGATCACATCATCTCCTGCATAGATCGGATCCATGGTATCACGCTGGTTGATCAGCCATTCATAAGCTTCCTGAATCTCACCCAGATCTGTGGTATTCATGGAGTATCCAAGTGCTTTCAGGGCGATCATAAAGGAATCTCGTTCGGAATCGTACATGTAAAGATTTCCTTTATATTTCTCATCGGTAAGAACATTCCAGCCCTCTCTATCCAGATCTTCCTGTGATACTACATTCTTATTGTAAAGGATTCCCACGGTTCCCCAGAAATACGGACAGGAATAGCGGTTGCCCGGATCATAGTCCTTGTTCTGTACTTCAGGGAGAAGATTCTTCTTATTTGGAATCTTTTTCCAGTCAATAGACTGAAGGTATTCTTCCTTAATCAGCCTCTCGATCATATAATCGGACGGTACCAGAACATCGTAGGTCTCACCGCTGGCAAGTTTGGTATACATCATCTCATTGGACTCAAATGTCTCATAGACAATAGTACAGTTGTACTGTTTTTTAAATTTGTCGATCAGGCTCAGATCCATATATTCGCCGGCATTGTATACACGGAGTACATGACTTCCCTGGCTCACGATCGTCCATTTTCCAAAACCGATCACCAGAACCACTGTGGTAACTACTGCCACGATCTTTCTTGTTCTCGGATTCATCTTCTTTACTGTGGAAGCCTGAAGCTTCGGCAATATCAGATTTGCAAACAGCAGCACCAGGACGATTACCACGATCACGATCGTTGACAGTGCATTGATCGTCGGATTGATACGCTTCGTCATATTATATACAACGATGGAGATATTTTTTACTCCGTTTCCTGAAACAAAGTAGGAAATTACGAAATCGTCAAAAGACATGGTAAATGCCAGAAGCGCTCCCGCAAAAATTCCCTCTTTGATCATAGGCACGATAACTTTTGTAAGGGCCTGATATGGCGTTGCACCAAGATCCATCGCCGCATTGGCCAGGTTAGGGTCCAGGTTTCGCACCTTCGGATATACACTGGTAATTACATAAGGCGTACAGAACGCGATATGTGCCAGCAGCATGGTCAGATAACCTTTCGTCATTCCCAGAGAAGAAAACAGAAGCATCAGACCGATAGCTGTTACGATCTCCGGGTTCAGGATCGGAAAGTTATTGATGGTAAGTACCAGTTCCTTCAGTACTTTTCTGGATTTGGAAAGGCCGATGGCTGTAATAGTTCCCAGCACTGTGGAAATAATTGTTGCCAGGATTGCCACTGTGACAGAAACATAAACTGCCTTGCTGATCTCCATGTTGTTGATCAGCTCCCCGTACCAGCGCAGGGAAAATCCTGTAAATCTGGTCAGGGACTTGGACGAGTTAAAGGAAAAAATCATAGTCACAAGAATCGGCAGGTAAAAAAATGCCAGACACAGCACTACATATAATTTTGAAAATATGGTATTTTTTCTTTTCATCTCCTGCCTCCTTTAATCGTCCTGGGTGTCCATCTTCTTCATCAGGCTCATAAAGATCAGGATGATCACTGCCAGGATCAGAGAGATGGCACTTCCAAAGTTCCAGTCACCTACGGAAATAAACTGTGACTCGATCAGGTTACCGATCAGCATGTACTGACCGCCGCCAAGAAGCTTCGGAATAACGAAAGTTGAGATGGACAGAAGGAATACCATCATAACACCATTGACCACACCTGGCATAGAAAGCTTCCAGGTGACTTTCCAGAAGGTCTGGAATGGATTGGCACCAAGGTCGTTGGCCGCTTCGATCAGTGACTTGTCCATTTTACTTAAGGATGTATGGATCGGAATGATCATAAACGGCATAAAGTTACAGACAAGGCCCACAATAACCGAAAAATCTGTATACATCATGGTGATCGGTGAAATTCCCAGCATTTTCAGAAGGTTGTTCACCAGACCATTGTCTGAAAGAATATTCATCCATGCATAAGTACGAAGGAGCATGTTGATCCACATGGGGATCGTAACCATAAGGATGAGAAAACTCTGCACCTTCTCGGAGTATTTGGAAATAATATATGCCAGCGGATATCCGCACACAAGACAGATCAATGTGGTCAGGATACCCAGGCGAAAAGATTTCAAAATAACACTTAAATAAGTAGTTTCCAGGAATTTTGCAAAATTCGCCCATGTAAAATGTAAAGTCAGAACTTCATTTCCATCTGAGGTAAACGCATAAAGTACGATCAGGATCAGTGGTACCACGATCAGGATCGAAGCCCAGATGATGTACGGCTTGATCAGATGTTTGAACTGTTTCATTAGTATCCTCCCATTCTGCACATAACATGGATATCCTCAGGACCAAACTTCAGTCCTACTTCTCGTCCCACTTCCGCATAATCGGTAGTGTGCACCATGTATGTGCGAAGCTCCGTCTCGATCAGGATCTCATAATGAACACCTTTGAACGTAATGTTCCGTACAGTTCCTCTGATCTTGGCCTGATCCGGTTCCACAATATCCAGATCCTCCGGACGGAGAACCACCTCAATGGCTTCGTTGTCCTCAAATCCCTTATCCACACATTCAAACTGGAAACCATCAAACTCTACCAGGAAATCTTTGATCATCGTTCCTTCTATAATATTGGATTCTCCGATAAAACCTGCCACAAAACGGTTTTCCGGCTCATTGTAGATGTCTGTCGGGCTTCCGATCTGCTGGATCTCACCGTTGTTCATAACAACTACGGTATCGGACATGGAGAGAGCCTCTTCCTGGTCATGGGTAACATAGATGAAAGTGATTCCTACTTCTCTCTGGATCTTTTTCAGCTCGATCTGCATCTGTTTACGGATCTTGGCATCCAGAGCTCCAAGAGGCTCATCCAGAAGAAGGACTTTCGGCTCATTGACAAGAGCTCTGGCAATGGCAACTCGCTGCTGCTGACCGCCGGAAAGAAGGGTGACGTCTCTTTTTTCGAAACCTTCCAGACCTACCATCTTCAGCATTCTTTTGACTTTCTGCTCAATGACAGTTTTATCTACTTTTTTCAGATTCAGGCCGAAACCGATATTGTCCATAACATTAAGATGTGGAAACAGCGCATATTTCTGGAATACCGTATTGATCTCCCTTTTATATGGAGGAAGCTTGGAGATCTCAATGCCGTTAAACAGCACCTCTCCACCGCTTGGTTCCTCAAATCCTGCGATGATCCTCAAGGTTGTTGTTTTTCCACAACCGCTGGGTCCCAGAAGCGTAAGGAATTCGTTTTCGTGGATATCCAGGTTGATTCCCCGGAGCACCTGCTGGTCATCAAAATTTTTTGTGAGATTTTTTAACTCGATCAGTTTATTGCTCATCTCTCTTATTCCCCTTCCCGCGTTTTCCCATGATCAGATACACGGCCAGCACAAGGAGGATCACTCCCAGCATCATAGTACAAAGTGCATTGATCTCCGGCGTAACGCCTGTTTTCATCTGTGTGTAAACTTTTATCGGCAGCGTGGATACACGCGGACCGGTCACAAAAATGCTGATCACCACATCATCCATGGACATGGCAAAAGCCAGCAGAGAGCCGGATATGACAGCCGGCATGATCAGAGGCAGGGTAATGTCCCAGAATGCCCGGAAAGAACCGGCGCCAAGATCTCTGGCTGCCTCTTCCAGGGACGGGTCCATTCCCACAAGCCGTGCTTTTACTTCCATTAAAATATAGGGCACGCAGAAAACCGTGTGTCCGATCAGAAGTGTCAGCATTCCAAATGGCAGGTTCAGCATATAGAAAAATGCCATCAGTACCATTCCCAGAATGATCTCCGGGATCATCAGAGGCAGAATGGAAATGTACTCCATCACCCCTTTTGTTTTCCAGTGGATCCTGGAAAGTCCTACAGCCCCCAGCGTTCCGATCACTGCAGATACCCCGCAACTGGATATAGCCAGAATCAGGCTGTTTTTCAATGCCTGGATCAGATCTCTGTCATGAAACAGTTCCTGATACCATTTCAGGGAAAATCCGGTAAAACGCACCGGAAGTCTTGCTTCATTAAACGAAAATACCACTACCACGCCAATGGGCAGATACATAAGGAAAAACAGGATTCCCAGGTACAGTCCTGAAAGTTTTGAGTTCTTTTTCATCCGATTCCCTCCAGTTCCTTCACATTGGTGATCTTCCTGTACAGTACGATCATCAGCGTGGTCAGTATCATCAGTACTACCGCCAGTGCCGCGGCAAAAGGCCAGTTATTTCCTCTTGTCATCTGCTCCTGGATCAGGCTTCCAACCAGTACGATCTTGTTTCCGCCCAGGATATCCGCAATAAAAAACAGGCCCATAGACGGAATAAAAGTAAGGATCACTCCGGAAAGAAGTCCCGGTAAAGTCAGCTTAAAAGTGACGCTCCAGAATGCTTTCCATCTGCTGGCTCCCAGATCTCTGGCTGCCTCCACCAGTGACCAGTCCAGCTTTTCCGCACTGGAATATACGGACAGTGCCATAAACGGCAACAATACATAGATCATACCGATCACAATGGCAGGATAGCTGTACAGAATTTTTAAAGGCTCCTGGATAATACCAAATTTCATCAACAGATAGTTCAGTAGTCCCTTTTTCTGGAGAATGATGATCCAGCCGTACAGACGGATCAGAGAATTCACCCAGAAAGGCAGCATCAGGAACAACATGGCAAGCTTCTTTTTTCCCTCGGAAAGTTTTGCCATAAAATATCCGAAAGGATAACCCACCAGGCAGATGATCAGGGTACTTGTAATGGCAAGGCGAAAAGATCCTGTAAAAGTCTGCAGATATACGGGCTCCAGGATCTGTTTGTAATTATCCAGAGTAAATTTCCAGTTCACACCATAGCCGCCGTCTGCTGTGGAAAAGCTCAATGCGATCACATACAGAAGAGGCAGCGCAACGAAGATCAGTGTGAAGAGATACAGCGGCAGGATCATCCATACGGAGCCTGCGCCGCGCTTACGCATTGGTGCCTCCCCGGTCCACCAGCACGGCATCTGTGGGAAGAAAACAGCAGCGTACCTTTTCTCCTACGCTGACATTTGTATCAATGCCATAACGACTTGCCACGATTTCCTGCCCTTCCGAAGTTTTCAAAACAACACGGAGCTGACCGCCGGCAAAAGTTTTTTCAATGACTTCGGCATTTAAGCCATCACAGTCATTATTTTCTTCAAATCGGATATTTTCACTTCTTACCGCAATGGTGACCTTTTCTCCTTTTTGGAGCAGATATTCCTTGTCTGATTCAGCCGTGATATTAGCATTGTTCATTGATACTTTTACTTTTCCGGCGTCAGTTCTTACTGTGATCAGTTTGGAAGTATCGCCTGTTTCCTCTGTACCAATGTTTTCCACAACACCGGTAAGGATATTTGCATTTCCTACAAATGTCGCCACATAACTGGTCTTCGGGTGGTTATAGATCTCATCCGGCGTTCCGATCTGCTCAAAGCGGCCGTGGTTCATCACTGCGATCGTGTCAGACATATTGATGGCTTCTTCCTGGTCGTGGGTGATATAGATAAACGTAATCCCCAGCTTCTTCTGCAGGCGTTTCAGCTCGTGCTGCATGGCACGCCTCAGCTGCAGATCCAGTGCGCCAAGGGGTTCATCCAGAAGAAGGACTTCCGGATTGTTCACAAGAGCTCTGGCAATGGCTACACGCTGACGCTGACCGCCGGAAAGTTCTGACGGCTTCCGCTTCTCAAATCCGGAAAGCTGAACCAGTTCCAGCATTTCTTTTACTCTTCTGCTAATCTCCGCTTTCGGCGTTTTCTTCAATTTCAGACCATAGCCAATATTATCTGCTACATTCATATGGGGAAAAAGTGCATAATTCTGAAACACGGTGTTCACATTTCGCTGGTTCGGTTCCAGGGATGTCACATCTTTTCCGTTTAAGAAAACCTGGCCGGAATCAGGCTGCTCCAGACCTGCGATGATCCGCAATGTAGTGGTTTTTCCACAGCCGGAAGATCCCAGCAAAGTGACAAATTCTCCCTTCTTTGCTGTAAGACAGATGCTTTCCAGGACGTCCTCCCCTTCCTGGAAACTCTTTTTTATATTTTTGAGTTCTAATGAAATTTCGGACATTTAGTTCTCCTTTTATTTACTATGATACAGATATCCGTACCCCGCAGGGAACCTCCCTGATTCGGTTAATTACTCATTCTCATGAAAATTATCCCTTATATACTGACAATAAGTCTCTTTATTAAATACAGGTTTAAATTTCTGACAGATTTTTTCTGCTTCTTTTGCATGATTGCAGAGAAGGCGGTAAGTAGTCAGTGCCAGAAGTTTGGCTGGTTTGATATAGGCCAGTTCTTCATCTACGATCTGAAAATCTGCTCCGTGGAGTTTTCCCTCAAATCCTCCGAATGTGAAATTCAGTACTGGAAACAGATGGGTCATATCTCCCACATCCGTACAGGCGTTATTAAAATCTTCCGGTTTTGAACACCGGTATGTCACATCCAGAAGTTTTACGGATTCCTCCATTACTTTGTCCGCGCCTCTGTGCAGGATCGGCATATATCCCTGAAGCGTTTCTCTCTCGATCGTACCGCCAAAAGCATAGGCAGCTCCGTCATAGGCACGGTCCATTTTTTCCTGTGTTGCACGGATCGCATCCAGGGATGCCGCGCGGACTTTTGTTTCGATCACCGCCTCGTCAGGAACCGCATTGATCACGTCCCCGGCTTTTCGAATCACGTTGTGAAGGCGCACATGATCTTCCTCCCGAAAAGTTTCCCGCATCAGTCCCATCATCTGAATGGCACTGGAAGTAATGCTTAAGGCATTCACTCCATCCCATGGATCGATGGCTGCGTGCGCGGCTTTTCCTCTTACTGTGACACGCTCTGCGGAAAATCCGTTGCATGCCGCATTTCCCAGGTAAAAATCTTCTTCTACCGGCATCATGTGCACATGTGTGGTCAAAATAATGTCTGAATGATCAAATTCTCCAAGCCGGAGCAGCTCGCTTTTTCCGGATGCCGGGAAGCCGATTCCCTCTTTCCGAAGCCGTGCACGTTTATCTGCATCAATGTATTCTTCCGCCGGAACGGCAAAAAAAGATACGGACCCAGACAGAGAGGCTTGAACCTCCTCATTGGTCAGTGCCAATGCTGCGCCGATCATGGCTGCAATCTGTGCGTGGTGTCCGCATGCATGTGCTGTCCCGTTAACGGGATCAGCCATCGGATGTGACTTACATCCGATGGCATCAAGTTCTCCAATAATCGTAATGTTCGGTCCGTCCTGTTCCATCCACTCTGCGCGAACCCCTGTGCGTGCAAGTCCTCCATGCACCCGAAGTCCCAGGCCACGCAAAAAAGCCGCTACATGTGCGGCTGTTCTCTCCTCATAAAACCCCGGCTCCGGATGACTCTGGATATCCTTCGCAAAGGCTATGATCTCGTCTCTGTGTTCATCTATAGTCTGAATGATCTTTTCTTCAATATGATTCATGTCTTATAACCTCCATTTTCCGCAGGTTAAGCTATATGATATCATAAAACAGTTGGTTTGGAAATAGATATTTTTTGGAGATATTTCGCCACTCCGTCGTTTTCATTGGAGCCGATGACCCCAGTTGCCACAGCTTTCAGTTCATTTACTGCATTTTCCACTGCATAGGCTTCATCCGCTATTTCAAACATATCAATATCATTTTTTCCATCACCAAAAACAACTAATCTGTCACATTCCAGTTTTTGTTTTAACTGCAAAGCAGCCTGCGCTTTAGATGCTTTTTGCGGCATGATCTCCAGCCACTGCTCTCCTGTATAGATATCTTCCTGATAAACAACGTGATATTTATTTTTGTATTTATGATAAAATGGTTCCAGCTTCTCCGGCTTATCAATGCAGGTGATATAAAAAAGATCTCCATACATCAGTTCAGACTCTGTAGTTACAATATTCGTACGTTTGTCGCCCTTCCGGCTGTTTAAAAATGTCTGCATTCCACTTGTTGCCTTTGCCGGTATATAAGAAAACTTTTCAATATTATTCTGATATGAATATATGATCGGATATATTTCGTGTGCAAAAAGATCTCTCAATACATCATATATGTCTTCTTCAAAATAATTGGCAATAAGGATTTCCTCTGTTATATTATCTTTCACAAATGCCCCATTGTATATAATAAGAGGGAAATGTGTGTTAAGGCCTTCTGTTACTTTTTTTGCCGTATTTAAGGAACGAGCTGTTGCATAGGAAAATAACATGCCTGAAGAAGTTAACGCATTGATTGTTTTTATTGTATATGGGGATAAAGTTTCATTTTTTCGTAAAAGAGTTCCATCAAGATCTGATACGTATAATGTTTTCATAAATAAATCCTTTCGTTTTGCTGTGGACTGTGAATAGAAAAACTTTTTTCAGTTGACAGGGACATTGATGATAACGTATTTTTTTATTATAGCACAAAAAAAGTGGCTGTTTAAGCCACTTTCTTACGATTGTATATTCAAAACTACATACATGCTTTGTTGATGGTTAATCGTTTTGTTGAATCAATTTTAACCTGCGTGCCGATTTGCCTTTTTTTCACGGGCTCGCAGCTAAAGCTGCATCGCCTGTTTAGTAGGCTACTCCAGCGGGGGGCATCTCACGACTTCGTCGTTCGATGTCATTTGCTTCGCAAATGTTCAGTCTGCATCATAAATGGTTCTCCACAAGCAAGCTTGCTCCGCCCCATTTCTGCTACATCCTGCCCGCTTCCTCGGCTAGTTGGTCAAGCCCTCACCCGATTAGTAACAGTCAGCTCCATGTGTTACCACACTTCCACCTCTGCCCTATCTACC
>ENA-OOZG01002392-OOZG01002392.1-human-gut-metagenome-genome-assembly--contig:-NODE-2392-length-11767-cov-28.508794_pt1 | contig 11767 bp, 9 predicted proteins | sample MGYA00241706_ERZ501384 | MGnify/ENA primary metagenome ERZ501384 (study PRJEB25962, sample SAMEA2042742) | human gut metagenome | biome: human gut; feature: human-associated habitat; material: faeces... | reverse complement strand
CGGGAAGTCCAAAGGCGGCATGCTACAGGGCAACCACTTTTGATTGGTACTACATCGATAGAACAGTCAGAACAATTAAGTCACATGCTTAAACAAGCCGGTATTGTTCATAATGTATTGAATGCAAAATACCATGAACTGGAGGCGCAAATTGTATCGCAGGCGGGACAAAAGGGGCAAGTAACAATTGCAACAAACATGGCCGGTCGCGGTACAGATATAGTTTTAGGTGAGGGAGTTGCTGACCTAGGCGGACTTGCCATTATCGGTACAGAACGACATGAAAGTCGCCGTATTGATAATCAGCTTCGCGGTCGTGCGGGCAGACAGGGGGATAAAGGATCCAGTCAGTTTTTCTTGTCACTGGAAGATGATTTAATGCGCATTTTCGGCGGTGATAATATCAAAAAATTTATGGAAAAAATGGGGCTCGAGGAAGATGAAGAAATTAAGAGCAGCATGGTTTCCAGTGCTATCCAAAAAGCACAAAAGCGTGTCGAAGAGAGAAACTTCGATATTCGTAAATATGTACTTGAATATGATGATGTTATGAACCAGCAGCGTAAAGTTGTTTATGAACAACGTCGTAAAATCCTTGAAGGAGCAAATATGAAGGATCAAATTCTTAATATGGTTGATTCCTTAATCCAAAGAGGACTTGATACTTATGCAGATGCTAAACTCTATCCGGAAGAATGGGATTTTGAAGGATTATTAAAATATTGTGAAAAGTACTTTTTAGCCCCTGATGAAATAAAATTAGTAGATATAGAAGAAATGAGTCGTGAAGAAATTCAGAAAAAGCTCATTGAGATTGCTCATGCCACTTATGAAGCAAGAGAAGAATCAATCGGAAAAGAAATGATGCGGGAATTAGAAAAAGCCGTCATGCTTAAAGTCGTAGATTCAAAATGGATGGAGCATCTTGATGATATGGATATGCTCAAAGAAGGGATTGGGCTGCGCTCTTACGGACAACGAAATCCTATTGTTGAATATAAAGTAGAAGCTTTTGATATATTTGAAGAGATGCAACACGCGATGATGGAAACTATTATCCTTTATCTTTATCATATCCAAATCCAATTTACTGCTGATCAAGTCCCGGAAAAGTCAGAAGAAGAAAGAAATGTACTACAGGGGGCAGAAGATCACTACGTAGAAGAAAATGGTGAAACAGTTGTTTCACCCGAGAAAAATAAATGATGAAAGTGAGATGATTAACAGATGTTGGAAGATTTAAAAAAAACACTGACAGACCTGCTTACACATGAAAAAGAAATAAGGGATTCACTTTGACTTACCCCAGTTGCAGGAAAAAATAAAAAGTTATGATGTACAAATGAGTGATCCTTCTTTTTGGGATAATATGGAAAGTGCAAAAGAGATTTCCCAAAAAGCAACGGAAGCTAAAGAGGCTTATGATACATATACAAGACTTTTCACGCGTGCCGAAAACCTGAAAGAGTTGTTAGATATGGCCATCGAGGAAAATGATCAGGATATGGAGCCGGAATTAGCGGAAGAAATTAATGAGCTGAAGGAAATTCTCGAAAAAAAAGAAATAGAACTTCTTTTGAGTGATAAGTATGACGCCAATAATGCAATTATTACATTTCATGCCGGTGCAGGAGGAACTGAAGCTCAAGACTGGACAGAAATGTTAATTCGGATGTATATGAAGTGGGCAGAGTCAGAAGGCTTTAGCTTGGAGGAGTTAAATATGCTTCCCGGTGACGAGGCCGGAATAAAAAGTGCAGAATATATGATTAAGGGAAAGTTTGCGTATGGACTCCTTAAATCTGAAAAGGGTGTACATCGTTTAGTGAGAATTTCTCCTTTTGATGCAGCCAAGAGAAGGCATACTTCATTTTCTGCTGTAGATGTTATGCCTGAAATCAGCGATGATATTGAAGTAAATTTAAACATGTCCGATGTACGGGTGGATTATTACCGTTCCAGCGGTGCGGGTGGACAGCATATTAATAAAACAAGCTCTGCCGTCCGCATGACTCACATTCCTACAGGAATTGTTGCGGCTTGTCAAAATGAACGTTCTCAATTCCAAAATAAAGAACAATGTCTCCGCATACTTAGAGCCAAGTTGTTTGAGTTAGAAATGGCAAAGCATGAACAAATGAAAAAAGGTATTGAGGGAGAGCAACAGGCCATTGAGTGGGGAAGTCAGATTCGATCTTATGTTTTCCAACCATATACTTTGGTAAAGGATAACCGGACCGGCATTGAAACGGGGAATATTCAAGCAGTTATGGATGGTGAATTAAATCCCTTTATAGAAGGATTTTTAAAGCACAAGAAATTTTCAAGTGCTTGAGCAATATGTTTTTAAAGGATAAGAAATGATAAATCATTTAAAATTGATTGATAAAATACTTTTTCTGCTTATTTTCGTAGGTGCTGTTCTGAGCGGTTATATTTCATGGGAACGGTATCATATAGAACAAAATGCGACAACCGTTGAAATGGTATACGATTATAATCATATTGTAGAAAGTGCTTCGATAGAAAACACCTCAGAAAAGGCTTTGTTTTCATTGTATAAAAAAAGTGGTATAACATCTCTTGCTGTATATGATGAAACTCCCGAAAAATTAATAAATCTTGGTCTGGTTTTGGCGTATCGCGGTTCAGATTTTATATTGAAAGATAGTACAAATCCCGAGATTAAATCAGATAGGATTTATATTCAGGCATCGACAGATGAAGATAAACTTCCCTATTTTAATGAGTTAAAACAGCATATTATTTATCTCATGAGACCCGAGGATGTTCGACTTTTATCGATTGACGGGAAAGAAACGATTGAAATTAAAGCTGACTATGAACGTTTTTTGAAAATGCCGTTGGGCATATTCAGTACAACAGTTTCTAAGGTCGCGAACCAAGGTTTTTACATTGTTTTAAGGCCGGTAAATGTTCCCCATGGTGATAAAAAAATTATAGATTTGTTTTTTGACACAGTAGATTCATCTGAAAAAATAAGTGCTGTTCTATTTCAAGGGAAGAGCGTTCTCGGATATAAAGATGAACTGGAATATGTAGAAAGAGAATTAAAGAAAAGAAATTTACCGGTTGTTCTTATTGAAGCACAAAATCAATTAGGATTTGAGAGACAAGATGGGATCATTCCGTTAACAGAAAAAGTAAATTATAATGCCATTCGTCTTTATGCCATGTCCAAGGATGAATTAATCAAGTTGAATCCCAAGGAAGCAGCTTCAAGATTTTATATTAGTACCATTGAACGCAATATACGAATGAATCTCTTTCCATCCTACAAATTTGCAGCTAATGGAGAAACATTATCTGAAACAAATGCAAAATACATTTCAGATGTAAAATTCCGATTGGAAGATCATGGTTTTAAAATAGGGAAAGCTTCCATTATAGAAAATTACTTTCCAAATAAGATTTTAAAAGCTATCATTTCGCTGGGGGCTGTTTCACTGATTACGTTGGTTTTGATTTTTCTGATTCCTTATTTAAATGCTCATTTATGGAAAATTGAAATCGCTGCAATTCTTTTAACACAAGGGCTGTATTGGTGCGGAAAAGAACTTTTTGTTTTGCAAAGCCTGGCTTTAAGTGCGGCTATATGTACACCTGTTATAGTTATTACTTTATTCATTAAGTATTGCATTTCAAGAAAGAAAGATACTTATTCCCAAAGGGGTTACATTCAATTATTTTTTGAATCCATTACACTTCTTTGGGCAGGAGGAATTTTATCTTTAGCCGGAGCTTTATATATCAGTGGTTTATTAAGCGATACACGCTTTTTCTTGGAAATGGATATTTTTAGAGGTGTTAAATTAACATTTGTACTTCCTCTTATTTTGGTTTCTTTAATTTATATACAGCACTTCCCGTTTTTTAACCAAGTTGTCTCATCAGATAAAGATTTTGTACAGTTTATAAAAAGGTTCTGTACTGTTGATATCAAACTTGGCATACTGGCGGTATTAGGTTTACTAAGTATTATCGGCTTTGTATTTGTAGGTCGGAGTGGAAATAACGGGGCTCCTGTTCCGCAATTTGAAATTGCTTTGAGACGCTTTTTGGAATCTGTTATGTATGCCCGCCCAAGAGAGAAAGAGTTTTTGTTTGGACACCCGGCTATCCTATTTTCCTTAACTGCGTTATACCATAAGTGGCCACAAATTTTTCATTATTTATTCATAATGGCAATAACCATAGGACAAGGTTCCATAGTAGAGACCTTTGCTCACATGAGAAGTCCCTTTATACTAAGCTTTATGCGAGGTATCGGCGGATTGGCTCTGGGGTCTCTTACATTGATGATTGCACTTATTGGAATCATTATCTTAACTCATATTACAAAGTATTTCGGAGAACGCTATGGAAAATAAAAGAATAGTGATTTCCGGATATTACGGATTTAATAACTCCGGTGACGAAGCTATGTTATTCGCCATATTGAAGACATTATACCAAAGATTTGGAGATACTGATATTACAGTCATTTCCGGAAATCCTGAAAGAACGACCCATACCTTTGGTGTTAAAGCAATACCTCGTTTTGACGGTTTTTCTATTTTGAAATGCTTGTATAATTCAGATCTTCTTATCAGTGGCGGCGGAAGTCTTCTACAGGATGTAACGAGCTGGAAAAGTTTGATTTATTATCTAAGCATCATTTTTACCGGTGTTTGCTTCCGAAAAAAAGTTTTTCTTTATGCTCAGGGGATTGGTCCGGTCCGACATCGTTGGGTCAGGTGGATTCTCAGATTTGTATTAAATCGAGTGAATGCTATTACGGTCAGGGATGATGAATCAAAAGGGTTTCTGGAACGTCTGGGCGTCAAGAATGATATTTATTGCACAGCAGATGCCGTTTTATCTCTGGTTCCTACATCACTTGCACCAGGAAAAGCTATATTACATCGCAACCATATACCACAAAATAAAAAAATAATTGGTATTTCTATCCGGCGATGGATGAATACATATGAATGGATGGAACGACTTAAATTGTATATGAAATGCATGAATAAAAATAATGAGTATAATTTTGTTTTCATTCCTATGCAATTTCCTGAAGATTACCAAACAGCGAAAGACTTTTGTGACGATTTCCCGAATGTGTATATCTTACCAGAATCTTATGATACAGAAGAACTAATGTCACTTATAGGAAACTTGGACTTATTGATTGGTATCCGACTACATGCTTTAATTTTTGCCGCACTTATGCATATTCCTTTTATCGGGATTTCTTACGATCCTAAAATTGACAATTTTCTTCAGTCAGCAAAGCAAACCGCTATCTTTTCTATTGAGAATTTTGATGAAAATATATTATGTAAAGAATCTTCTTTTTCACTTCAAAAAAATGAAGAGAAATATGATTGGGGAGCTATTGATTGCTTAAGAAGTAAAGCACGAGAAACAGCTGATATTTTACAAAATACAATTTGTTTTAAAGGAGAAAAATAATGGAGTCACTGTCCAAGGAAAAATTAGCTTTCTTACAAAAAAAAGCAAAAGAGATCCGTATAGAAATCATAAAAGAGATAACAAAAGCAAATTCCGGGCATCCGGGAGGTTCTTTATCGATTACAGATTTACTCACATTATTATTTTTTCATGAAATGCATATTGATCCGAAGAATCCTAAAATGTCGGACCGAGATCGTTTAGTTTTGTCAAAGGGACATGGCGCACCTGCTTTATATGCTGTTTTGGCAGAAAAGGGATATTTTGATAAACAAGAATTAAACTACTTACGACAAGTAAATCATATTCTCCAAGGGCATCCGGATATGAAACATATACCTGGTGTTGACATGACTACAGGTTCTCTCGGACAAGGCTTTAGTGCTGCCTGCGGAATGGCATTGGCTGCGCATATTGATCATGCGGATTGGAAAGTATTTGCTGTTCTCGGAGACGGAGAACTTGAGGAAGGGCAAGTTTGGGAAGCTGCTATGTATGCCGCCCACCATCATTTAGATCATTTGATTGCCTTTGTAGATAATAATGGACTGCAAATAGATGGGAAGATAACAGATGTAATGTCATCTTTGCCTATTGAGGATAAATTTAAAGCGTTTGGTTGGCATGTGATTTCTGCGGACGGACATAATATGCTTGAATTGCATGAAGCAATTGCTGAAGCTGAAACTGTAAAAGGAAAACCGTCTATTATTGTTATGAAAACAATCAAAGGAAAAGGTGTTCCTGAGATTGAAAATAAAGTAGAATGGCATGGTAAAGCCCCTTCTAAAGAAGAGGCAGAACGTTTTATAAAAGCATTGGAGGCACAATGATGGGGAAAGCAACACGTGATGCATATGGAGAAACACTAAAACGTTTAGGCGCCGTAAATCCTGAGATTGTTGTTTTGGATGCAGATTTGTCTTCATCAACAAAAACCTCGGTATTTGCTAAAGAATATAAAGATCGTTTTTTTAATACAGGAATTGCAGAAGCTAATATGATTGGTGTTGCGGCAGGTTTAGCTTCCGCAGGAAAAATACCGTTTGCATCAACCTTTGCTGTTTTCGGAGCGGGGCGTGCATATGAACAAATTCGTAATTCTGTTTGTTACCCTAAGTTAAATGTAAAAATTGCAGTAACACATGCAGGACTGACAGTCGGTGAAGACGGAGCTACCCACCAAATGCTGGAAGATATTTGTTTAATGCGTGCACTGCCTAATATGACGGTTGTCGTACCTGCTGATGCGACAGAGACAGAAGCAGTTATTACCTGGGCAGCCTCTTATGACGGACCTGTTTATATACGTCTCGGCCGTGCCAAATGTGAGGATATTATGCCTACGAATATGGTTTTTACCCTAGGAAAAAGCACAAAATTAAATGATGGAAATGATCTTACAATTATTGCTTGTGGAATTATGGTGGCAAAAGCAGTAGAAGCTGCCTCTATCTTAAAAAGTCGAGGCATAACTGCACGAGTAATCAATATGAGTTCTATCAAGCCAATTGATAAAGAAGAAATTATCAAGGCGGCTAAAGAAACTGGAGCTGTTATTACCTGTGAAGAACATACAGTGATGGGCGGATTAGGCGGTGCTGTAGCAGAAGTAATTTGCAAAAACTTTCCTGTTCCTATGGCTATGATTGGAACAGAAGATACTTTTGGGGAGTCAGGAAAAGCGGATGATCTTTTGAAAAAATACGGTCTTACAGTAGAGCATATTGTTGAAGAATCAATACGTGTCCTGGAAAGGAAATAATTTTTTATGATTACTTTTGAAAATGTATCTCTCCGGTACGACACACGTCATACAGCACTAAGAGACGTAAACATTCATATAGACAAAGGAGAGTTTGTTTTTGTAGTCGGATCCAGCGGTGCAGGGAAATCGACTTTTGTTAAAACTATCACGCATGAGCTTACGCCTATAGAAGGAAATGTATTTGTAAATGGTGTAAATATTAATAAGCTTAAAGAAAGCAAAATTCCTTATTACAGAAGGACCCTGGGAATTGTATTTCAAGACTTCCGTCTTTTGTCAGATAAGACAGTCTTTGAAAATATTGCTTTCGTTTTGCGTGTAACCGGAGTAAAAAGTAATGAGATTCGGGCTAAAGTAAACCGTGTTCTTGACTTAGTAGGATTAAAAAATCGTGCCAATGAGTTACCGACAAAACTTTCCGGAGGAGAACAGCAGCGTGTGGCTATAGCAAGAGCTTTGGTTAACCATCCGATACTATTAATTGCAGATGAACCTACAGGGAATCTCGATCCTGCTACCTCCGACGAAATTATGAAGTTATTTAATGAAATTAATCATATGGGAACAACTATTATTATGGTTACCCACAATAAAGAACTTGTTAATTCCATGCACAAAAGAGTCGTCAGTATTGAGGACGGTCATATTGTAAGTGACATAAAAAGAGGAGGATATGATCGCCATGCTTAGTTCTCTTAGTTATTTTTTTGGAGAGACATTCAAGTCACTTTTTAGAAACAGATTTATGGCTATTGCTTCTGTTTTAACAGTCACTCTTTCTATGTTTATCTTAGGCATTTTTCTAAGTGCGGTTTTAAATATTAATCATATGGCTTCTTACCTGGAAAATCAGGTTGAGATGACAGTTTATTTAAAGGATGGACTAAAAACCCAACAAGTAATGACCGTAGGGTCTCGGCTAAAATCTCTATCCGGACTTAAGGAGATTACTTTTACTGATAAGGATCAGGCTATGAAGGACTTTAGAGACCGGATGGGGGATCAAGCCGACCTTTTGGATTCAATTAACGGAAATCCTTTACCTGCCTCCTATCAAACATCATTTAATTCGCCGGATGAATTAAAAAAGGCAGTGAATATCGTCAGGAATTATTCAGAAGTCGAGGCTGTACAGTATGGTCAGGATGTAATTGAACAATTATACCGGATAGCTAAAGTTATCAGGATTAGTGGTATCATCCTTATCTTATTTTTAGCAGCAGCGGAACTGTTTATTATTTCAAATACCATTCGATTGACCGTATTTGCAAGAAGAAGAGAAATTCAAATCATGAAATACGTGGGAGCTACTAACGGGTTTATTCGTTGGCCTTTCCTTTTTGAAGGAATGATTATAGGGCTTATCGGATCAACAGTTGCTTCTATATTATTGTGCATGGGTTACGATCTTATTTTAAGGGAAATGGCTGATGCGGGGTTGGTATTTTTTTCATTGATTCCATTTTGGCCATTTATGCCTTATGTTTCTTTACTTATATTAGTAGCCGGAATCGTTATAGGTATATTAGGCAGTGCGATTTCCTTACGTAAATATATGAAGGTATAAAATATGAAACGTAATAAATGCTTAATAACGGCTATTGCAGTCAGTTTTTTAATAGGCTCGTCATTAACCGTATCAATGGCAGACGATTTAAGTGATAAATTACAAAATTTACAAGAACAAATTAATGATTCCCGAGCTCAACAAGAAAATTGGCAAGCTGTTATTAATGAAATCGCGGAAAAATTAAAGGCTATCCAGTTAGAATTGAACGAAGCTACCAAAAAACTCCGTTCCATACAAAATGAACAGGCCGCAATCAATGAACAGATTAAGCAAACAGAGGCAGAAATACGAAAGGCTGAAATATACTTAAGACAACGCCAAAACATTTTGAATAAAAGGGTTCGTTCTATTTATATGCACGGACAACTGAGCTATCTGGAAGTCATTACGGGTGCCAAAAGCTTTAGTGATTTTGCTAACCGACTTGAGTTATTAAAAAGAATCATTCATTCTGATTTTAATCTCATACAAGAAATACAGAAACAAAAAGCGCTCATAGAAGCAAAAAAAGATGAATTACAACAGAAAAAAAATAAACTGGATGCATTAGCGGAAGAAGCACAACAAGCAGAAAGTCAAATTCGCACCAAAAAGGAAGAGCAACAACAAGTTATGAATGATGCTAAGCGGCAAAAAGATGCCGCTGCCGCTATGGAAGCCGACTTAATTGCAGAAAGCAATAATGTTCGACAATTGATTCAGGCTCGTTCGGGATCTGTTCAAGCCGGCGGCACTATAGTTCATGGGAGCGGAGCTTTTATTTGGCCATGTAATGGTCCTATCACTTCTCCATTCGGCTATCGGACACATCCTATATTTGGAACTACGATTTATCATGCCGGTATAGATATCGGAGTCGATTACGGTACCCCCATTCATGCAGCTGACAGCGGAACTGTAATATTGGCAGGTTGGTGTGGCGGATATGGAAATGCCGTTATTATTGATCACGGAAATGGCCTGCAAACATTATATGGACATAATACTTCTGTTGCTGTATCAGAAGGGCAGGCAGTTTCTCAGGGTGAAGTTATCGCCTATGCAGGTTCTACCGGTTACTCTACAGGGCCACATTGCCATTTTGAGGTCAGAGAAAACGGAGAAGCCGTTGACCCCATGGGATACTTATGATGTTTATAAGAGTAAAGAAAAATATCCGTCACATTATTTATTGGCTGGTCTCCGTTATTTTATCAGCAGTTTTACTTCTTTTAACAGGCTTATATTCTTTGACTGATGATACGAAAGCCGCATTACAATTTATATGGAATTATCGATTAATTAAGGAAAATTATTTCCGTACAATATCTGATGAAAAGCTTTTTGAAAATGCTACTTTGGGTATGATTTCCGCTTTAGATGATCCTCACTCTACTTTACTTTTCGGTAAAAAGTTCGATCTTTTTCAGCAATCGGCAAGTGGAGAATACGGTGGAATCGGAGTGGTTATTGGCAAAAATACCAATGGAAATATCCATATTTTATCGGTTTTTCCTAATAGCAACGCCCAAAAAATTGGTTTACAATCAGAGGATGAACTTCTCGCTGTGGACGGAGAGCTAATTTCCGGGACAGAATTGGAGGATGTTGCTAAGCGTTTAAGAGGGAAAGCCGGTACTCATGTACAGATAGAAGTAAAGCGTGGAGAAAAAAAGCTATGCTTTGATGTAGAGCGATCCAACATTGTTATGCCCACGGTTCAAAGTAGTATTATTAAAAACAATATTGGGTATATCCATATTTATTCCTTTACAAAACATACACCGGAAGAGCTTTCTGAACAATTAAAAACATTAAAGACTAATGGCGCAGAGAAACTGATTATCGATCTCCGCATGAATCCTGGGGGATTAGTCGATAGTGTCGTAGCTGTAGCAAATCAGTTATTAACCGGAGGAACTATAGTAAGTTATCATACAAAAGACGGACATGCAAAGAAATTTGATATTATCGGAATAGACCGGGTTATGCCGATGGTTATTCTTATAGATGAACACAGCGCCAGTGCTTCAGAAATTTTAGCAGGAGCCGTACAAGATAAAAAAGAAGGAACTGTTATAGGAAAAACAAGTTATGGCAAAGGAACTGTACAAAAAATTATACAAACCGGAGAACAATCAGCCTTAAAAATTTCTATTGCGGAATACCGAACATCAGCTGGTCGAGTCATTGATAAAGTTGGTATTATTCCTGATATTGAAGTCGTACAAACCGGGCGGATTTTTGATAAAAATACTGACAATGTAATAAAAAAAGCTATTGAAATTTTAGAAAACTAAGATAAAATCGCAGCAAATTTTAAAGAGATAATTTGTTTGCGATTTTTATTTACAATTGGTTCTTCATGACAGACCTCTTTATTTTTTGTATAATATAGAATGATTGATTTTAAATATGTAGTTTTGTATGTCGAGGATATTATGTTTATAGATAAAGCTAAAATTATAATTATATCCGGAGCCGGCGGCGATGGAATGGTAGCATTCAGACGAGAGAAATATGTACCCCGCGGTGGTCCGAGCGGCGGTGATGGCGGTAAAGGTGGATCCGTCTACCTGAAAGCTGATAGTGGGTTGAATACATTGATTAATTTTAGAAGAAAACGAAAGTTTGCCGCTGAAAAAGGGGAAAATGGCGGCGCAAAAGAAATGTATGGAAAAGGCGGAGAAGATATTATTATTGATGTGCCTTTAGGAACTATGGTTTATGACAATGACACAAATGAGCTTCTGGCGGATATGGTACATCAAGATCAGATGGTTCTTATTGCAAAAGGCGGAAAAGGTGGAAGAGGAAATACTCATTTTGCAACCAGTGCCGTACGTGCCCCTACTTATGCAGAGAAAGGAGAACCGGGGGAGTCAAAAGAAATCCGGTTAGAATTAAAAGTTCTTGCTGATGTAGGACTTATCGGATTCCCCAGTGGAGGGCAATCGCGCTTAATAAGAAAA
>ENA-OOZG01002389-OOZG01002389.1-human-gut-metagenome-genome-assembly--contig:-NODE-2389-length-11778-cov-2.293526_pt1 | contig 11778 bp, 6 predicted proteins | sample MGYA00241706_ERZ501384 | MGnify/ENA primary metagenome ERZ501384 (study PRJEB25962, sample SAMEA2042742) | human gut metagenome | biome: human gut; feature: human-associated habitat; material: faeces... | reverse complement strand
AATCATTTCACCAGTTAAGAACCAACCTTCACCAGTTTGATTTCCGATAGATAAAACGTCTTTTACTTTATCTTCTAAGTGCCAAATATCACATGGTTGTAAATATCCTTTTTTAGAATTTGCTAATGCGATCTTTTCATCTTTTTCTAATATATCAATTAATTTTATTGCTATTTTACTTATTTTTGCAGATGTTTTATTTATATTTAATAAACTATTAAATGTAATTTTATGTGTTGCCATAAATTTAACAAATCCCATAAAGTCTGGTAAAATAACTTCTGCTCCTTCTTTTTCAAGCATTTCTGCTGCGTAGTTATTTCCAAATGGATGGTATTTAATTAATACTTCTCCAACGATTCCTACTTTAGGTTTTTTAACAGATGTATCTAATTCAATTTTTTCAAAATCATTTACAATATCATAAATACTTTGTTTAAATTGTTTATTTGTTGACTTTTTAACCATTTGTTTACATTTAGCCATCCACTCGTCATATAGTTTTTGAGTTTCGCCTTTGTTTACTTCATATGCTCTGTTTTTTGTAAGCATTTTTTGTAATAAATCACCATAAACAACAGATTTTATTAATCCTTCAATCAATTTTGGTGTTATTTTAAAGCCTGGCATTTTTTCCATACCAACAACATTGAATGATATTACTGGTACATTGCTAAATCCTGCGTCTTTAAGAGCTTTTCTTATAAAACCTATATAGTTTGTTGCTCTACATCCACCACCTGTTTGAGAAATCATAAGTGCTGTTTTATTTATATCATATTTTCCACTTTGAAGTGCTTCTATCATTTGTCCTGTTGTCAAAATCGATGGATAGCAAGCATCATTATTTACATACTTCAATCCTGTTTCTACAGTATTATTTGTACATTTTTTTAGAACTTCTACTTTGTATCCTTCTGAATTTAATACTGATTCAAACAATTCAAAATGTATTGGTGCCATTTGTGGAATTAATATTGTATAATCTTTTTTCATTTGTTTTGTGAATTGTTTTTTTACTGTTTCGTAATTTCCATTTTCATCATCATTTTTATCTTCACATCTGTTATTCATACTTGCAAGTAAAGAACGTATTCTTATTCTTATTGCACCTAGATTATTTATTTCATCTATTTTTATTAAAGTATACATTTTGTTATAACTTGCTAAAATTTCTTCAGCTTGGTCTGTTGTTATAGCGTCCACTCCACATCCAAATGAATTTAGTTGAACTAGCTCAAGATTCTTTTGTTTCCCAACAAAATCAGCTGCTGCATATAGTCTTGAATGAAACATCCATTGATCTACAACCCTTATTGGTCTTTTTACCTCTCCTAAAGGCGCTACGCTATCTTCTGTAAGTACCGCTATTCCTAGACTTGTAATCATTTTATCTATACCATGATTAACTTCGCCATCCAAATGATATGGTCTTCCAGCTAAAACAATTCCTCTTAAATTATGTTCATTAATATATTTTAAAGTTTCTATACCTTTTTTATGTATATCTTCTCTAAAGTTTTGATATTCCTCTTCTGCCTTTTTTATTGCATTATTTAGCTCTGATTTAGTAAACTTATATTTCTTAAATTCCTCTATTTCCATAAATCTTTTGCTAAGTCCTTTTTTGTCAAGTGGTAAAAAAGGATTTATAAATTCTACATCTTTTAATTCTTCTATGTTATTTTTTAGTGTTTCTGAATATGATATTACTATTGGGCAGTTGAAGCTATTATTTGCTTTTTCGTCTTCTTTCCTAGAATACATTATACATGGATAAAATATTGTTTTTACACCTTGTTGTATTAAACTAATTACATGTCCATGCGATAATTTTGCTGGATAACATACAGATTCTGATGGTATGCTCTCCATACCTTTTTCATAAGTTTTTCTATTTGTTTTTTCAGAAAGTATTACTCTAAATCCTAAGTTTGTAAATAAGGTAAACCAAAATGGATAATCCTCATACATATTTAGAACTCTTGGTATTCCTATTGTTCCTCTTTTAGCATCTTTTTCTTCTAATGGTTTATATCCAAATAATCTATTATATTTATATTGATATAAATTAGGAATTTCTTTTCTAGATTTATCTAATCCCGCTCCTCTTTCACATCTATTGCCTGATATGAATTTTTTTCCATTTGAAAACTCATTAAATGTAAGTAGACATCTGTTCTCGCACCCTTTACATCTTGTATGTATTACTGTTGTTTTTAGTTCATCTATTTCTTTTGATTTTAATATTGTAGATTCTGCTGGCTTTTCTTCTAATTTACTATATGCTTCTTTTGCAATTAAAGCAGCCCCATAAGCTCCCATTAATCCTGCAATATCTGGTCTTATTACATTTTTTCCTACTATTAATTCAAAAGCACGAAGTACTGCATCATTATAGAATGTTCCACCTTGTACAACAATGTTTTCTCCTAAATCATCTACATTTCTTATTTTCATAACTTTTTGTATCGCATTTTTTATTACAGAATATGAAAGTCCTGCAGATATATCACCTACACTGTAACCTTCCTTTTGTGCTTGTTTTATTTTTGAATTCATAAATACTGTACATCTTGAACCTAAATCTACTGGTTTTCTTGACATGATAGCTTCTCTTACAAATTCATCTAAGCTCAAGTTTAAACTTTTTGCAAATGTTTCTATAAAAGAGCCACATCCAGATGAACATGCTTCATTAAGCATAATATTATCTACTGCATGATTTTTTATTTTTATGTACTTCATATCTTGTCCGCCAATATCTACTATACTATTAACTTCTGGCATAAAGTTTTTTGCTGCAGTATAATGTGCTATTGTTTCTATTTCTCCTACATCAACATTTAGTGCTGTCTGAATTAGTTTTTCTCCATATCCAGTTACACCGCCATATACAATTTTTGCCTCTTCAGGAATTTTAGTATACAGTTTTTTTAGCATATTTATAACGCTCTCTAATGGTTTTCCTTCATTATTTTTATATGCAGAATATAGAAGATTTCCTTCTTCATCTATTAAAACTAATTTGCTTGTTGTTGAACCTGCATCTATACCTAAATAACAATTTCCTTTATGTAGTTTTAAATCTTTTCTTTTTATTTTATCTTGTCCATGTCTTTTTCTAAAATCTTTGTACTCTTGTTCTATTGTAAATAATGGTGGTAAATGGTTCTTTGTTTCATCTTTATAGTTTTTTAATAATTCTATTTTTGCTTTTAATTTTTGTGCACTTATTGGTTTGTGATTTGCTGATTCTATTGCTGCTCCCTTTGCAACTAGCAAATGTGCATCTTCTGGGAATATTATTTCTTTTTCTGTTAAATTCAAAGTTTCTATAAATCTTTTTCTAAGTTCAGACAAATAATTTAATGGTCCACCCAAAAATGCAACATTTCCTTTGATTGGTCTACCACATGCTAGTCCACTTATTGTTTGATTTACAACTGCTTGGAAAATAGATGCTGCTATATCTTCTTTTGCTGCTCCCTCATTTAAAAGTGGTTGAATATCAGTTTTTGCAAACACTCCGCATCTTGAAGCAATTGGATATATTGTTTTATAATTTTTAGCAAGCTCATTTAATCCCATTGTATCTGTGTTTAGAAGACTTGCCATTTGATCTAGAAATGCTCCTGTACCACCTGCACATGTTCCATTCATACGTTGTTCTATTGACTTATCAAAATAAATTATTTTTGCATCTTCTCCACCTAATTCAATCGCTACATCTGTTCTTGGTATATATTTCTCTATCGATCTTTTGCAAGATACTACCTCTTGAATAAATGTCATTCCTAGAAGTTCCGAAACAGATAAAGCTCCGTGAACCAGTTAATGCAATGGTCATTTCTTCATCTTTATATTCATTTGCTAATTTTTCTAAGCATTCACATACTGTCTTTCTGGTATCTGAAAAATGCCTTTGATAGCTTGTGTTAATTGTATTTAAATTTTCGTCCATTACAACTACTTTTACTGTTGTTGAACCTACGTCTAATCCAATATGTATCATATTTTCCCTTCTTTTCTTTTAAAAATTAAATTTGTAATAATATGGTTGTATGTCTGTATAAATTGAAGACATATAAATGAGCTCTCCATCTTGTGCTTTAAGTTTTAGATTTGGAAAAGTTCTTAGCATTTTTTTATCTGAAAATACTTTATTGGCAAGTTCTGCTGTGTTTTCCATTTCAAGCACTCTTTCATAGCTATTTATATATTTATTTTTATTTATTACATCTAAATTATATGAGTATACAGTTCTTTCAAAGAATAATTTTAATGCAAAAGCAGTTAAGAGTCCATCTATTGCTAAGAATACTGTTCCCACAACCACTAATGTTTTTAAATATTTCATTGGAACTTTTTCTTTTGTTTTATCTATTAACTTATCTATTATAGGATTAAAATGCCTTATTAGATATAAGGCAAGTAGTCCCCAAAATAAAGAAAATGTAAAACATATTCTTCCATTTATATTAAGAAAATTATTTGAATAATCCCACCAATTTACTTTAAAAATTACTTCTCCTAAATAACTTATAATATATTCAACAATAGAACCTACTAAAAATCCTCCAAAGAATAATGTATAATTATTTTTCTTAAAGCATTGAACTCCTAATATCATTGCTACCGCCCCAACTCCATAGATTGGGCAAAAAGGTCCATATAAAAATCCTTTTCTGCTTTCTAGCATGCCTTTTGTAAAAAGTCCAAATAAAGTTTCTATAATATATCCTACTATGCTATATATAATAAAATATGTTAAAATTCTCCATATACTTATTCCTGCAATTTTTAATATTTTTTTTTCTTTTTTCATCTTCTTTCCCCTTTATTATTAGATTTATTTATATAAATTGGAATTTGTAATTAAATTCAAAATTAAAATATTAAAATTCAAAAAATCGCTCAGGTCATGTCGCTTTCATAGAAATTGTAAACCTTCTTGCTCCGCAGCGCCCTCATTAAAAATGAGATTCCCTACTGCGCTCGAAGAACAATTTCTAATTCAAGCTAACTCCATTCACAATTTTTTTCATTTTTAATATTTTAATTTTTGAGGAACATATTGCAAACATTGTAGGGGTCGCACTCCTGGGCGACCCGCAATGCATCGTAGAAATCGCCCCTAACAAATTACAATTTAATTGGTAATGTTACTATAAATGTTGTGCTTTCATTTAATTTACTTGTTACTTCTATTTTTCCACCTGATAATTCAACAATTCTTTTGGCAATTGTCATTCCTAGACCTGCTCCTGGCTTGGTATGTGATTTATCTATTTGATAAAATCTATCAAATATCTTTTTAGCCTCTTCTTCTTCCATTCCAATTCCATAATCTTTTATTTCTACAATAATGCTGTCTTGATTTGTTTTCATTTTTACATCTATTTGCCCATCTTGTTTGGAGAACTTTATACTGTTTTCTATTATATTCATCCAAACTTGATACATTAAGTCCTTTTCGCCCAAAAATTCCTGTTCTTTTAAGCTTACATTAAACTTAATATTTTTTTCTTTCCATTTTGGTTCTAATACACTTATTGTTCTTCTTATCTGCTCTGCTATATTAAATTTTGTTTTATTCATTATTCTTTCTTGGTTTTCCAGTTTTGCAAGTTTTAGGATGTTTGTAGATAAATATAGAAGTCTATCTGATTCTTCTTTTATAATTTCTGCATATTCTTTTCTTTCTTCCTTGCTTAAATCATCAGCTTCCAAAAGTTTTGCAAATCCTTGTATAGAACTAATTGGTGTTTTTATTTCATGTGATACATTATTAATAAAATCTTTTTGCAAACATTCAATACTATTTAATTCTTTTACCATTTTGTTGAAATTATGTGTTAGTTCTCCTATTTCGTCATCTCTTTTTGTTTCTAGTTCTATAGTAAAATCTCCTGAAGCTACTTTTTTTGTTGCATCAGTTATTTTTTTTATTGGATTTACTATTTTTCTTGATATGTTTTGCATTAAAGCTATGGTTATTAACAATATACTAACTATAGATACCCTAATGCTCCTGCTAGAAATATTAAGTAAATCTTTTATTGATTGTCCTTGTTGTTCATTGATTTCAATAAGTTTTATATTGATAGATCTTTGTACAAAAACATAAAAAAGAAAGGCAGCAATTGCAATAACAATTAAAATATATAATATTGCTGTTTTTATAATCCTTCTTTGTATTGATTCCTTTTTTCCAAATATTGTTGTAAGAAAATTTGTAAACATTTTTAATTCCTTTATAAGTTATTTTTTGTTATTATTGCTTTATAGCCTATTCCTCTAATTGTCACAATCTCAAACTCTTTTATATCACTCAATTTTTCTCTTATTCTTTTTATGTGGACATCAACTGTTCTAAAATCTGATTCATTATCTAATCCCCATATTTCTTCTATTAGTTCTTGCCTTGTAAAAATGGTGTCTGGAGTACTTAAAAATTTGTATAATAGCAAGAATTCCTTTTGTGTTAGTTGATAATTTTTCCCTTTATATGTTACCGACATTTGTTTGTAGTCTAATACTAAGTTTCCTATTATAAGTTTCTTTTCATTTGCAGCATTTGCTCTTTTTAGTAATACTTTAACTCTAAGTAGCAATTCTTCCATATCTATTGGCTTTACCATATAGTCATCTGCTCCTAGCAAAAATCCTTCTCTTTTATCTTCTATTGTAGACTTTGCTGTAACCAATAGAATTGGAATAGTATAATTTGCTTCTCTTAAAGACTTTGTAAGTTCATAGCCATCCATTTTTTCCATCATAATATCACTAATTATTAAATCTATGTAATTTGTATCTATAACCTCTAATGCTTCTTCCCCATTTGTGGCTTCATATGTGATATATTCGTTTTTTCGTAAATATGTAGTTATTAATTTTCTTAAATTTTTGTCATCTTCTACTACTAATATTTTAAACATTTTTCCACCTCTTTTGGCCGTATTAGAAGTGGCAATATATACTCAAAAGGGGATGATGCTTGGATATATTTTTAGCGCCACTTCTAATCTTGGTTATATTATCAAAGAAATATGAACTTATTATGAACTATATCAAATTTCAAAAAATTTGTCTAGTTTTGTAGAAAGAAAAGAAAGAACCAAGAATTATTTTTCTTAGTTCTTTCTAAATTATTTAATTTTTATATCATATTATGAGCCTAAAATTATAAAATAGAAATCTTTACCCTCGTTTTCAAAAAAACTACACCACTTATTTCCGCATATCCATTTGGTATAGCACACCTTTTCTTTCATCTTTTTGATACTTCATCATATTTGAATATCCTGCTTCTTTATCAGATTCTGTATCAAAAACATAATATAGATACATCTCTGTGCCTTTAAAAACTACAAAGTATGCAACTCCTCCTTTTTTTAGAGAATCTTCACTGCTATACCATTTATTATCAGGAATATCTTCTTTTTCATTCACTCCTCCTTTTATACCTGCATTATATGCATAGTAGATCTCTGTTTCAAAGTCGGGTAGATATTGATCTAATTCTTTTTGTTGTTCTTCTGTGAAATATTGTCTATATTTTTTGTATACTTCTGTTCCATATATACAATTTTCATAATATCCATGGTCATTTATTTTTAATCCGTCAAAATCATTCCAAATTTCTGTTAATGGAACCGTGTAATTTTTATCTTTTAAAATTAAATTTTCTCCACTTGCATCTATTGTTCCATATTTAGGTTCAACTATTTGCTTAAAGTCATTTTTAGTTATTTTTTCTCCTTCTTTGTCCGCAATTTTTGTTACTATGTCTGCTGTTATTTGTTCTTTTACTCTTTCTATTGTTGTTCCTTTTGCTCCTTCTTTTGTTTTTTCAAACAATCCTCCATTAACTGCAACAGTCACCGTTACTCCTACTAATATCAGCATTACAATTATTGTTATTATTAGTGCTATTAATGTGATTCCGTTTTTTGTTTTTCATTTGTTTTCCTCCTTTGTGGTTTTTCTTCTTTCTTTGTACATGCATTATTTTATATGTTGTTTTTCCTCATGTCAATTGTTTTTTTATTTTTATCCAAATAGACTAAGCTGATTACTTTTGCTCATTCCTTCAAAACACCCGAATTTTGTAAGCATTTCTATTACTGATTTTCCTGCTTTAGATTTTATTTGAAAATCGTCTATTGACATAAATTTTCCATGTTCTGCTTGCACTGCATTGTATATACTTTCTGCCGCTACTCCTCCTAGCCCTGGTATACTAGAAAGTGGTGGACGGATTGCTCCATCTTCTATTTGGAATTTGTTACTATGTGATTTGTATAAGTCTATTGGTAAAAATTTAAAACCTCTTTCATACATTTCTAGTACAATTTCTAATATTGTATATACACCTTTTTCTTTTACTGACATACCATTTCCTAGTTTTTCTAGTTCTTTCATTTTTGCTTTTACTTTTTCTTTTCCATATATCATAAGTTCACTATCAAAGTCATCTGCCCTTATACTAAAATATGCACAGTAATATGCAAGTGGGTAATTAACCTTAAACCATGCTATTCTAAATGCCATTGTTACATAAGCCACAGCGTGTGCTTTTGGGAACATGTATTTTATTTTTTGGCAAGAATCTATATACCATTCTGGTACATTGTGTTCTCTCATTTCTTCTTTGTATTCTTCCCATTTTGGTTCTGCACCTTTTGCTACTTTTCCTTTACGAACTGCTTCCATTATTTTAAATGAATGGTTTGGATCTAATCCTTTTTTTATTAAATATGTCATTATATCGTCTCTTGTACATATTGCATCACTTAATGTAGCTTTTCCTTCTTTTATTAAAGTTTCTGCATTGTTAAGCCACACATCTGTACCATGTGATAATCCGAGATATTCTTATTAATTCCTCAAATGTTGTTGGTTTTGTTTCTTCAAGCATTCCTCTTACGAACTTTGTTCCAAACTCTGGTATTCCAAATGAACCTGTTTTTGAACCTATTTGTTCTGGTTCTACTCCAAGTGCTTTTGTTGATGTAAATAGGCTCATTGTTTTTTTGTCGTCTAGTGGAATTGTTTTGGGGTCAACTCCTGTTAAGTCTTGAAGCATTCTTATAACTGTTGGATCGTCGTGTCCAAGCATATCTAGTTTAAGTAGATTTTTATCTATTGAGTGATAGTCAAAGTGTGTTGTTATAATATCTGAATTTGGGTCATCTGCTGGATGTTGCACTGGAGTAAATTCATATATTTCTCTACCATGTGGTACAACTATAATTCCTCCTGGATGTTGTCCTGTTGTTCTTTTAACCCCTGTACATCCCATAACTATTCTTGAAATTTCTGCATTTGTAACAGGAATATTTCTTTCTTCAAAATAATTTTTTACATATCCAAATGCTGTTTTATCTGCTATTGTACCAACTGTTCCAGCCTTAAATGTTTTTCCTTTTCCAAATATTACTTCTGCATATCTATGTATTTTTGATTGATATTCTCCAGAGAAGTTTAAGTCTATATCAGGCTCTTTATCTCCATTAAATCCCAAGAATGTTTCAAATGGTATATCCATTCCATCTTTAAATAGTTTTGCTCCACATTTAGGACATATTTTATCTGGTAAATCGACTCCGTTTTTTATTCCATAATCAGTAAAGTCTGAATATTTGCAGTTTGGACATCTATAATGTGGTGGAAGTGAGTTTACTTCTGTAATTCCAAGCATATTTGCAACAAACGAAGAGCCAACAGATCCTCTGGAACCTACCAAATATCCATCTTCATTTGATTTCCAAACTAGCCTTTGAGCAATTATATATAATGTTGAGAATCCATTTTTTATAATTGAGTCCAGTTCTCTTTTTAATCTATCTTGTACCACTTGAGGAAGTGGATCTCCGTATAGTTCTTTTGCTTTGCTTGTACAAATATCTTGAATATCTCTTTCTGCATTTTCCAGTACTGGTGGACATTTTTCTGGTGATATTGGGCTTATTTCTTCGCATAAATCTGAAATATAATTTGTATTTGTAACAACAACTTCATACGCTTTTTCTCTGCCTAAGTATTCAAATTCTTTTAGCATTTCCTCTGTTGTCCTTAGATATAATGGAGCTTGTTCGTCTGCATCTGAAAAACCTTGTCCTGCCATTAAAATTCTTCTATATATTTCGTCTTCTGGGTCTAAAAAGTGAACATCGCATGTTGCAACAGTTTTTTTGCCAAGTTTATCACCTAATTCAACTATTTTTCTATTTATGTCTTGTAATTCTTCTTTACTTCCAACTGTTCCGTTTCTTAGCATAAATTCATTGTTTCCTAGTGGTTGTATTTCTAAATAATCATATCTTTTTGCAATTCTTTCTATTTCCTCTTCTGATTTTCCTGCAACAATCGCTCTATATAATTCTCCTTGTTCGCATGCGCTACCTAGTATTAAACCTTCTTTATATTTTTCTAGCACACTTGTTAAAATACGTGGTTTCTTATAGAAATAATTCAAATGTGAAACTGATATTAATTCATATAAATTTCTTAAACCTTTAAGATTTTTTACAAGTATTATTGCATGATATGAAGGAAGTGTTTTATATAATTCTTTCTTTTCTTCTTTTTTCTTACCTCTACCTTTTTTTGGTTCTTCTGCTTGTATTTCTAGCATTTTTAAAAATACTTTTACCAATGTTTTTACATCATCTAAAGCTCTATGTGCATTTTCTACTTTAATGCCTAGCTTTTCTGCAATTATTCCTAATTTATGTTTTTTAAAATCTGGGAATAATTGTCTAGATAATGCCAAACTATCTATGTATTCGTTATCCATTGTAAGTCCTAGTTCTTCTGCATTGTATTTTAAAAATCCAACGTCAAAATCTGCATTGTGTGCAACTAGCTTTAAATCTCCTATAAATTCTAGAAATTTAGGCATAACCTTATCTATTGTTTCTGCATCTTTTACCATATCGTCTGTGATATGTGTTATTTCTACTATTTTTTGTGGAATTGGTATTTCTGGATTTACAAAGCATTCAAATGTGTCTACAATTTCTCCATCTTTTACTCTTACTGCACCAATTTCTGTTATCTTTTCTGTCCTAAAAGAAAGGCCTGTTGTTTCTATATCTAGAACTATATATTCATTATCCATTCCATTTGATAAGTCAACTGCATTGTCATCTGGAACAAGATATGCCTCAACTCCATATACTACTTTTATTCCATATTTATCTGCTGCTTTTTTTGCCTCTGGGAAAGCTTGTACAACTCCGTGGTCTGTAATTGCAATTGATTTCATTCCCCAATTACTTGCCCTTTTTATTAAATCTGTTGCACTACTTACTCCATCCATTTGGCTCATTTGAGTATGTAAATGCAATTCAACTCTTTTTTCTTTTGCATTATCTTTTCTTCTAATAACTTCTATATCTGGCATTTCTATAATTATATTTGCAATTACTCCTAGTTCTTTAGCAAAGTTATCATATTGTGCATTCCCAGATATTTTTAATCTTTTTGCTTCTTTTAATCTTTGCAAAACAGTTGGTGCTTTTTCGGCTTCTACGAATGATTTACAAGTTATTGTACTTGTTCCATCATATATATTAAACATAGCAAGTGTTTTTCCATTTTTTAGTTCTCTTGCATCTGTACTAATTACCTTTCCTTCTATTGCAACTCTTCCATAGTCTGGTGTTAAATCTTCAATTTTTACTATTTGTTCTTTTATTTTATCTGTTCTTCCAAAAATTAATGGAGTCTTTTCTTCTTGTTCCTCTTCCTCTGGGTCCGGAACATTTT
>ENA-OOZG01002386-OOZG01002386.1-human-gut-metagenome-genome-assembly--contig:-NODE-2386-length-11786-cov-4.038871_pt1 | contig 11786 bp, 9 predicted proteins | sample MGYA00241706_ERZ501384 | MGnify/ENA primary metagenome ERZ501384 (study PRJEB25962, sample SAMEA2042742) | human gut metagenome | biome: human gut; feature: human-associated habitat; material: faeces... | reverse complement strand
CGGAAGAGCCTTTTCTTTAAAATTCATTTCGTTTGACAAGTCGTTTAGCGTTGCAGCAGTCACTTCTACAAAGTCGTAGAACTGGTTAAATCGGTCAGGAAGATTTCCTCTTAATGACAGCATTTGTCCATATTCTTTTGCGATTGGTTTGTTATCGTCCGTAGCAGACTCGCCAGCATTTTGTTGTGTACTTACATGCTGCTTCCATACATTCTTCTTACCGGTGTATTTCAGTGGTTCCGGATCCTTCGGCGCTATTTCCGTGCCATCTGATAGTCTTTGCGGGCCACCATCAAGTAAGCCGTCATTATCGGTATCTTGTTTTGTAGGATCCGATTTCAGAACAAACTGGACTTGCTGGTTTCCACCAACAACCACCTGATATTCTTCTCCATTCAGCAAACCGTCGCCATCGTAATCACCATTCGCCTGTACCTCTTCATAGTTTATACCTGAAAATGGATTTCTTGCTCCATTGATATATTTTCCACCCTCACACAAGAGCTTCGTGTAGTAATTAGAGATGCCATCATTATTTCCGTCCAATGTAAAATCAATCGTTTCATTTTCTGCATCCTTGAAAATGGTATCCAAGTCTTCTGCTGCTTCCGCATAATAATACTTTCCACCAGTTTCTTTGGCTACTTTTTCTAATATGGAAGAATTCACTTTTCCAAGACCTATTGTATAAATAGTCACATGATTTTCTTTCGCTTCTGCAATCAGATCATCATAGCTGTAGGATACTCGGTTATCATCACCATCTGTCATGAACAGGATTACCCTGTCATTTCCACTGATATCACTTTCCAATTGCTGCAGTCCGGTATGGATACCCGCTGCTCCATTTGTTCCGGAATCAGATCCCCATCCATCATCATTTTTAAACTTATCAAGGCTTTCCTTAATCTGATTCAGATTATCTGTCAAAGGAGTGATAAGTTCATCTTTGGCTATAAAAGATACCAGGCTTCCGGCATCCCTGCCTGCTGTCATTTTATCAACAAATTGCTTAGAAAGCGTCAGACGCAAGCCTTTTGGATCATTATCTGTCATACTTGCCGAACGATCCAGTACAAAAGCAACGGATAATCCGACGTTTGCCTCATCAGATGGTTTTCTAATATCATCTCTCCACACAGTTAAAAAAGCGGTCTTATTAAGCAGAACATATGTCGAAAAATGGCTTGTTACAGCAGTTGCTACACCATTTTCCATATCAACAGTCGTTTCTAATTCTTCCAATTGTCCTGTTTCTGCGTTCATATAATAAATGACCGGTTTGAAGTCGGGATCATTTAATAATGATTTATCGAAAGAAAATTGCAAAGTAGCAGAATTGATTTCATCATCCACTGTAAAGTCATATGCCTGCCCTATGTATCCCGGCATATCTGTTGGAAACAAATCCGATTCATTCTGTTCAACTGTCAAAGACTCAATCTGATCACCTGACAAATTTGCCATAACAGATACACCGGTAATTCCATCGTTTCCTTCTGCTGAAGCCGACACATCAAACGATTCATTGGCAACCAGCGGGTCTGTACCAATTTCTATCTCTGTTCCATCAGAAGCTCCGTCTCCGTCTGTATCGGAATTTAAAGGATCTGTATGATGTTGTTTTACTTCTTCGTAATCTGAAAGACCGTCGCCATCCGAATCTGCATATCCTGGTTTTGTACCAAGCTGATACTCTTCCAGATTTGTTAATCCATCACCATCTGCGTCCTCATTGCCATCTTTTACGCCATTTCCGTCTGTATCCGGCTTTGTCGGGTCAAGTCCAAGGGGTTCTAATTCATAAGCGTCTGGTAATCCATCTCCATCTGTGTCCGTTTTGTTCGGATCCGAGCCATAAAATTCTTCAAAGGAATCCAAGATACCGTCTCCATCTGTATCCGTGTCATCATTCAAATTGATCCATTTCGCATATAACGTTCCATCCTGTTGTGGGACATAATCTTGAAAATTATACACATACTTACATTTATCATCTAAGTACCAGCCTACAAATGTATAGCCTTCTCTTGTAGGTTTATCCGGTTCCGTGAGTAATTCACCATATTTGATTGTTTGCGGTTCAACGCTCGATCCACCATTGGACTCAAATCTTACAGTTACATTTTCTGGATTAACCGTTTTTTTCACTTTGTATGTGTATTTTACTTCAATTTCTTTTTCCTGTGAATTTATCTTTATTGTTTTCTTTACAACATGTTCATCTGATGCGTTCACAGTTAAACTGGCACATGGAATGCATGACAAGATCAAACAGAATATCAGAAAAGACGAGATGACTCCTGTTTTCTTTTTGCTATAAACAATTTTGATTATAACGCCTGCTGCCACTACAAACAAAGCTATATACAAAAGAATTGCTTTCGTATCGCCTGTGTTTGTACTATTTGTTTTCGTTGACGAGACATTAGGGGTATACTTTGCCTCGTAGGATAAAGTACGACCGGATGCAAGTGAAGTATCTGTTTTGTTTACAGACAACTTGTATCCGTCAATATCCATAAATTCGATACCAATATCCTCCAAATCACTCTCCGACTGATTCTTCAGATTGAATATTGCCTGAATTGTTTCAGTTTTGGAATAATCTTCTTTGTCTGTTGTCAGTTCAGCCTGAATCTGTCCCGATCCATCTGCAGCAAACACTGTCAGTGAACTGAAAAGCAGCATCAGAAATAAGACCACTCCGAATAATTTTCTCTTTTTCATTTTTGTTTCCTCATATATAAGTGGGTAAGTTACTATTTTATTATAACTTATATACGCAGAAATGCTACTATATTTATAATTTAATGCAGAAAAAAGAGACCCCACCAGTGTTTCATGTCTTTCAAGAGAATCAATATATTCTCTACTCCATTCTGGATTTATACGAATCACTTCTTCTTTTCCTATTTGCCATTTCTTAAATGTGTAAACATTTGAGCTGTATCGGTTTCCATCTTCATCCTCCCATACCGGTGAATATGTAAGATATGGTTTAGCTGATCCATGTTCTTTATGCTCATTTACGAGCACACATGTAACAGGCACTTTTTTTGAGCATTTTAACATCTGCACAAAATGTAGAGAAACCCATTGGCCTAGCGCCCAGAGTAATACAACTCCTGAAATCAAAACTGCTAAATAATTGTACAACATAATAATCTCTCCATTCATTTTATCTTTTGTTTGTTTTGACATTCCATTGCAAAAATCGAAACATCATATGGAGAAATTTTATTAGATAGCTGGGCAAGAGGTGAAGTTTATGTAAACGGACTCTACATTGAATGCCATTCGAACTTCACGTATGGGTATAATTTCAAACCAGAATATCTCACATTGGAACGGGATCGTAAAAAGTGCTTATACCAGATTTTCCGGTGGGAAAGTTGAGTAAGTATACTATAAGTATTTATTAGATGGAAATTTTGATGTAATCAAAAAGAGTATCACGTTTCTTCTTGTTCACGTGATACTCTTTCTTTCATGGCTTCTGACTGTTACTGCTGGTATACGTTTTACTTTTTCATTTACAATCTGTTTTATTTTACACCATGGTCCACCTGGTACATATGCGAAATCAGGCGGAAGATCTGACTGGTATATCCCCATTCATTATCATAAAAACTGATCAGTTTGAAATCAGCATGTGTATGTTTCTTATTATAATATACATTAATTGACGACTCAATAGAGGATTTTTAATAAAGCTGTAACTCCCCTGTTTCTCTGTTATGTCTTTCAACCTGATATGTCAAAACTACTGTAACAGCTACCATAATGCACATACAAACCAGCAGTCCGGCGATATTCAAGATCCATTGTTTTTCTTTCCCACCAATATTCAATACAAATCGAATAATATTAATACAATATGTGAGCGGAAATACAAGTGAAATCATTTTTGCCCAGAAAGGAAAACAGTTCCGTGGAATTCTTGAACCGGAAAACAATGTCATCGGTGTATCAAAAATATCCATAATGATCGAAGCATCTCTGGAAAACATAAAAATGGAATTCAACATTCCACCCCAGATTGTGGAAGACAGTAGCAACAAAAGAAAAATAAATGGCAAAATCAGTATGTTGTGGAATTGGATTGCTTTTGTATAAACCAAAATAAATACGCAAAAACAACAGAACATCCATACTTCCTGAATCAATGCGCCAAGTGCTCTCCCATACATCATAGCCAGACGGTTTGCAGGGGAAAGAAAAGTAATTTCCAAAGTGCCGCCTTTTCTTTCCTGATTCGCCATCGACCATGCATTTTGTACCATCGACCAGAAGCATGTATAGGACATAAATCCGGTTCCTAAGAAAGCCAGTAATTCTTTGCTGTCAGAAATCCCCATATAACCGGTTAAGGAAAATGGTTTGTAAGTATAATAAACTTCTAAAAGTCCAAGAATCGGCCAGATCAGCAGCGACAAATATACAAAAGCTGAATGATAATCATGTTTCTGTTGTTTTTTAATTTCTGCTTTTATTACCAAAAATATTTTCTTCACTGTCTTCTCCTCTTGATCTGTAAATAATTTTCATCAATATTTCTTCCAGTCCAGGTTCCTGCAAAACCATCTTCGGTTCACTTGCAAACAAATCTTTTAGTTCTTCTTTAGTACCCTGTGCAATCATTCGCCCCTTATCCAGAACATAAATATAATCACAAAGTTCTTCAGCCTCACTTATATAGTGTGTTGTCAGGAGAACCCCTTTTTTCCCCTCCTGAGCCAACTCTTTTATCATAGTCCGTATTTCCTTTGCAATCACAATATCCAGTCCAAGGGTTGGTTCATCCAGAAAAATATATTCAGGATCGTTAATCAGTCCTCTTGCAATCTGTAGCCGTTGTTTCATCCCTTTTGAATATCTTTCAACCGGTATATCTTCGGCTTCTTCCAGCCCTACTATTTTCAATAATTCTGCAATTTTTTCTTTTAATTTAACACCACTCAAGCCATATAAACTGCCAAAGTATTTTAAATTTTCTATAGCAGTAAGTCGCCAGTACAGATTCCTTTCTCCACCGGAAATTACATTGATCCGTTCTTTTACCCAACGATGATTTTTAACTGCATCGACACCATTCATCGTGAGCGTTCCTGAGGATGGCGCGATAATCGATGCTAGCATACGGATTGTTGTTGTTTTCCCTGCGCCGTTAATTCCGAGAACGCCTATGATTTGCCCTTTTGGAATTTCCAAAGTGATATCCTTTACCGCGGAAACGATTTTCTTTTTTCGACCGAACAATGCACTTTCTTTTATCACGTAATTTTTTGCAAGATTTGTAGCTATAATTTTCTGTTCGTCCATGTCTTTTCTCCTATCTATCCAAATATACTTTCTACCAGTTTCCTCTCCATTGACTGATACCAGATCATACCGAGAACCAGATAAATGCCGGACAGAACAAGAATCTGTACAATCAGTAGATGATTGCTGATCAGATTTTCATGTCCGATCACCACATTTCGAAATAAAGTAACCGCTGGAGTCAATGGAAAAATCTGTGCTACATTCTGAACCCAATCCGGCAGATATTGAATCGGATAGGTAATCCCGCATACCAGGCTCATTGTAACAAAGAATGTATTCTGTGTCAGATAAGTGTCTCTTGTATATAGCATAACGGAAGATAATAAAATTCCCATACAAAAAAAACTTAGTATTGCCAGTAAAATCGTAATCAGTGCCCGGGTGGAAAGAAAATTACTTAATTTTGCTCCGAACAGTACCCCGACAATGAGCACAGTTCCAAACTCCAGAAATGCCCGTGTCGTCTGTTCCAGCAGACATCCAAGAAAGTATTCACTCCTTGGTGCGGGCGATAACAACAGCATTTCCAGTGTGCCTTCTCTTAATTCTGTAATCAATGCCCTTCCGATATTCATGAGCGTTGCAACTGCCAGAACATTTAACGCAGATCCCAGTACAATATAAGTGATATAATCTGCACCATTTACATATTTGCTGAATTCACTGTTTAAATTTCCATGCATAAAATAGCGATATACAAAATATGGAAAGATAATCTGAGTAACTCCCGTTATCACGCGTGATACCATAAATGACCATGGAACTGCCCTCAGAATCCCAATCCTGTTTTTATGATATGTTGAAAATATTACCTGCCACATCTATTTGCCCCCTTCTAGATAGTTATCATTTCGTAAAATTTGTAAGGAATGTAGTTAATCATATCTTCTTTAAATTCATATTCTACGAAGAATCCTTTTTTATTTTTATGAACAAGATCTGCTTTCCACATGATTTGCAGATGCTTCGACACTGCCGCTTCGCTGATTTCCAATTTCTGCGCCAGTTCTTGTGTGGTACAGACATTCTGCATCAAAAGCTTGATAATCCGTAATCGCGTTTTGTCTCCGAGTACTTTAAATATTTGCACCAAGTCTTCCGGAATATCACTCTCGATTGATTCAACAATAACTCCTTTTACCACTTCCAGTTCCTGCCTGTGCTTAAAAAGCCATAAATGAGGATACACAAAAGTACTGACTGTAAGAAATACCGTATTCAGCTCTTTTTTCTTATACTTAAATTCATGGTTTTTCAGATAAATGACTTCGGTTTCTTCAACCTGCAGACGTGTATGGATTTTTCCGATCCAATTCCACAATCCTTCTGCCTGACATTTTCGTTTTTCATTCTGAATTACTCTTATGAGATAAGGTCGTAAAATCATTTCTTCTTTGCGAAATACGGTTTCATAATACGCTTCCATAACATTTAATATTCTGTCACGCTCTTTCCTGGTCATTTCATTACCAGTTGTTTCCTTTACCCAATGATTCCACTGGTATATATTCTTTTTTCGAAAATAACGAATCATTTCGATAATTTCCATTTGTCGGATCTCACTCCATTTTTCCGAATCAATAATTAAAATCCATTCATTTGTCAAAGTTTTGAGATTACGGATTTCTTTTACCAGTTCTGGTAAACACTGTTCTTTTGACTGCACCCATTTTTGTCTGGATACATGATGCTCTGGATTGGAAAGTACGTGCATCGAAAAGAAAAATTCCCACACAGGCAGATAAGACACAACAACTTTTATATCTTCTTCACTAAACATATCTAAAATCATATTGTTACACCTTTTTCAATCAACCGATCAGTTAATCAAATCCTTTTTCCTTTTTGATGTAGGCATTATAGGGATGAAGGTCAGGTTTGTCAATGTTTAATTTGATTTTTCGCTCTGTAATTTCAAAATATTAAAAGGTGCTAATCCAGCAAAAAACTAAATTAGCACCCTACTAATATTAAAATATTGTTTATCTTAGTCACCCTGATTTGCCAGATAACGTTCACCCACATATGCTCAGAAGGACAAGGGCGACGAACTTTTTTGATGAAGATACTGCATTCTTTTTAGCCCATAGCCAAAAAGCCTCGAGTTCTGATTGCTCGCGGATAATTCGTTGCTTTTTTCTGTCCTCTGGTGTTAAGGATGACAGTTCTCCCTCGATTGAGAAGATCTTATTCAACCTAATGATTGCTTCTGTATATCTTTCATTGGGTCTGCCCCCAATGTGCAGCCCGCCCCGGATGTCCCCCAGAACTTCCGAGCGGTTGATCCGACCCTATATATGGGGAGACCGTCAGCATTATTTTATTAACTGTAACCTCTTTACTACTTCTTCAATATTCTCTCTTGAAGTTGCTAAGTTCAATCGGATATGTGATTTGTACTCTTCACCACCAAACAGTTCTCCAAAATCAACTGCTAGATGACATTTATCCAGAATCGCTTCTTTCATTCGTTTAGGAATCTCATAATCAGACATATCAAGCCATGCGAGATATGTTCCTTCTAACGGAGCAATCTTTACTTTCGGCATGACTTTTTTTAATTCATTCTTTAAATAATAATAATTGCTTTCTACAATGTTGCAAACTGACTCTAACCACGGGCGTCCATGTTCGTATACTGCCTGTGTAGCAATATATGAAAAACTGTTGCCTTCTGTAAAATGGAGTTTTTTCGCTAATCGGTCATAATCTTCACGCATTTTAGCATTAGGTATAATTGCATAAGCACACTGAAAACCTGCTATATTAAAACTCTTAGATGCAGATGTCAGCGTAATCAGATACTCATCATAATTACCACATGTTGCAGCTGTTACTTTTTCGTAACCGCTCATAATGATATCTTGATGAATTTCATCAGCAATTACATACACACCGTATTTTTTACAAATATCCAATACTGCTTGTAATTCTTTTTTCGTCCAAACACGTCCTACAGGATTGTGTGGCGAACATAAAATAAATACTTTTACATTCTCTGTCAGTATTTTATTTTCAAACAGTTCTATATCCATTTTGTAGTGTTCATCCTCTTTTAGAAGTGGACACTCCACTAATTGTCTTCCGGTTTCTTTTATAGAATTAAAAAATGGATAATAAACCGGTGGCATTATCAAAACAGACTCCTCTTTCTGAGTCCACATTTGTATCAACCAATAGATTGCCGGAACTACACCAGGAATAAAACGAATCCATTCTTTTTTTACTTGATACCCTTGATAGTTTTTTTCCCAGGAAATAATTGAATCATAAAATGAATCTGATACATGATAATAACCATAAACATTAAAATCAATATACTTTTGGAGTGCAACCTGCACACACGAAGGTGCTTCAAAATCCATATCAGCTACCCATACAGGAAGAAGATCTTTTCTTCCATACTCATCCAATAGACCATCCCATTTTTCACAATTTGTATTTTTGCGTTCTTTATATATTACTCTTTCTTTCATCTTACAAATCCTTCATCATAATCTCTGAATCACATCCATTATGATAACGATGACATAAATGACAGGTTGAAATATCCGGTGCTTCATCATGTGACACAATAGTAAATCCAAGCGTTTTATAAAATTCTGGAACTTTAGCATTCAAATAAATTCTCTTTGCCCCTCGTTCTTTTGCATCTTGCATGATAGTCTTTACCAAATCAGTTCCTAAACCTTTTCCCTGATATGCTTTCTCAATTGCCACTGTCTTGATTACGTATTCATCACATGTATACACTAGAGAAGCACCACCGACACGCTTTCCAGTATTATTATCTATCAATTCATAACATTCTAAAAGTCCTGACGGCCGTTTTTCATTCGGTTCCATTTCAAGCCCCGCCTCAATAAACATCGGAATCATTTCTTCATAATTCATTGAATGAACAATTTTAAAATCTTCTTTTCTTTTTTCTAATCTTAGAAATGCTCTTGTACGTGAGTTTTTAGGATTCTCCAACACTTCTTCCGGAGTTCCTTCCTCTACAACCACACCTTTTTCCATAAAAATAACCCTACTGGCTACTTCCTTTGCAAATTGCATCTCATGAGTAACAATAATCATTGTAAAATGCTGTTTTGCTAAATCCCTGATGACTTCCAAAACTTCCAATACCCACTCTGGATCAAGTGCAGATGTTGGTTCATCAAACAGCAGAACATTAGGCTGTACTGCAAGAGATCTTGCAATTGCCACACGTTGTTGCTGCCCGCCAGATAATGTTGCAGGATATTGCTTCAACTTATCACTCATTCCTACCTGTTCTAGATAATGTTTTGCAACTTTCTCAGCTTCATTTTTATTCATTTTTTTTGCAGTGACCAAAGGCTCCATAACATTCTGTAAAACATTTTTATTCAAAAAAAGGTTATAATTTTGAAAAATCATAGCAGAATGCTTTCTGAGTTCATTCACTTGCTTCTTATCACATGTTTTTGCATCAACAGTAATATCTCCGATTGTTATTTTTCCTTCCTCTGGTTTTTCTAAATAATTCAAGCATCTGAGAAGTGTTGATTTTCCAGTTCCAGAAGAACCAATGATTACAACAATCTCACCCTTTTTAACTTCTAAATCAATCCCCTTTAAAACTTCTAATTTTCCAAAACTTTTATGAAGATTCTCTATTTTTATCATTAACGGCACCATCCTTATTTTTTGTAAATAACATCAAATTTTTGTTCAATCATAGCCTCGATACGCTCCAATACCAGAATGATTACCCAGTATATCATCATCAGAATCATATACGCTTCAAAATAATTAAAAGTTACTGATGCACGTAAGTTAGCTGCTGCAGTAATTTCAACAACACCAATAGTAAATGCCATAGATGTTCCTTTTACAATATCTACAAGGTTGTTAAACAAAGATGGAACAGCAACCCTAGCGGCCTGCGGAAGGACAATTCGCATCATAGTTTGCATGGAAGTCATACCATGTGCAAGTGCTGCTTCTTTTTGTCCGTCAGGTACAGAAAGAAGTGATCCTCGAACCACTTCTTTCATATATGCAGCTGAATTCAAAGTTAATCCTATTACGCATATCGTTATTGCAGGTATACTTCGTAACGGTTTGATAAATGTAGGAATACCGAAATATAAAAGGAATAATTGCGGAATTAACGGTGTTCCTCTAAAAAAAGATACATAAACAGCAAATATCTGTCTAAGTATAGGAATTTTAAAGTAGTCTACGATTGCAATAATCACCGCCAATAGCAATGACAATACAAATGAAATTACTGTCAATTCTAAAGTCACCGGTAAAGCTCTTAGCACTGTCTTTGTACAGCTCTCTACAAATATCCAATCCATAATCCATCTCCATATTATTTTAAATCTTTCGAACCTTCTGGCTTAACAGTTACATCTGTATCAAACCATTTTTCTGATAATTCTTTTAAAGTTCCATCTTCTTTCATCTCTTTAATTGCATCTGAAGTCAGTTTGCAGAGTTTCTCCCCTCGGTCTGTTTTGGCAAATGGATAAATATTAGACTCTACAACATTTGTGTTGCCAAGAATTCTTAAATTATCTACTTCTTTTACGGTAGTTACACATGAAGTGTAAGCTCTCGGCCAAAGATCACATCTTCCAAGTGCTACATCCTGTACTGACATTCCATCATAATATGTAGGCTTTAATTCAATGCCATACTGCTCATTAATTGCATTTACAATTAACTCATCACTTGTATTTGTTTCGCAAGAGATTGTCATTCCAGATTTCAAGTCATTCATAGACTGTAACGCTTCATTATCTTTTGCACAAAGTAATGAATAGAGGTTATATGCATATGGCTCAGAGAGATTATATTTTTCTTCACGTTCACTGTTGTAAGAAATCTGCTCACCAACAGAGTCAAGACGATTATCTGCTAACATTACCCAAAGGCTGTCCCATTCCATGACTTTATAGTCAATCTCATAACCGATTCTCTTTCCAATCTCCTGCCATACATCATAGTCATAACCTGAGAGTTTTCCTTTTTCATCTGTCTGGATCCATCCAGGTGTTGTTGCTTCACATCCAACTGTAATCACCTTTTTATCACTTTTTTTTGCATCAGCAGAGGATTTCTCGGAAGATGATTTGGATCCGCATCCAACAGCTATACCTGCTACCAGTGTTGCACACAACAATACACTTAATACTTTTTTTCTCATACTTTTTCTCCTTTTTACTTATATTTTATATAGGCATTCCATGTAATTATATATACTTTTTTATAAAAGAGCAAATTGATTTTTTGTATATATAGTATATTATAGATTTATTCTATTCTTTATGTGTAACTCTAAAATTTATATATCTTTCATGGGGTCTGACCCCAATGTAAGACTAAACATACGCTATCGTATCTTTTGCAATCAATATCTCGAAATCCTTTAGCAAAAAGTCCGCCCATCGGTCTCCCAATATCGTGCCAGTCAAATCTTC
>ENA-OOZG01002379-OOZG01002379.1-human-gut-metagenome-genome-assembly--contig:-NODE-2379-length-11800-cov-2.000426_pt1 | contig 11800 bp, 11 predicted proteins | sample MGYA00241706_ERZ501384 | MGnify/ENA primary metagenome ERZ501384 (study PRJEB25962, sample SAMEA2042742) | human gut metagenome | biome: human gut; feature: human-associated habitat; material: faeces... | reverse complement strand
ACGACGAAAATATGCGGATGAAAGTGTGGCTGTCATTGACCGTAACGATGTGGTTCATATGGCACACATCGATATCCATTACGGATTCAGCGTAAATGGCGTTGCAGCTTTGCATACAGAAATACTGAAAGAGACAGAACTTCATCATTTTTATCAGCTTTATCCGGAGAAATTTAATAATAAGACAAACGGAATTACGTTTCGCCGCTGGCTGCTCTATTGTAATCCATTGCTTACAGATCAGATCACGGAGTGGATTGGTGATGGATACAAAAAAGATGCAGCAGAGTTAAAGAAGCTGGAGAAGTTTGCATCGGATGAACAATCACTGCAGAATCTTTTACAGATAAAAAAAGAAAATAAACATCAATTGTCAGAGTATCTGAAACGGACACAGGGAATAGAACTGAATGAGAATTCAGTGTTTGACATTCAGATCAAACGGCTTCATGAGTATAAACGACAGCAGATGAACGCATTGTATGTGATTTATAAATATCTGGAAATAAAAAGCGGAAAGTTGCCAAAGACTCCGATTACGGTGATTTTTGGCGCAAAAGCGGCACCGGCTTATGTGATCGCCAAAGATATCATTCATCTGATCCTCTGCCTGCAGGAACTGATCAATCAGGATCCGGAAGTGAGCCCGTATCTGAATGTGATTATGGTAGAAAATTATAACGTTACATTAGCAGAAAAACTAATCCCGGCATGTGATATTTCAGAACAGATTTCACTTGCATCCAAAGAGGCAAGCGGAACTGGAAACATGAAATTTATGCTGAACGGAGCAGTGACACTTGGGACAGAAGATGGTGCAAATGTGGAAATCCATCAGTTTGTCGGAGATGACAATATTTATATCTTTGGTGCAAAGAGTGATGAAGTAATTGCACATTATGAAAAAAGTGACTACAGACCATCCGATTATTATACAAAAAATCCGATGATCCAAAAGGCTGTGGAATTTATCACCGGTCCACAGATGATGGAAATTGGAAAGAAAGAAAATTTAGAGCGTTTAAGCAGTGAACTGAAAAAGAAAGATTGGTTTATGACATTCCTGGATCTGGAAGATTATATTCGAACAAAAGAGCGGGCACTGGAAGATTATACAGACCGAAAAACATGGGCAAAGAAAATGCTGGCGAATATCAGTAATGCGGGGTTCTTTTCTTCTGATCGTACCATCCGGGAATACAATCGGGATATATGGAAATTGGGGGATTAATGTATGTTGACAATTCTGGTAGTAGATGATGAAAAACTGGAGCGGAAGGGGATTCGTTTTCTGCTGAACCGGCGCAGTGAAGAGATGGAAATTTTGGAGGCCGCCAACGGAAAGGCGGCCTGCGAAATTTTGCAGCATCGGACAGTGGATATTATGCTGACAGATATAAAAATGCCGTTTATGGATGGGATTGAGCTGGTTTCTGTGGCTCACAAATTACAGCCGGATCTGCAAATGGTAATTTTTTCCGGATATGGTGAATTTGCATATGCGAAAAAGGCAATGGCTTCCGGCGTTTCAAACTATGTGCTGAAGCCGGTGGATCCTGCCGAGTTCGAAAACACGCTGAATCTTCTGGTGGAGAAAATTACCGAGCGGAGAAACGAAGCGCAGCGCAGTCAGTGGAATCAGGATTCTCTGGAAAATTATTTTCTTTTCAGATACCTTTGTCAGGGAAATGCCGATCTGTTAAATAAAATCAGTGGAAAGATCAATATTGACCGTTGGGATCAGATCAGAGGTTTGTTTTTAAAAGAACAGGACAACTTACTCTTCCCGGAGAAGATAATTTTTTTGAAGAATCAGAAGAAGTTTTTATTCAAAAACTGACAGAATATAGCAAGCAGAAATTATCTTTTTTAAATTTGGCACAGAATCAGGAACTCTGTGTCCTTTTTGGCGTATGTGAGCAGAAAGTTTTTGCAACCGATTTAGCTGAATGGATGAATCACACGTTTGGAAATCGTTTTTATGTGGCAGTCGGTCAGCCGGTTACGAAGTGAACTGCCGGATCGTTTTCAGATGCTTGAAAGTCTGATAGAAAATAAATTTTATCAGAAGGAAACAAGAGTATTTTTACCGGATCATGTATCGGAAGATACCGGGAGTGAGCAGTTCCTGGATGAAACGATTAGCCGGATGATAGAAAATATCCGCCTGGATGATATGACTCATCTGTGGGAACATTTTCACCTTTTGAAAAATGGTATGGGAGATCTGGGCAGCTATTCGCAGATTTACACGAGATTTTTGTTTTCCAATCTGGTAAAAGAATTTTTCACGCATCAGCATCAGGATAGAAAAAAACTGGAAACAGCGGTTCAGAAAGTATACGAAATGCAATCTGTGCAGGAAGTGATAAGTCTTGTGGAAACACTCATCCAGAATATGGAAGAACGTCTGGCAGCCAGTAAGGATGGTGCCAGAAATGAAGTTGCACAGGCAAAAAGTTATATTTATGAACATTACAGTGAGGATATCAGTGTAGAAAAATTATCCGAACTGGTGTATTTGTCACCGGGATATTTCAGTTATATATTTAAGAAAGAAACCGGGGATACGGTCAGCCGTTTTATTCGGAATTACCGGATGGAACAGGCAAAAAAACTGCTTTCCGATACCTCTATGAAGATTGTGCAGATATGTAAAGAAACTGGTTTTTCAAATGTATCTTATTTTTGTAAAAATTTCCGTGAGTATTGTGGATGCAGTCCGGAACAGTATCGAAAGGGTGGAATGACAGATGCGCAGACTGAAACAGTTCTTTCATAAACTATCCATTCGAAAAAAGATGCTGACCATTCTGTGTCTGGTCGGCATGCTCCCGGTTTTGGTACTGGGCATTTCACTTGGAATTAATTCCTATCGCACCGTGCTCAAGTACAGGGAAAAAGATATGACGAATACACTGCAGCAGGCTTGTGGGATTGTAGATTATCAGATGTATGCCTGCCAGCAGATGATGAATTATTTTGTATACAACCAGGATGTCATCAATTTTCTGGAGTGCGATCCGACAAAAAAGACACAGCGTTATGAACTGTATCAGGAAGTATCAAATACGATCAGTGCGTTGAAGTATCAGAATCTGATCATGGAATCTGTTACAATATACTCTGGGGGCATTCGGCAGTCTTTCGGAAATGAAACGCATCCGCTGAAGGATCTGTATAAAGAGTCCTGGTATCGGGATGGAATCAGGGATAAGGAATGGGTGTTTGACGAGAACACATTAGACCTGATTTCAATATACAAAATTCCAAGTTATTCCGGAATTGAAAGTTATGTGGCAGTACGCACGGATATTCCGACATTATTTGAATCATTAAACCAGCTTGCAGTGGAACAGTATGGTGTTCATGTGCAGACGCAGAACGATGAAATATGGAATTTTTCGGGGAAAAAATGTACAGATAAAAATGGAATATATGTAAGTTTTAGAGAGAATAAAAAGGATTATTTATGGGTGCAGCAGGATCTGAATCAGATGGATGCGACAGTTACTTATTTTCAAAAGAAATCCAACATAAGTCCATTTTCCGGAAGAGCATTTCTAATGATCGCTGTGCAGGTGGGTGCCTGTCTGATCTGCATTATTCTGCTGGGAAGAAGATTTGCAAAATATATGTCCAGACCATTAGAAGAACTGACAGAAGAAATCCAGTCTATGGATGAAACGAACATTCAGGTAACAGTTCACAGTAACCGCGAAGACGAGATGGGAATCCTGATCAACAGTTATGATCATATGATGCGGCGGATCCAGGAACTGATCAGGGAAAATTATGAAACTCAGATTGCCCGGAAAGAATTTGAAATGAAAGCACTGCAGGCTCAGATCAATCCACATTTCCTGTATAATTCCCTGTCGATGATCAACTGGAAAGCGATTGAAGCCGGCGAAGAGGAAATCAGTCAGGTGACGCTTGCACTTTCTGCATTTTACCGGACAACTTTAAATAAAGGAAGAACCTGGATCAGTTTGCGGCTGGCACTTCAGAATATTCAGGCTTATGTACAGCTGCAACTCTGGATGCATGATAATGATTTTAACGTGCATTATGATGTAGATGAAAAATTGTTGGATTATGAACTTCCTTCACTTATTTTCCAGCCGTTCGTAGAAAATGCGTTAGAGCATGGCCTTGATATTAAGGAGGATCCGGATCATCAGATCTGGTTCCGTATCTGGGAGGATCCGCAGACTGATCTGATTTATGTCAGTATCCGTGACAATGGTGTTGGAATGGATACAGATACGCTTGCACATGTTTTGGAATATCATGCGACGGGATATGGTGTCAAAAACGTAAACGACAGAATGAAACTGAGCTTCGGGGAAGCTTATACCATTCAGATCAAAAGTGAACAGGGAAAAGGTACGGAGGTATTACTGCATTTCCCAAAGGTACAGAAGGGAGAAAGCAATGAGTCATAGCAAAAGAGGAGCACAGGCTATCGCCATCGGAATGATATGTGTACTTCTCGGTGTGATATCATTTGAAATTGACAGTGGTGTGGCAGAACAGGAAGCGAATGAAAAGGCAGCCACCTCCTGGGAGAAGGCAGAGAGATCACCACTGATACCCTATCCGGAGACAGTGACCTATACACTGGCAAAAATGACGGCTTCCGGCAATTCCGGTATGCCGGATGGCGATACTTATGAGGATAATGCCTATACACGATATTTGAAAAAAACACTTAATGTACAAAATGAAGATGTTCTGGAAGTGTCGGGGGATGAAAATTATTATCTGTATATTCAGCGGATGATTGCTGAAAATAATCTGCCGGATAACCGGCATTTTGCAGACATTCCTGTTTGCGGGCAGAAAGGGTCTGGATTTGATCGTGCAGATCCGTCAGGGCAGAGGCATCGCCATCCAACAGCTGTCTGGCCCGTCTGACGCTTAAAGATGCGATCTGTGCATCCAGTTCGGTAATCTTTGGAATCTTTGCGGCAATCTCTTCCCGACGGGTATCGATGAGCTGCTGGCGTTTTAACTGCCGGTCCTGATAGCCCCGCATGATCTGATCATATTGTGTATTGGTAAGTGGCATAATATTTTTCCTTTATAGTTGGTCTAGGATTGTGGTTTGTTTTCGGTAGCAGACATGGATTTCTGAAGCAGTTGCTGCTGCAGATCCTGATAATTGTTATTCCGCTGTTTGAAATTTGTAAACTGGCTGGCTGTGGCCGGCTGCTGCGAACGTTCCGGTCTGGATTTTTGCTGCTGATATACCTCATCCGCTTTTGCCACTGCGTCCATGGTATGGATCCCCGCTTTGTGCCATTTCTCGAGAATGGAATTTGCATATCCAAAGTTCGGTTCATGGATGGCACGGATGGTTCGGCTGCATGCTTCTGCAATCAGTTCTTCCGGAAAACCAAATTTTGTACTCCACTGTTTCAAAAAGTTCATTTCAGGAGGTACAAGGTTACGTCCGCGGATACCGAAGGCTTTTATGACGGTATGGTACAGAGAACTGTCCTGGTTGAGCATCTGTCTGGCCTCTTCCACAGTACGGATATTGTGATCAGCAAAATCTTCTGCGATACGCTGCATATAATGAAGGCTGGTGTGTCCTTTGGAAACACAGTTTTCAATGAGAAATTCAATGAGTTCTGTGGAAAAATGCAGTTCATCGTACCAGAAGAAGATCATATTCAGATCGTTTTGGTTCAGGGTGCGTCCCAGATATTTTTCAGTGATAAAGATCAGTTCCCGGACATCGGATTTTTCACAGAACGCACGGGTGTCATCCAACGTGTAAGCTGGGCGTTTGCGGGTTGCTGCCTGAATAAAATGATCTGTGACGTTTTCAGTGGAAGCACTCTGCTCCTGAGCGGTATTCTTTTTCGGATAAGGTGTTGAAATATTCTGCCGGTTGGATACGACAGGGGAAGGAGATATTTTTTTCTCCTGCTGAGCAAGGTCTGCCGTGTCGTTCGCCTGTGCAGCAGAGTACGCACTGTTAAGCATCCGGATGCCGGAGAGGTTGTCATTGGCATCGTATTCCAGATGGAACAGCCGCAGCTTTTCCCAGTATTTTAAAGCCCGGAGAATATCCCGTTCTGTGCAGTCGAAATGATCTGCCAGACCGGAAAGGGAAAAATCCGCAGAGGGCTGCGCAAAACAGCGGAGCAGGTACAGATAGATTTTAACGTACTCTCCGTTGGCGCGGGTCATGTATTGATCAATAAAAATATTCGGCACGCAGGTTGCTGCCGCCGACTGGTCATGATATAACGTAATTTTTGCCATAGTTGTATCTCACTTTCGCCTTGAAGTATATCATATCGATTTGAAAAAGAGAAGAAAAAGATATCCACATCACAGCGGGGATAATCCCGTCTGAAATGTGGATATCGTATTTTGAACGCAGTCGCTTTGCGACCTGCGTTCATGAGCAAGTAGCGAAAGCGGATTGCGAATGTCCGCTTTACTTTAGCGTCTGCCAAGCAGATGCTCGCCCACCTGATAAATGTCGCCGGCTCCCATGGTAAGGATCAGATCGTTGTCGGTACATGTCTCCAGCAGGAAGTTTTCGATGGCATCAAAGGACGGGAAGTAGTAACTTTCCGTTCCTTTGCGGCGGATGTCGTCTGCCAGATCTTCGCAGTGAATTCCGAGAGTATCTGTCTCCCGGGCTGCATATACATCAGCAAGGACAACCACATCAGCCAGAGTCAGAGCATCGGAGAACTGATTCCAGAATGCTTTGGTACGGGTATAAGTATGCGGCTGGAAGACACAGATAATACGACCGTGCGGATAATTGCGTGCGGCAGTCAGTGTTGCAGCAATCTCTGTCGGATGATGTGCATAATCATCAATGATAGTGATGCCGCCGAGTTTTCCTTTGTATTCGAATCTTCTGGCAGTACCGCCGAAAGCCTGCAGACCGCGGATGATGGTGTCTGTATCAATACCGGCTTCTGTCGCAAATGCGATAGCAGCCAGTGCGTTGGCGATATTGTGTCTGCCCGGAACGTTTAAGGTCACATGTCCGGCAGCCTGTCCGCGTACCAGGAACGTAAAGGATGGGCAGGCAGCTTCATTATAAGTAATGTCAGAAGCAGAGTAATCTGCCTCTTCTGTCAGTCCGAACGTAACGACACGTTCTTTTAAGTCTGCGATAATCTCTTCCGGATGCTCAATGGCTGCGTTCAGGATCAGGACGCCATCTGCAGCTGTATTCTGAGCAAATTTATGGAACGAATTCCGAATGTCATTGATATCCTTGAAGAAGTCCATATGATCTTCTTCGATGTTCAGGATAATGCTGTATTTCGGATGGAAATTTAGGAAACTGTTGGTGTATTCGCAGGCTTCTGTCAGAAATACATCTGAACCGCCCACGCGGATATTTCCTCCGATGGCTGCCAACATACCACCCACAGAGATGGTCGGATCAGTTTTGGCTTCCAGCAGAATGTGGGAGATCATGGATGTTGTGGTTGTCTTTCCGTGGGTACCGCTGACGGCGATGGATCTGGCATAGTTGTCCATGAGCTGTCCCAGGAACTGGGCACGGGTCAGCATTGGGATGCCTGCGTCATTAGCGGCTTTCCACTCGGCATTGTCCGGATGGATGGCTGCTGTGTAAACGACCAGCTGAATGTCCTTTGTGATATTGGCTGCGCGTTGACCGATGAAAATCTTTGCGCCATTTTTTTCCAGCTGTTCTGTCAGAGCGGAGGCTTTATTGTCAGAACCGGATACGGTAAAGCCTTCCTTTAATAAAATTTCAGCGAGACCGCTCATGCTGATGCCGCCGATTCCTATAAAATGAATGTGAATAGGTTTTTCGAAATCAATTTTGTACATATTTATCTACCACCTGTATATAAAAGATGTGTTATGGAAAAAGATTACTTTCGCATTGTGGTTTTCCGGATAACACGGATTATTATTTTAAAATATTATACCCCATTGATGGTGGATTGGCAACGCTTTTGCATTCGAGTCGAAAATATCTGTTTCGGAAGTTCGGGAGTAGTTGCATTCAAGTTGAATTTTAGGTTTACTCGGAGACATGGTATTACCGCTTGTGAGATTTGTCAAAAATTACCGATAATTTACATAAAAATTGTTAAATGTGTGGTGTACAGCAACGAAAAATATGTTATAATTCTGATATCAAATTTAATTTTTAAATAGCAGTGTGTCTGATCATGCTGTTATTGGCAAGAGGTGATTTACATGATTCGAAAGGAAATGATTGCGATGCTTCTGGCGGGAGGTCAGGGAAGCCGTCTCGGCGTGCTGACTGCAAATGTTGCAAAACCGGCAGTTGCATTCGGAGGTAAATATCGTATTATCGATTTTCCGCTCAGTAACTGTATTAATTCCGGAATCGACACAGTCGGTGTACTGACCCAGTACCAGCCGCTTCGGTTAAATACGCATATCGGTATTGGTATTCCGTGGGATCTGGATCGTAATAACGGTGGTGTTACGATTTTGCAGCCATATGAGAAAAGTGGCGGAAGTGAATGGTATTCCGGTACAGCGAATGCTATTTATCAGAATATGAAATACATAGACAGTTACAATCCGGAATATGTACTGATCTTGTCCGGAGACCATATCTATAAGATGGACTATGAAGTGATGCTTGATTTCCATAAGCAGAACAATGCGGATGTTACCATCGCAGTTATGCCGGTGCCGATGGAGGAGGCAAGCCGTTTTGGTATCGTAGTGGCCGATGAGGAGAACCGTATTTGTGAGTTCCAGGAGAAACCGGCAGAGCCAAAGAGCAATCTTGCGTCCATGGGAATTTATATTTTCAGCTGGAAAGCACTGAAAGAAGCGCTCATTGCAAACGAGGATGTGGAGAACTGTGACTTTGGTATGCATGTGATCCCATACTGCTTTGATCAGGGGGAGCGTATTTTTGCATACGAATACAACGGATACTGGAAAGATGTAGGAACCCTTGGTTCTTACTGGGAAGCTAATATGGAGCTCATCGATCTGATTCCGGAGTTTAATCTGTATGAAGAATACTGGAAAATCTATACCAAGAGTGATGTCCTTGCACCACAGTATATTGCTGCTGATGCAAAAGTGGACAAGAGTATCATTGGTGAGGGTACGGAAGTGTACGGTGAAGTACATAGCTGTGTCATCGGTGCCAACGTAACTATCGGAAAAGGAAGCGTTGTCCGTGATTCCATTCTTATGGAAGGTGTGACCATCGGAGAGAATGTTGTGATCGACAAGGCGATCATCGCAGAGGATACCCTGATCGGAGATAATGCGGTGCTTGGTGTTGGTGAGGAAAAACCAAACAAATTAAAAGAGAGCGTTTATGCATTTGGCCTTGTGACCATCGGAGAAAAATCCGTGATTCCGCCAGATGTAAAAATCGGCAAAAATACTGCAATTTCAGGTGTGACAACACCGGAAGATTATCCGGATGGATTGCTTGACAGCGGGGAATATATTGTTAAGGCAGGTGGCAAATAATGAAAGCATTAGGTATTATTTTAGCAGGTGGTAATAATTACAGAATGAGAGAGCTTTCCGAAAAGAGAGCCATTGCTGCAATGCCGGTAGGCGGTGGATTCCGTGCCATTGACTTTGCACTGAGCAATATGAGCAATTCTCATATCCAGCGGGTTGCGGTTCTGACCCAGTATAATTCCCGTTCCTTAAATGAGCATCTGAACTCTTCTAAATGGTGGGATTTCGGACGTAAGCAGGGTGGCCTGTATATTTTTACACCGACGATCACGGCAGAGAACGGAAACTGGTACCGCGGAACAGCGGATGCCCTGGCACAGAACATTGATTTTCTGAAGCGCAGCCATGAACCGTATGTTATTGTGGCAGGCGGCGACTGTGTATACAAACTGGATTATAATAAGGTACTGGATTATCATATCCAGAAGAAAGCGGACATCACCATTGTGTGCAAAGATGTACCGATGACAGAGGATGTCAGCCGATTTGGTGTTGTTCAGATGAATGAAGAATCCCGTATCGTGGATTTCGAGGAAAAACCGATGGTGGCTCAGTCCCATACAGTTTCCACCGGTATTTATGTGCTGCGCAGAAGACAGCTCATTGAGATGCTGGAGAAGAGTATGCAGGAGCACCGGTTTGATTTTGTTACAGATATCCTGATCCGTTACAAGAATCTGAAGCAGATTTACGGATACAAACTGGAAAATTACTGGAGCAATATCGCCAGTGTGGAATCTTATTATCAGACAAACATGGATTTCCTGAAACCGGAGATCCGCAATTATTTCTTCCATCAGGAACCATATATATATTCCAAGGTGGATGATCTGGCTCCGGCAAAATATAATACGGGAGCAGAAGTCCGCAACAGTCTTGTGGCGAGCGGATGTATTATCAATGGAACAGTGGAGAACTCCGTACTGTTCAAACAGGTATTTGTAGGCAAGAACTGCGTAATTAAAAATTCTATTATTTTGAACGATGTTTACATCGGTGACAATACGCATATTGAGAATTGTATCGTGGAGAGCCGTGATACAATTTGTGCCAATACTTATTTATGCGGCGAAGATGAGGTGAAAATTGTGCGCGGGCACAATGAACGTTATATCATGTAGTCACGCTGTACGCGGCAGAGGGGAAAAGACCGGCATTGATGTGACAGCTCAGCATACGAACCGACCTGCTGTGAAGAAAGAAATATACACAGGGGAAAAGAAGTATGAACATTACAGATGTGAGAATTCGAAAAGTTGACAAAGAAGGAAAAATGAAGGCTGTTGTATCGATCACGATTGATAACGAATTTGCAGTGCATGACATTAAGATCATCGAGGGTGAGAAGGGTGTATTCATTGCAATGCCAAGCCGGAAAAACGCAGAAGGGGAGTATAGAGATGTAGCCCATCCGATCAATTCTGATACAAGAACACAACTTCAGGAAATGATCATGGAAAAATATCGTGAAGAAATTGCGGAAGCATAAATAATTGTGGTATACTATCCACAACTGCACAGAAGGAGAATCCTGCATTGCACAGGATTCTTTCTTTTTGATTTGCAAGAAATAAAGAAAAAATAAAGATGCGACCAAAAAGAAACAGGAGGAAAAATAGAAATGTACCTCATCGTAGGACTTGGAAATCCAACCGCAAAATATGAAAAAACACGGCACAATGCAGGTTTTGATGTTATTGATGCCATTGCAGATAAATATGGAATTGAACTGAATTTACGAAAAGGGAAAGCTTTTTGCGGAACCGGTTATATTGAGGGGCAGAAAGTGATGCTGGCAAAACCGCAGACGTATATGAACCTCAGTGGTGACAGTGTCAGTGCCCTGGTGAATTTTTACAAGCTGGATCCGATGGAAGATCTGATTGTTGTCTTTGACGATATCAGTCTGGCCCCGGGCAATCTGCGGATCCGGAAAAAAGGAAGTGCGGGCGGACACAACGGCATCAAAGATATTATTGCAAAAACCGGGACGGATCAGTTTGCCCGGGTTAAAGTCGGTGTGGGAGAAAAGCCGGCAGGCTGGGATCTGGCAGATCATGTGCTGGGACGGTTTTCACCGGAGGACAGAGAAAAATTTGACGATGCAGTGAAAGAGGCTGTGGATGCTGTTACGTTAATGGTTCAGGACAGAACTGATGAGGCAATGAACCGATATAATCGGAAGAAATAACGAGAGTGTAGACTTGCAAAGATGCACAGAAAAATATGTCATGCATTGCATGACGTGCATCTCGCAGCAAGAATGCCGGGGGCATTCTTGAATAAATGTAAAGGAGGAATGACATGGATG